>Ga0209611_10012971_pt1 | contig 11574 bp, 13 predicted proteins | sample S1TSphgellanicum_3_FD_187693 | JGI IMG/M metagenome (GOLD analysis project Ga0209611, IMG submission 187693) | Host-associated microbial communities from peat moss isolated from Minnesota, USA - S1T2_Fc - Sphagnum magellanicum MG (SPAdes) (version 2) | ecosystem: Host-associated > Plants > Peat...
GTTGGCTTTCATTTGTTTTGAGGATCAGCAAGTCCATGTCCATCTGCACATGATTTCTCAAGATTAAAGAGGAAAGGAAATCTGAGATAACTCACCCACAAACTGCAGGAGAGACCTGTTACCACCATCAACAATTTCATACCTTCTTTTCGATGGTAGCTTGTGCCACTTATAGTACATATACTGTTGTTCACTAGTACAATCCTACATGAACTCAATGGCCAATAACACATGCCTAGGTCTGTATTATCTAAGGTCATCTAATCTGCATCCTTTTGATATCCAAATGTAGAAATTGGGGTTCACAGAGTTGAACATCACAAGCTTTGGATGTTCATCTGCCAAGTGTAAAGTTAGAGAGGAAAAGAGCCAACAAAAATGCTAGTAATTGGTAATAGAAACAAAAGCAACTAGACATTGAGTATAGACTGGTAAGCAGCTTCATATGCCTCCACACAGTTTGCATCCCATGACCAGTCCTTTGTCATACAATTTCTTATGAGTGCTGTCCATGCTTGATGATTATGCTTCTGCAGGCACCACCATGGACAATATAGACACCATTAGTCTCTATGAAGGAGAAAAAACTGAGCACAAGGTCTACAAAAAGACTCCCAAGAGAGACATAATGTTAAAACATGCTGACTGAGAAACCAGAGGACTTGCTCATCTGCAACATAGGTACTAACAAGGAGTGCTCTGGGGTCGAAACTTTGCACAGCCAGGGTCATGCAAGCTTTTTTACAGTACTTCTGTTCATGTTTGTGGCACCTGATACTGCTTTATACAGGGCAAAACAATGCAGAGTGCTAGAGATAGTGAGGAGCACCAGACAATCTAGGGCACGGCTTAGTGCTGCAGTCAAATCAGTGGCCTTATCCATGGAGAAAGAGAAGCCTGTTGCTTGCGACATGTCCCTTCTCACATCATCTACATCAATTATACTGCACCCAACTCCATCAGATTGTGCTTCCTTTAGACTGAGTCACTGGCCAGCATATCTGCAGTTGTAGAAAACAAAAATCTGCAAATCTTACAGTAGACAATTAAAAGCTTTGCACGAAGTCTTCTGGATACAATTCACTGTATTTCCTGTCAAATCATAAACTACAAAAACCTGCTCTCAATCAATTATCACCCACTTGTTACCTGCCAGTGATTCCTTGTACTTCTCTTGCAACTGGGACAGTGCCATACCGCATCCCAATTAGCTGCATCCAGGTCAGCCACAGTTCCTTTAGCAGATGCATAGCCAGCAGTCACTGTACAACTCCAGGGAAGGAAGGTCCAGACCCATGTTTGGACAAAGCCTGAAAGATCAATGCATGCTTCATATGCATCTTACCGGCAATTGCCCTGTTTGTTCAAAGATAGCTGGGCAGATGAGTATGTCAGAAGCTGCCACTACTTGATGTACCAAAGCATCATCATAATTGATCACCACTTGGGCATTTTCATCCTGCAAGTAGACCAACAACTGCATTCAGTAACCGATCATCCTCAACCTCAGTCAAGAATATACTCTTTGTACACTAGTGTATATAGACTGCTCCTGAGACAAAACAGTGTATACTGAGCTGTTACAGCAGTACTAGGTACCAGGTCAGAGTGGTAGACAAAAGTTTAAGACAAAAAAGTGAAAGAGCACCTTGGGATTTTGCATCATATCTTCCAAAATAGCTCGAATTCGAGGAATCTTGCTTCGCCCTACAAACACAAACTGAGCATTCCAGAACAGAGATGCTCAGAAAAATGGAATGTGCAGTTTTGAAGGGGACTAGGATACTCTTTCAGAAAAGACCTCACTGTGAAATCTGGACACCAACATGACTTCTTGGCTTGCCAAAGAACAAGTCAGTTTTTTTTATTGCAAGGGCTTGGAAGTCATTTGATCTTATAACCTGTGCAGACTTTCCAAGAGTGCATTCCAGGGCAGCCCGCATCAACTTTAGCTCCAACTCTGACATTTCAAACCCAATGCACCCCACCTGCATCATTTGCAACTACTAATAGTCAGTCAAGAAGCAACCTACATCCTCCATCTTGGAACAATCCTGGTTCAGTTCAGGCCACACAACATGGCAGGATGGGAGGAAGGGAGCTTGTGATGAGATCAGAGGCATGTCCAATGTCAAGAACAAGGCATTTGTGTATTGCATGACCTATATGGAGATTGCACCAAGACAACACCCAAAACCCTCTGTCAAGAACATGAAAAAGCTAGTCTTGATGAGTTCCAGAAGGAGACAATATGCCCTTCTATGCTACGAAAACTCAATTGCCTAAGCAAGTAAGACCCCGGACAATTGTAGACTGAATCTCTATTGTGAAATCTGAGTGCTTTTTTCAGTCCTCATGAGCATACACTTAATCATCTGCATATAACAACATCCCTGCTGGTGGGCTTAAAATCTGTTCAGATGACCATGTACAAGAAGTTCAAAAGAAGTGACTCACAAGAGGAAGAGAGTAGTCTGCAGGTGGCAAACCTAGCCGCTGCTGCAATGCTGTCTTACAGATGGACTTGCCCAATAGATTCTCCACCGTATATGTTGCTGGCAGTGCTGCGTCTTGACTAGGATTCCACAAGGACTCGTCCAAGCCATTGAGTATGCCTAAAAATTTGTGCCTGCATCCCAGGGTTTGTGCAATTTGACTGTTGGACTAGGGTTCTTGAAAGGTCACTATATTCCATGACAAGATATAACTAGAATGCTGAAAGAATGACAAAACCATCATAGAATGCATACCACATGGCAATTGTCACAACATAAATTGAAGAACATAGAAATGCACTTGAACAGGATTGGCAAGCCATGCTGCTTTGAAACAAAGTAAGAGAGTACTTAAAAGAACCTCACTGGTGATCATTAAGTGTCAAGTCTAGACCATATCCATGCTCCCTTGTCAAAAGGTCAGCTGCATAAATGGGAGAGACGGTAGTAACTTTGTTTGAATAAACAACTCCACCCTGCACATAAGCCAAACCATGGCTCAGCAACCTCTGAGTGCTCCTAACATTTCCTGGAGACATCAACTGCAAATGTAGAATGCTCAAACCCTAACTCACCTTTAGAAGATTCGTAAGATGTGGTTCAAAGTTGTCCTGGAGACGGTCAGGCCGGTTTAGTTTTCCAGGGTCCAATCCACAGAGTGCCAGCTTATGTGGTTCTTGTAAACACTGCATCCATCAAGAGAACAGGGTTCTAATGGTCAGTACGCATCATCCACAAACCTTTCCAAACAGTTTTATTAATCTCTTTCACATCTGGGAGTAGAAAGCACCAAAAATCAAACTCCAGACACTTAGGCAACTGTTGAATCTATAATGAGGTTTTTTCCCAGGATTCAAGCAACAGTTACAGAACAGTATGATCTCCAGGCTTCTAGCAACAGAAACCAAATAGATTCCCCTCCAAGAGTTCAATGACTCTCATGTGTTGACAAACATACCGGAGTATGTAAGCTACCTGATACTTGAAATCATGACAAGTGAACAAGAGTCGGGTGTTCCCAAGTCCCTGTACAAATGTGACCACGTCAATCTTCAGCATTCCTAATGAAGTCCAGTATACAAATGAGAACTTTTCCAGAGATAGGACGAACAGTTTGTTTGTAGTCCTTTAATTGTGGCTGTAGATAAGGTTGTTTCTCAAGTGTCACTACTACAAAAGTACAATGAAAAAGAGAACGGGCCTACTTAAATATTTTCTCTCTTTGTTGAACAACAGTGACTGATACCTGATGCACAAATATCTCCCAGAACAAGGGAGCTACTGCTGCTGTCTGCCAGTTGTGCAGATGAAGTATGTCAGCCTGCTTCCCTAGCTTCACCAATAATTCCAAGGATGCCCTACAGAAATATGTGAACCTGCCTCATCCACACAATTTTTCACTGCCCATTTCATGAATTATCCCTTCAGGTGACACAGGACCAACAATTGTGCAGCATGACTTCCCAAAAACAAGGTCAGTCTCCAACACAACCATTTTCATGGCCTGTACCTCTCAAAGTCATTCTCATAGTCATAAAAGTGCTCTTGAGAAAAGAAACCAGCAGGATGAAGTGGGTCAATAAGAGTCACAGCAACTCCTGATAATGTCCTGCCAACACAGAAAGCACACTGTTACTCCAAACCACAGAAGAGAGTGAAGACAATATTAGAAAACTACCTTTCATGCCAGAGCTGGCAGCCCTTCACACCAGTATAATGATCATTATGGGTTTGTCACATGATGCTGACTACCACCTGAGACAAATACCTGTTTCTAGCTCTTACCTTATGAATCACAACAAAAGTAGATTGCCATATGTTGTGCTCAAAGCCTCTTGACAACTGTAATCAGATCAAGATGTCCAGATTACTAGGTTGAGAGCAACAGACAGTGTGAGAGAGAGCACAAGTAACAGAGCTGGTCCCCATGCAGCAGTTGCCCTGTCTAAAATGCATCCCAATGCCACAAGGAGTCCAGATCTCCAGAGAAGAGAGAGATGGTCACAATCCAGATTACTTACCCTGTCCAGATCTTGTTCCTATACCAGTCACCACCAAAGTAGGAGTAAAAATCTCCTTCTAGTTCATACAGGCTCTCCATAGCACTCAAGTCCAGAGATGCATATCTGAAGGCCCCACCAGTTCTCTACACCCTTCAGAAGATATCTTGTGAGTACATCTGCAAAGAGTCAGAATCCGTGGCAGTATGGGATATGCCTCAGAGAGTCTGAGCTATTACACAGGAGGTCCATTACCAGACCCTGCATCCTCCTACAGTCAATGATTGTGTCAGAGATGAGATGTAAAGAGGAATTGTATGAGCTACAAAGGTTTGGATCCATAGCAGCATAGCTGTATAACCACAGGATTTGCCTCATTCCATCCCAATATCCAAAGCCAACATCACACTCTAACTGGTTGGAATGATTTTTTGCATCTTTTTTATCACAATCTGGCAGAACCATTCAGTAAAACAAAGAAATGCATCCTCAACAGCATCAGTGAATTGAGATAACAAAAGAGCACACATTGAAAAGCATGTGCAGAAATGTTAAAACTCACTTGGGTAGGATCACCTCCACAAGATGACCCCCTCTAAGTAGTGCCTGGCACAAATTAGTTATGTAGATTGCAAGACTTCCTGACCCTGCCAATGGTGCCATCTCTGTACAGATATGGACCACATGCAACCCAGGTCTTCACACCCAAAACCCATCCACTTGTTAGCATATCAACCATCCTTCCATCAGATTCTGCAGCCCTCCAATTCATTATGAACAGACAGAAAGGGCATCCCAATTGATCTTCCTCTCCAGAATCAACTCACAAACATGTAGTCTAAGGTCCTTACTTTCTTTTTGGGTTCAGAAGAGGCAGGAGCCCAGATGCAAGCTCCCTGTCATCCTTCTCCAGCAGCTTTGTGAAGACTTTGGCAGCCTGTGCATCACGGGCCAAGGCCAGTCCACGCAATGCAGAGACCTGCTCTACCCTAACTGCTCCACTGACCAGCATGGAATCAATCCGTAAGAGAAGCTCACTCCACAGAGATGGCACATCAAGTATCTCCTTCCGACCAACCTTCCGTTCACTTGTCAACCTGAAATCACTTACTGCAGGGTGCAAGCACACATCCATGGAAAGGATGGCTTTGTATTTTCACATTGGCAAAGTGTAGCAAAAACTCACAATCATGGATTTTTCTTTATGGCACAAGCAGACCATTTTTCATGATCAATGCAAGAAGAATAACTTTTATATGAAGAGAGCACTCCAATTCCAAACAAATAAAATTCTCTTATGAAGATGATTGCTACCAACACACTGCTCCAGCTAGCTTGGCATCAAAATTCAATCTGTTTGCAATCTCTGTTCTGCATCATACCAGAAACAGACCACCCACATGGAGAATCAGAGAATATAATGTGGGAAACCTTAGTTAGACCCTCAAAGACTCACCTTGATTTTCTGATATCAAGAGAGAAACTTCAAGCTGCTGAAGTTTTGTTCGCAAGACATCACATTCAGCCAAACCTGCCTGATTCTCAGCCTCAAGCTGTGCTAGCTGGGCAAGTAGCAGCTTCTTCTCATTCTCAACCTTTTGAAGCTCCTCCATCGCCATCAACCGCTGCTGGTTCAAAAATAACATGTCTGCCATGCCAATGTTATACACCACCACACCTAAATATTAAGAATGAGAACATGTGAAATCCACCCCCACCTTTTCCCATCAATCCACTACATGAGCGCCCCCTTTCACAGAAGAGGAACACCTAGAAAGTAGGAAGAGAAAAAAGTGGACGCACTTTGTTGTGCATCATTGAAGAGTTTCATCATGTAACTTGTTTCAGCTGCCACAGAAGCAGCCTTCTCTGTCGTTGAGTTAACTTCCTGTTTACATGTCAATTTCGAGTAAGTCCCAAGGACATACAGACCAACCCATAAAGGATCAGCTAGACATATATCATGTCTTCAACCCCAGCTTCACAGATCTTACAGTCTTAATAAAATATTATTAATTTCATGTGCTTAGATGCCTCACAGCTGTGTAACATCCAACCCTTAAATCTCTCTGTTGATGAGCACAGGAATGGATATTACACACAAAAGTAAAGTGGATCATGTACTATTGCACCTGCAAAGCTTCAATGCCAATTCCTTGCTCACTGCACAATCACCCATTTATTTTGTTTGTCAGATCTCCATATCTTCCTGCTGGAATTCACAGAGAAAACTCTCTCCACAACAACAATTTGAAGGGAACACAACTACAAGATCTCCACAATGGACTACTACCACACTGCAATTGGCTTCAGACTCCATTGGTGCTTGGCCATCATTCTTGATATGGCAAAAAACTAAACAGATATACATGTCAACTCAGAAAGACAAATATTTGGTTCTCCGAACAGCAATGTTTTACCATTGGCAGTAACATCAACAGCACATGTCATCATTTGGAAGCTATTAGGGTTTGCTGAAAATATTGTTGTGTGGAAGTCACAAAAGCTTCAGGATAATTGAAATGTCAGATCCTTCCACCCTTCTTCTTCTTTCCATCAGAAGAACTGTTTTTTTCTCTTTGTAAAGCAGGGGATAGCAATTGATTGCAGCAGCTACAACTCGACTGCATCCTGCTTACGTGATGAGAGAGTAACCTCCTAACAAAGGGACAGAACAGCGGCAAGAGAGCCAAGCAATAGTGTCCATGACGGGAAAGAATTCTCTGTATGTAGGAAGAAAAGGGATCCCGACATTGCTGCTGAGAGCCAAAACTTGCTGGAAACATACAATCCAACAGACTGCGACGGAGGAGACTCTGAACAGAAAAAATCCTCTCGGCAGAAAAGAAGAAAGTTGATGCAGTCAGTCCTGGTGCTCACCGAGGAGAGGAATGTACAGGTCGAGGAATGCGAAGGAAACGAGAGCTCCTCTGACGGCACGAAGAAGAAGAAGAAGAGTTGAACCCTGAGAAGAGGCCATCAGGCAATCGTCGAAACCCTCGAAGGGAACCCGCAACTGTTTGTTGCAAAATGACCACAGCCGCCATGGTGAAAACTTGCGGTCGAAGATGATCGCAGTTCAGGCCGCCGTGCCCCCCGCCCCGCCAAACCCCTGTTGTCAAGAATTCCTGAGATGACCGATCTGTGCGCGCGCACAGGGAAGGAAGGACGACAACAAAAAGCAAACTTGATCGGCTTGGCAAGAGACAAAAAGTCGACACAGTTCTTCAATATCGAAAGATCGACAGATTCTTCATGTGCTCTGATCTCTGACAAAACCCTAATCCAGGGCTCTCATCTCTAACAAAACCTTGCAATCTGGTCTGAATCTGCTTTTACAATTTGCACAGTGTTCTGATATCAAGTAAGACTATGGAGATTTTGTCACTCAATTTGGAATTCATATGACAGAAGGAAAGAGATATTTTCAAGGGCATGAATGAAGAGAATATTATTGTTTCAGTTGCTGTGTTATAGAGATCACATTCACATATAAAACTGACTAACCCACCTCTCTCTTCCTCTTTTTTTGTTGTAATCAGCTATTGAGCTCATTCAGATCAGCAATCTTAATCTACCAAGGAGCAAAAAGATATTCAAACATCTACCAAAAATGATGAGTTGCTGAGATCAGGAGCAATCTATGTTTTTTTTCTCTTTTTAAGTGCCACAGCCCTTGACATCACGCCACTTGAGGTAAAGCAAGCCAGATTCATAATGGGTATATGCCCCTGCAATCACCAGTAAATGGAACAATTGGTGACTGTTGCCCAAAATGTCAAACATGCCAGGTTTCCATCGTTCAGGAATGCGTGTAGCATACACCAGAGCACCCAGACCATAGAAAATGCCCATGGCAATTTCCATAAACAGAGTCTGATACAAGATAGGCTCAATATCCTGATACAGAAACAGTTTGTGTATACAAGGGATCACTCCTGATATCCCCATCCCAAAGAACAGGCATGCTCGGAATGTCCTATACTTTGTGGTCTGAAAGACAGGTAACAGTGATGCCAGGACAGTGCCTATGCCAATTATGGTGATTGTGGTAAGGTACATGTCACGCAGGAAAGGATTGCATGCAAAGCTGTAATAAACCTGTCTCAAACAAAACATACCACACAATGTTCAAAGCTCTGAACCGTCATCATTGACTGAAATGACTGTAAACTGGTTTCTCTTCTTTTCTGCTCTATTCAACTGAAATTTTTGTGCATGTCAACAAAATGGATTATAAATGCAACAATTCTCTCTATTGAAAACCAAGAAGTGCACAAGTGGTCATTGCTCTGTTCCCCATTGAACATGTGCAGAGCATGAACTTTTTCCAAATGTTGTAACACCACATGGCTAAATTTCCTAGGATGATTTCAACTCTTTTATGATTGCAGGTACTTCTATCCACACAACACCCAATAACCTGGCAAATAACACCTTGCAAGTGACATTAATTTGTGCTGAGCTCATCTATCATGGAGTTTACATATGCTACAGATCTCCAGAGAAAAGATGAAGAAAAAACTGCATTGCTTTCCAGGAGTCAATTTTTACAGTTGTAAGGCTTGTGGAGAGGGAAGGATCAAGTACCGGTGGGTAGAAAGACCCTGCAATGAGCAAGGCAATGCCCGTGTAGTCCAATCGCAATAACAGGTATGAACAATGTGGTGAGATGCATGAGAAGAGATGGCAGGTGGTGCTTGACAGCAAACAGAACATGGCACCTCCAAGGAACACAAAGAATGGCCACCTTGTAATGTGCTTCTTCTGCAGATACAAGGCTGCGATATTACTTCACAAATCACAGGAGCACCTTTCTGTTGATTCAGCTCAGAACTCAAGCAGACCCACACTGTGTTTCTATGAACTCTCAAGAAAACACATAAAAACTGAGGGATCCAAAAACTCCAGTACAAGATAAGCTTGCTGTAAAAAAGTTGCTGGGCACAAGAACCAGGAATAAAAGCGTACCAATGAACAAATCTTCTGGGTCAGTTCCAGAAAAGCAACTTGGATCAAGGCAGCTGGCAAACTCTTCTGGTAGGTGCAAATAGGAAGGCATTCGAAGCAATTGCTCTACACATGGCTCCACATATGTCGGCAGCTTTCTCACGGTCAAGATGGTGAGCCCCAAAAACAACAGAAACCCTAGGAAATGCCTGCCATGGACTCCAACAACAAAATATGTTTGTTAGCCAGCCAGCCAGCCCATCTCTCATGTATCAGTTTGTTGCAAAATCATTCAATATGTGCAGTAAACATTGTTAAGCAATCAAGTTTGACGGATACTGCTCAAATTCTTGTTGAAGATCTACCTGCTGTAATCATCCCTCAACAAATTCAATAGGAATTAATGAACCCTGCATGTGACATGCAAGTGTTATGAAATCGCAGATCTATCTCAAAAGCTCTGCTGAAAGGAAGAGCAAGAAACAGCATCATCACATAGAGGTAGAATGCATTAAACAGAAGAAGAAGAAGAAGAAGAAGAAGAAGACCCGAAGAATGAGACAGTAAGCTCACAACTCTTCTTCTGGCTCTTTGCTTTTATTCTCAGACGGCAAGTTTCTTCAAACCAGAACAGAAAAGAAGATCTGAGACAGAGATATGCATAGAAGAGGGGAGCAGAAAATGCGAAAAACTTACGTCCAGATGTTGAGAGTCTCATTGTGGAAGGAGAAAAGAGAAAGGAGAGTGGGTCCGAGAGGCCAATTGAGTCGATAGTGTCCCCGAATGTACTCATTGTCACGGAGATACTCCGGCAGTGCCTCGAACTTCACCAACTGGTACTTCACCCTGCTCCATAACCTATAACCCTCCTCCTTCTTCTCCTTCTCTCTGGGACTACTACATCTACTACTACTAGTGCTAGTACTAATGATATTACTACGACTATCATCATCATCATCGTTTTGCCGCTTCAAATTCTCCACAAATTCTTCATCTGCGACTTCCTCCTCTGGTCGTATGCTTGTGATCCTCAGAAGTCTCGCTTCTTCTCCTCCTCCTCCTCCTCCTTCTGTTGGTGCTGCTGCTGCTGCAACAATCCCAGAGTCCTTAGTTTCTTCCTCATCCTCTACACTCCTTCCCATCTTTCAAAAAATTCCCAAAAAAACCCCCCAAAAAAAAAAAATGCTATGGAAAGAGGATCAATCGATCTGTTCTTCACAAGCCTCATATAATGCCCTCACTTAAAAGAATTCTTGATAGTGCAACAGTGGCAACGACGAGAAATCCCAGCGCTTCTGCAGCAACGCACTCACCGGCTTGAACGCCGTCCGTCGTCTCCTTCTTCTTCGTCGTCCTTCTTCTTCGTGGGGGTGGTGATTCTGTCCATCGGATGTGCTATTCTGTCCATAATCTCTGCCCTCTAAATCTGTATCATTCTGTCCATAATCTTTTCCTCGGTTTTGCAACACCAAAACCTTTAAAACACACAAAAATCAAAGATGACTGGTAAAAAAATTAAAAAATCTTTTTTTTTTAAATTTTTTTTTCATTCTTCAATATTTCATTATTTGATTATTTCCATTCTTTGACATATTCAACACTCATCATCAACTGTCATTTAATTTGTCTTACATTTTATATATCATAGTACCTTGACATCTTTGACACTAATAATAATATAATTATGATTATTTTTTATTGGCTTTTGTCATAAAAAAATTGCCCCAGTTTGTGTCACATTTATTAAATAGTATCCAATTTTACTCTGTCCACTTTTTCATATTCATGGGTGAGTATGGAAGAACAATTACTAATGTGTTTTGGATGCCCTAAACATTGATAGGGCGCTAATAGAGGGTGAGGGTGGTGGGGATGCTCACATCTCTACCCACAACAATTAGAATGGTACGTACACACTATTTTGGATGAATTTCATCCTTTCTATAATGTGGAACTCAATTTGGGGCTTTGTTGTTAGTTGGGAGTGAGGGAGAGTACTTGGTCGTAAATGGGACTGGGGTTTATATTTTTTCCATTGTGAGCCTTCTTCCCTTGCTCTTGGAGAGATTGTGTAAGTTGGACTCAAGCCACACGGTGAGTGGGGTTGGAGTTATATGTTTTTACTAAGA
>Ga0209611_10012972_pt1 | contig 11574 bp, 12 predicted proteins | sample S1TSphgellanicum_3_FD_187693 | JGI IMG/M metagenome (GOLD analysis project Ga0209611, IMG submission 187693) | Host-associated microbial communities from peat moss isolated from Minnesota, USA - S1T2_Fc - Sphagnum magellanicum MG (SPAdes) (version 2) | ecosystem: Host-associated > Plants > Peat...
GGCTGATAGACTGATACTGATAGAATGATGTTGGGCCTTCCAAGAAGTGTGCAACGCAGCCACGGAGGCATACGCGCATCGTTTCTCGCAACCTTCATCAGAACCACCTGCTCGCCGCGTTGCCGGGACCCGCATGGGACCGCTGGCGGCTGTTCATGGGGGGGCAGTCCACCACGAGCCGCGCCGTCGTGCGGTGCGAATACGCGCGTCTACTTCCCGGTTCAACAGCGGTTTAAGCCATGCCGCCGCAAGCGCAAGCGTCGGCGGGAGAGGCTTCGCCGCTGACACGGATCGTGGGTCTTGGAGCGTCCGCCGGGGGACTCGAGGCGCTGCAGCAGTTTGTCGCCAACGTGCCGCGGGCGAGCGGGCTGGCGTACGTCGTCGTGCAGCACCTCGACCCGACACATAAGGCGATGCTGACCGAGTTGCTGCAGCGGGCGACCGCGATGCCGGTGCGCGAAGCGACCGGGTCGGTGCAGGTCGAATCCGATGTGGTCTACGTGATTCCGCCCGGCGCCGAACTCACTGTCGTTGACGGCCGCCTGCATTTGGCGGAGCCGGCGCAACCGCGCGGCAGGCGGCTGCCGATCGACGTGCTGTTCTGCTCGCTGGCGCGCGACCAGGGTGAGCGCGCGGTCGGGGTGGTGTTGTCCGGAATGGGCGCTGACGGGACCATCGGTCTGCAGGCGATCAAAGGGCAGGGCGGCCTCACTCTCGCGCAAGAGCCTGCCTCGGCGCAGTTCGACTCCATGCCGAAGAGCGCGATCGATGCGGGCGCCTGTGACATCGTCGGCCCGGCCGCCGAGCTTCCGCATCGCATCCTGCAGGTGATCGCGCCATACGGGGCGCCCAACCTCAGAGGTACGCGCGACGATGTGGAGTCCCTCAACCGGGTCTTAGCTTTACTGCGCGAGCGCAGCAAACGGGATCTCACGCTCTACAAGCTGAGCACGGTGAGGCGGCGCGTCGAGCGGCGCATGGGCGTGCACAGCCTCGATACGCTCAGCGCCTATGCACGATTCGTACAGGACAATCCGCAGGAACTCGATCTGCTGTTCAAAGAGCTGCTGATCGGCGTGACCAGTTTTTTTCGTGATCCGCCGATCTGGCAGGAACTCAAGGACGTGGTGCTGCCCGCGCTGCTCGCGCGGCGTACCCCGGGGACACCGCTGCGCGCGTGGGTGGTGGGCTGCTCGACCGGCGAGGAAGCTTATTCGCTGGCGATGGCATTTCGGGAGGTGGCTGACACGCAGCCCAAGCCCGATGCATGGGCACTGCAAATCTTTGCAAGCGACATCAATGCGGATGCGATCAATGTGGCTCGCAGGGGGCAATTCCCCGCATCGATCGCCGTCGATGTGGCGCCTGAACGGCTGAGCCGCTTCTTCAGTGTGCAGGGCGACGGGTTCGTGATCGGATCGGAGATCCGCCAGATGATCCTGTTTGCCCAGCACGACGTGATTCTCGATCCGCCGTTCACGCGGCTCGACATTTTGTGCTGCCGAAATTTGATGATCTACTTCAACGCGGCGCTGCAGCAGCGGCTGTTGCCGCTGTTTCACTACGTGCTGCGTCCCGGCGGCGTTTTGGTGCTGGGGGAGTCCGAAACGGTGGGCCGGTCGTTGTCGCTGTTCGCGCCGCTCGATTCAAAGTGCCGGCTCTACGTGCGCAGCGGCGGCGAGGCGGTCGCCGGCAATGTGGAATTTCCCGTCAATCGCCGCTCGTCATCGCGCACGAGCGCGCAGGAGTCGACTGTGTCCCATCCCGTAAACCGTCCGGCAGACTTGCAATCGCTCGCCAACCAGCTATTGCTGCAGGAGTTCTCGCCGCCGGCGGTGCTCGTCAATGACCGGGGCGATGTCGTTTACATCAATGGCCGCACCGGCAAGTATCTCGAGCCGGCGGCGGGCAAGGCCAACTGGAACATCCATGTCATGGCGCGCCCGGCGATCCGGCCGCAGCTCGCGGCCGCGGTGCGCCAGGCGCTGCACGAGAAGAAAACCGTGGAGCTGCACGGCCTGCGCCTGCCGGAAGATCCGCAATCCACTCTGGACATCACGGTGCAGCCGCTCGGGGAATCGCCGGGACTCGAAGGGATGGTGATGATCGTGTTTCGCGCCATCGCCGTGCCGCTTGCCGCGACAAAGAAAAAACGGACCGCGGGCGCAGGCGCGCCGGTGACCAGCGAAGAGCTGGCGCGCGCGCGCGAGGAAATTCGCGCACTGCGTCAGGAGATGCTCGCATCCCAGGATGAGTTGCAGAGCGCGAACGAGGAGTTGCAATCGACCAACGAGGAGTTGCAATCGGCCAATGAGGAGCTCACGACGTCCAAGGAAGAATCGCAGTCCATGAACGAGGAGTTGCAGACCATCAACGCGGAGCTGCATTCCAAGCTCGACGATCTGGCGCTGGCGCAAAGCGACATGCAGAACCTGCTCAATAGCACGGACATCGCCACGTTGTTTCTCGACAATGCGCTGAACGTTCGCCGGTTCACCGAGCACATCACCCGGATCGTCCAGCTGCGCGAAGGGGATATCGGCCGGCCGCTCAGCGATCTCGCGAGCACGCTCATCTATCCGCAACTGCACGCCGACGCCAAGGAGACGCTGCGGACCCTCGCATTTTCGGAGAAGCAGATCGCGACCACGGACGGGCACTGGTACACGGTACGGATCATGCCGTACCGCACGGTGGCGAACGTGATCCAGGGCGTCGTCATCACCTTCGTCGACATCACCGCGGCCAAGGAACTCGAGTCGCGTTTGCGCAAACCCTAGGCGTGCGCAAACCCCAGGCTTGCGTAAATCACAGTCTTGCGTAAACCTCGGCGAAGTGAAGTAAAATCCGTGCCGGGTGGCGTGGCGGCGGCAAGCAGGGGGTCATGATGTCCAGCGATTTGATCGAATCCGAGCACCAATTGGGCCTGCGCCGGCGCGCATTGCAGCGTTTGACGGGCAAATACGATGCGCATGACTCGCGGTGGAACTCGTCGGCGGCGTTCCGCGTGCTGCACGAACTCGCATCGTTGCCGTCGACCAGTGCGGCGGCGTTGACTCTGCTGCATGAACTGCAGGTCTACCAGGTGGAGTTGGACCTGCAGGACGAGGAGCTGCGCCATTCGCGCGCGGAGATCGAGGCGGCTCTGAATCGCCAGATGCAGCTGTATGATTTTGCGCCTGTCGGCTGTTTCACCGTCGATCGGCGCACCGCGCTGCGGGAACTGAATCTCGCCGCGGCGAGCATGCTCGGGTCCGAGCGGGACCAACTGCTCGGCCGGACCCTCGATTCGTTTATCGCGCCGCAGAGCGCGCAAGCCTTGCATGCGATGCTCGACGCGGTGAGCGATGGCGCCCGGACGGAGGTCGGTGCGCTGCAGCTCACGCCACGGCTCGGTACGCCGCGCAGTGTGCATGCCTCGGCCAATCGCGACCCGGACGGTGAAAACTTCTTGCTGGCCTTTGTCGATGTCGTCGGGCAGCGAGCACGACCCTCGGGCTGAGTTACGGCGCCCTGAGTCTTTGCGCGATCGCTCAGATTCTTTCTTTTGCCTTTTCTTCGGCCACTGTGTTGATTGCCTCGGGCAGGATGTCGAGCCGTTCGTCCGGGATGCGATGGCCGCTGAGGTCGGAATATCCGTAAGTGCCTTCGTCGATTTTACTGAGCGCGCGATTGACGAGTGCGAGCCGCTCGAGCGCGCGGCTCACCAGCGTTTCGTCTTTTTCGAGCATATCGAGCTTCTGTGCGTCGTCTTCATATTCGCGCGCCTGGGCGCTCGCGGCCGTCTTGATGCCGCTTTCATCCGCTTCCGCGGCGTTGCTCGTCTTTGTCAGTTCATCGCGAAGCTTGAGCAATTGTTGGCGCTTCTGCTCGACATACGCTTCGGTTGGCTTGGTGTGTTTATCGGCCATGGTTTGCTCCGGGGTCTGCTTGCGCGCGAGGCCATGATACGCGCTCTCACAGATCGGGTGCACCCGATCGCGCTTTTCGCTGTGTTTCCCACGCCAGCAACAGTGCGCAGATGCTCGTAAAAATGGCCACGGGCACGAGGTCCATCAACAGTCGTGCGGGGTCATGGCCCGCGGATTTCAAGATGCCGGCCAATTTGGGTCCGACGAACGAACCGATGCGCCCGGCGGCCACGGCGGAACCGACGCCGACCCCGCGGATCACCGTGGGATACGGGATCGGCGCCATCGCGTAAAGAAACGCCTGGGCGGCGATGACCGAGCAGCCCAGCAAGAATACGACGCAGGCGATGATTTCGATTTCGGGGGGCGCCCTCGCCAATACCACCAGCAAAACGGGCAGTGTTACGAATGTGACGATCACGCCCCAGTTGCGCCGCCGCCCACCGAGCAAATAACCGATGAGGAGCGCTGCGGCAGCGCCGCCGATGTTGAAGCCTATCTGGGCGCCCGCCGCTTGAGTGCGCGTCAGTCCGTTGCTCACCAGCAGCAGCGGCAGCCAGTTGAGCAGCAGATACAGCAGCAGCAGCCCGGCGAAAAAACTCAGCCACAATAAAATCGTCGTGAGCGCGCGACCGTCCGCAAAGATGGCGGCGAAGTTGCCCCGCTTGAGCGAGTCGGCCGCCGGCTGCTCGCCGCTTGCGGCGAGCGCACGAGCGTTGATGAACGCGGCCGACTCCCGGAGGCCGAACGCCATGAGCGGCGTCAGTATGATCGGCAGCACACCACCCACGATGAATATCAGCCGCCACCCCGGTGCGCCAATCAGCAGACTTATCAGACTCGCCACCGCGCCGCCAAACGGTGTGGCGGCGTAGACCATGGCCACTCGTGGGCTGGCGCGGGCGGCAGTGCCGGATTCGGACACCAAGGCCAGCAGCATGGGCAGGGCGCCTCCGATTCCGAGGCCGGTCAACAAGCGCGCCCAGGTGAGCGATGCGACGTCCCACGCGAGGGGCGTCAGCAAAGAGAACAGCCCGAACAGACCGACGGAGGTCACCAGGACGGCCTTGCGGCCTATGCTGTCGGCGAGGCGGCCGCCGATGAGTGCGCCGATGAACAGGCCAAAGGTGCTCGCGCTGAAAAACGTGCCCAACTGAGCGGTAGTCGGATGGAATTCCGCCGCGATCCCGGCGGCCGCGACTCCCGCCGCCTGAAGATCGATTCCTTCACAGAGCGCAACCGATACACAAAAGAGGAAGGTGGAACGAGCGGCCGTTTGGCTTGCGCCGGAGTTCATTGGCACGCTCAACTCAGATTTACAAACGAACCATATCCCTGGAGGGCTCTGTCGTTGGTGAGCAAAATCATAGGCTCAACCAATGCCTGCGCGACCAGCATCCGGTCGAATGGATCCTTGTGCAGCGACGGTAACTCCGCGACTCTCGCGGCGTGTTCTCCTGTGACCGCCAGAAGGCTGAACCCCGCCGGCTCGATTCCTTCGAGAACCTCACGGGGATTGGCATCGAGTTTCCCAAGTGCCGATTTAACGCTGATCTCCCAGATCGAGGCGGAGCTCGCATAGACCTCCGCAGCATCGATTTGTCGGCGGATCGGCGCGGAGAGCTTCGAAGGCTGCGAAAGAGACCATAGCAGCAGATGGGTATCGAGCAATATCCGCATGATCAGCGACCCTCGAAAGCGGCAATCAATTCGTCCAGCGGCGCATTGAAATCTTCCGGAACCTTGATTTTGCCCTTTAGCAAACCGAGCTTCTTGCGCCGCGGCTTGACTGTTATTGGACTCAGGCGCGCCATGGGCTTGCCCGCCTTGGCGATAATGACCTCGGCGCCTGCAGCGACCTCATCGATGATGCTCGAGAGGTGGGTCTTCGCCTCGTGGATGTTGATCACCTTACTCATAAAAATTCCCTATGGACTAGACTAAGTTTAGCTAACGAGAATCATTATGACAATTACCTCGCCGTTCGGAGCGAGGGGGTTGCGCGAGTTTGACACGAGCCGTTCATATGCTACGATCCGTAGCGTTACGGGAGAAAATAATTGAGTAACGATCTGCCGGATCTCGGCGAGCTCGAGCACGAGGTGATGCAACTGGTCTGGGCTCGGGGCACCATCACCGCGGAACAGGCGCGCGAAGATCTTGCGCGCCCGCTCAAGGAATCCACCGTCCGCACGGTGTTGCGGCGGCTGGAGGACAAAGGTTATGTCACCCATACGGTCGAAGGCCGCACCTACCATTTTGTCCCGGCCGAAGCGCGAGGCGCCGTGGCCGCGAAGGCGGTGCAGCGCATAGTCGATTGGTTTTGCAACGGCTCGCTGGAGGAAGTGCTGATTGGCATGGTGGACAATGCAGCGCTCGACCCGAAGCAGCTGCGAGTGCTGTCTGACAAAATCGCCAAAGCCAAGGCCCGCAAGAAATGATGCTGGTCTTTCTGCTCGATGCCGCGTTGCGTTCATGCCTGTTGGGACTTCTCGTGTGGACGTTGCTGAAGTTGGCACGCGTGTGCGACACGCGGACGGAGACCACTATTTGGACCGGGGTGCTGATTGCGGCGTTGTCGATGCCGATTCTCAGCCGCTATATGCCGGCGCTCGTGCTCAATTTGCCAGGGTGGCCGGATGCATCGCGAGGATCCGCCGTTGCGCTCGAGATGCTAACGGCACACCAGTCATCTTTCTCAGACGGCGGCCATCCAGCAGCGCTGGCGATCCTCTGGACTTGTCTGCTGGCGGTTTACGCTCTGGGGCTTTTCTTTTTCCTCACACGGGTTGTCACCGGCCTGCTGCTCACGGTGCGCATTTATCGGCGGGCCGTGCCGGTCGACGCGGCCTGGGCGAAGGGACGCAACATCCGCGTCAGCGGCGAACTCACGAGCCCCGTCTCGTTGGCCGGCACCATTCTGTTCAGCCCGGACTACGAGCAATGGAGCGTGCCCAAACGCAATGCCGTTCTGGCGCACGAGGAAGCCCATCTCGCACGCGGTGACTTCTTCATCCAACTCGCCGCGCTGATCCATTGCGCGTTTTTCTGGTTCAGTCCCTTCGCCTGGTGGCTGCAGCGAAAGCTGGCGCAGATCGCCGAGACCGCGAGCGACGAGGCGGCGATCCTACGCCTCGATGACCCCGTCATCTATGCGGAGATCTTGATTGAGGTTTCACAGTCCGCGCAGAAGACACCGCTGATCGTCGGCATGGCCACGGGCCCGTTCATCCAGCAGAGAGTGGAGCATATTCTGTCAGAGACGCCGAGGCAGAGTCTGGGTCTACCGCTTCGGCTGCTCACGGTTGCCGCGTTGGCGGTGCTCACGCTGACGGTCGCATCGGCTAAAGCCGTCGTGAGCGCGAGGGTGCTCACCGCGCAAGCTGCGGCCGTACCGGCCGGCGCAAACAACCCCGTGCCGACGTCGTCGGCAAAGCGCGTTTCGGCGCCTGCCCCAGTCGTAGTCCGGAGGGCGCGACAGACGCAGGAGGCCGCTGAGGGGACCCCAAAACACGACGCTGACGTCACCTACAATCCCAGGGCGTTGCTCGACCCTGACTATTCGCCAAAATCCGATGACGTCGCTCCATCCACGGTGGTGCACGCGGGAAAAACCTTTTATATCCGCTCAAACGAGAGGCCGGTCGCAGAGGTCGCGCCGGTCGCGGATGTCGCCGTGAAGAGCGGGGCGTATCGCGGGGCTTACCCCTCGCAATAGATAAAGAGTCGATCCAGGAGGTCTGCTGTGAGGGAGCTTAAGACACTGTTCATCGCCGTTATCATGATTGCTGTCGGTCCGAGGGCGGTGCTCGCGGGGAGTTTCGACGGTAACTGGGTCGCGCTCATACCGCCGCAGGGAGAGTGCAATCGAACGGCGATCATGACATTGACCCTGTCCGGGAACGGGTTTCAAGGACAAGCCCGCAATCCTGCGCACACGGAGGTGTTCAGCGGCAAGATCGATGCGGACGGCAATGGGACATTTCTGGTATATCCCCGCTTTCCCGGCACCATCAAATTTACCGCCGATCATTTCGATGCCAACTGGAACAACGATCTGTGCAGCATGCACGCACTCGGTGACCGAGCCCTGACCAGCGCGGAAACCTCGGCGGCATTCGCGGCTCGAAAGCAATCCCAGGCCGCGTACGCCGGGCTGGCAAGGAGAGCGGACGCGGGCGACAAGTCCGTCGATTTCACCGCTCTGCGGGCCGCCTATCCCTATACCGATCAGTGGGATCCTTTCGGCAACAAGACGGCCGCGCTCCTCGATCAGGCGGCGGCTGCGTCGAAGGGAAAGGATTGCGTCACCGCTCTGCAGAAACTCGAGGAGATCTTGAGGCTGGATTTCACCATCGATGCCGCGCATGCGCTGCGCAGCGATTGTCTTGCCGACACGGGAAATGCCGCGGGGTCGAAGATCGAGGCCGACATTGCCGATGGCCTCATCCATTCGTTGATGGACAGCGGCGACGGCAATACGGAAGCCACCGCCTACGTCGTGGTGACGGAGCGCGAGGAAATGGATGTGCTCGCCAACCGTCATCTCGTTGTGAAGGTCAGACAAACTCAGGTGCGCGGCAACAATGGCCGCTTCTATGACGAAGTACAGGCCACCTCGGGCCGCGCCGGCGAGAGCGTCAAAACAGTGTATTTCGATGTCAGCAGCCTCGTGAATGGGCGGAAGAGTCGCATGGCGGCGATCGACACCTTGGCATCCGCGATGCCGTGATCCGACGCCGGAAATGCAAGAAAGCAGAGAATTCAAGAAGGAGTCGGTCATGCGAATGCTTGCGGGACTTGTCATGGTCCTTTTTATGGCACTGCCGATGGGGGTGCGGCCGGCCATGGCGGGCAGTTTCGACGGCAACTGGATTGGCCAGATACCGCCGTCCGGCCAATGCCATTCAGTGTCAACCATGACCATCACCGTATCCGGTGACACGTTGTCGGGCGTCATTCACAACGTCGCCAACGTGAGAGCGTTCACCGGCAAAGTCGATGCGGATGGCAATGCGACGTTCACGACGCAATATCACTATTCCGGCACCATAAAATTCACGCCGGATCACTTCGACGCGAACTGGAACAGCGGGGACTGTCAGCGCCACTCGCTCGGGGATCGAGCGCCGGATGCCACTCAAACCGCCGCACTGATCGCGCAACGCAAACAGGCCCAGGCCACTTATGATGATCTGGCTGCGAGGGCAACGGCGGGCGACAAGTCCGTGGACTTCACCGCCTTGCGCGCGGCCTATCCGTTCACGGAGCAATGGGACGCGTTCGGCAAAACGGTCGATCCGCTCATGGAGCAGGCCAAGGTGGCAGCCAAGGGCAAGGATTGCGGCACGGCGCTGGAGAAAATCGATGAAGTGCTGAAGGTTGACTACACCCTGATCGCGGCGCATCGGGTGCGCAGCGATTGCCTCAAGGGCAGTGCCGCACGTGTCGAATCCAGAATTGCCGACGCTCTCATGGATTCGCTGAAACACGTCGGTAACGGAAAGAATGAGAACTCGGCGTATCCGGTGATGACCCTGAACGAGGAGCGGGAAATCCTCAAGGAGAAACATGTGGTGCTCAAAACGCGGGATACGGAAGTGCGCGGCAGCAACGGCCGCTTCTACGATGTGGTGCACGGCGTTGCGCTGTGGAATGGCGTCTGGTTTCCCGATATCTATTTTGACGTGACCGCCGAAGTGAACGGCCGCAACAGCCGCATGGCCGCCGAGGCCGCCGCCACACTGCCGGAGGCGTCTGCGTTGAAGGCGGATGTGGATGCGCCGCGTCCTTCGTATTAGGGGTTTATGGAGACACCGTTGAAAAGGAGCCAACGAATAAGTATCGCCGTAGCCGGCGGAATTTTGTCGATACCGGCATTTTTCGCCGCGTTCGCGGGAGTATTTTTCGTCTATGCGTTCGCGGTATTGGCGGGCTATAATGGCACTGCGCTGCAAGCGGCGCTGAAGCTGCTCAGCTCCTGGAAGGGATGCGTGGTCATGATCCCCGTCCTGTTGATGATCGCGCACATCGCGCTATTCACATACTTGCTCATCCGATTCGCTCGTGGGTTGGCGCTTCCTCGGCTTGCTCAACTCTATTGCATGACGATCGTGATCTTGGCCATCGGCGAAAGAATCCGCCTGCTGATCGTCGATGGCGATGCGTTTTTTTGGTTTGGGATTTTTAGCTTGCCTCACGTGCTTTGTTTGTTTGTCATCTTCTGGCTGAGCCCGCGCGGTGTGCAATCGGGCGTGCCGTTTCGGGCCAGCTTGCCGATATCGTAGTCTGTCAGGTTACTACCTCACGCGTTAGCCGTTGCCAGCCGTGCGTGAGTGCGAATATGCGTATTGTGTCACTTAATGCGCACGGAACTTGTAACCACGCTGGAGCGAAGACACCATTGCCGATTACATTGCGCTCGATGATCCGACTGCTGCCAGTGAATTGGTCCAGCGAGTCTGCAGGCATGTCCATCAGTTGGAATTCCGGAGAATGCGTTCCCGCTGGTTTACCGCCGGTGTCGCTTAACGCGCAGCAATTGTCGAGGTGAAAAGTATTGGGATCCAGTCCCGTTCGTCCCCGCCCGTTGTGGGTCGATTAGATTCGGTGAGCGACCAAACGGGGAACACTACATCAGTGGACACGGCGGTAGTGAAAGCGGAGAAGTTTTTGCGTATGCGGAGAATCCTAGCTTCGGTGGCGGTCGTCCCTTGGGCATGCCTTCTGTGGTCGGGATACGACCTGTGCTACGGGCCTGGTGTCCGTGCAGTTCCCGGATATCCAAATGAAGGTCAGGTCCATTTGTACGTCGTGTTCCCTTTTATCGGCCTCGTCATATGTGTTGCGCTTCTTGTACTGGCAATCAAAATTCCAACGTGGCAAGTCGTATTTGCCTTCTGTGTGGAAATCCTGGCATTGCTCCCGCTGGTATTCTTCTGGGGTGGCGGGGTTTAGACGCTCGGAAGCTGACATTCGCGGTCGTCCGCACTGGGTCGGCAGGAGTCCGCCGCGACGATCACCGATATCATCCTAGCCGTTGGACATTAACCAATTTTGCGAAGTTGCGGTCGAATGTAGCAACCGGCAAGTGGCCGGCTTTTCTCGCAATCTCCAGCACGAGACAGTCCGAAAATTCCACGGCTGAGCGCCCACGAAAATGGGCTAGCGCCGCAGCGACGACATCCGCGTCCTGCAGGCTCAGCTCGTTATGATTCAATAGCATCTCAACGGCCGTTGCGATCTGCGCACGAGAAAGATCATATACGGAGTCCAAGACCCACAGCGTTTCTGCCAGGACTAGCTGAGATACCCAGGCTCCTTTGGTGATGGAAGCCTCAGCGGCACGAACCTGGCTTACATCGTCACGGGCGAGCAGCCGAACCAGGACATTCGTATCAACCGCGAGCATGTTTCTTTCGAACAGCTTTGCGAAGGGCGGCCTTTATGTCGGGCACGGTCTTGTTGTTAGGCGTGCCTTTTGGAAAAACTGCCTGGTGAACATCGGACGAGCTGAATCGCCCAGCTCGACGAACCAAAACGCCGCCGTCGTGTTCGTGCCACTCAAGCACAGACCCAGGTCCAATTCCGAGCTTCTTACGCACCTCCACCGGGACAGAAATTTGGCCCTGCGCCGTTACTTTGGATTGCGGTATTGACATGG
>Ga0209611_10012973_pt1 | contig 11573 bp, 15 predicted proteins | sample S1TSphgellanicum_3_FD_187693 | JGI IMG/M metagenome (GOLD analysis project Ga0209611, IMG submission 187693) | Host-associated microbial communities from peat moss isolated from Minnesota, USA - S1T2_Fc - Sphagnum magellanicum MG (SPAdes) (version 2) | ecosystem: Host-associated > Plants > Peat...
CAATTTCGGCGCGTGGATCTCACGCGTGACGCGCAATCGCGCCCTCGACGTGCTCCGTAGCCGAGCGCTTCGCGTGGAAACCGAGATCCCCGCAGACATTCCGGTGGATGGGTCGCTCGACGATTCCGTCTTCGCCAAGCTCGACGCGCAGAACGTCCGCGTCGCGCTCGCGAGCCTGCCCGACGAACAGCGCCGCCCGATCGAACTCGGATTTTTCGGCGGCATTACGCATGAAGAGATCGCACGGCGCACCGCCACGCCGCTCGGCACCGTCAAGACGCGCATTCGCGCGGGCTTGCGCAAGCTTCGCTCGCAGCTCGAGACGAGCGTGTCGCAATGAACGAACGCGAAGACGCATTCTCCGAATCGATCGCGACGTACGCGCTCGGTGCGTTGCCCGCAAACGAAGCGGCCGAGGTCGCGGCTCACGTCGCTTCGTGCGCGGCGTGCCGTGCCGAATACGAAGACCTGCGCGACGTCGCGAGCTTCGTCGGCTTCTCCGCGGAATCGAGCGAACTCGACGAGTTGACCTCCGCGCGCATGAAGTCGCGCGTCATGAGCGCGGTACGCACCGACGCAGCGTCGCAGGGTAGCACGATCGTGCAGCCGTCGCGCGCCGCGGCACGCCAGGCGAACCCGTGGTTTGCCTATGGCCTCGCAGCCGCAGCGGTCGTCTTCGCGGTCTTCTCGTCGATCGACGATGCGGGCCTCCGCTCGCGCGTGGCCGATCAGGCGCAGACGATCGCGGCGCTGCAATCGCAGAATACCGACGCCACGGCGCTCGAACGTCGCCTCGCGCTCGCCGCAGCGCCGGGCAGCAAACGATTCCCGGTGGCCAACGGCGAGGTGATCGAGTCGAACGGTCACATCCTGATCGCGCTCTCCGGCTTCCCGGCCGCACCGAGCGGGAAGGTCTACCAGGCATGGACGCTCGCGCGCGGAGCGAAAGCAGTTGCGCCGAGCGTCACGTTCACGACCGACGCCACGGGCCACGCCCTCGTCGAGTTGCCGGAATCGGCCGCAAATCTCGTCGCGGTCGCGGTCAGCGCCGAACCCCCCGGCGGCAGCAAGGCACCCACGTCGAAACCGAATTTTATTCGCACACTTTCCTAGCGAGGCGCAGGTGGGCTCACTCGAGTCGCTGACCGCGGAGAACGTCGATGCGACGCTCGCCTACCTCGCGCGCAGACCCTTCGACAACGTCTACGTGCACTGGCTAATCGCGACGAAGCAGATCGGCCGCTCGGGCGACGTGCTCGTGTGGCGCGAAACGGGCGGCGCCGTCACCGGCGTGTGCTATCTCGGCGTGCAGATCGTGCCGTGCGCCGAGTCCGACGAAGCGCTCGATGCGTTCGCGGAACGCGCGGTGCGCGCGCGAGCGGCGCGCATGCTCGTGGGCCCACGCCACGCTGTGGAACGCTTCTGGGAAAGCGCGGCAGACGCGTTGCCCGCTCCGGTCGCGACGCGCGAGAGTCAACCGGTCTACGCGCTCGAGCGCACGGGTTTGCGCGCACCGGCGCGTTCGCCCGGCGGCATCGCGACCGCGATCGACGTGGGACGCGTGACGCTCGACGAGCTCGACGAGATCGTGCCGAACTCCGCGGCGATGATCGCCGGTGAGGTGGGCGGCGATCCGCGCCGCGCGGGCTCGGAGTTTCGCGCGCGCACAGCGCGCATCATCGATCGCGGCTGGTGGTGGCGTTCCCGCGTCGACGGCCAACTCGCGTTCATGTGTAACGTCGGCTCGGCGTCCCCGTTCACCGCGCAGATTCAGGGCGTGTGGACGCCCGAGGACATGCGCGGCCACGGCTACGCGACGTACGCACTCGGCGAGATCTGCAACAACCTCCTCGACGAGCATCACACGCTCTGCCTCTACGTCAACGATTTCAACGCGCCGGCGATCGCGCTCTACGAGCGCATCGGTTTCGCACGCGTCGGAGAATTCAGGACGATCTTACTCCCCTAGAAAACGCGTATCGAGCGGCGTTTCGATCGCGCGATCGCCATCGCGCACGACGCGATACGCCCGCGCGCTCGGCCGCGAGCTCACGATCGCCGCGAGCTCCGTGCCACGATAGTGCAGCCCCGCGCCGTCGTCGCATGCGATGCCGGCCGGAATCTCGCCCGCCGCGACGAGTCGCTGATAAGACGGCCGACGATCTTTCTCGCCGTCGTAGTGCGGGCAGTTGCTGCCCGGTAAGAACCCGAGGCATTCCATCGCGGTCAGCGCGCCCGCGAACGAATCCGTCAGACCGTGCTCGAACCAGCAGATCGAACCGGCACTCGAGCCGCACAGCACCGCGCCGCGTTCCCACGCCTCGCGGAGTACGACGTCGAAGCCCCAATGTCGCCAGACGGCGAGCATGCTTTGCGTATTTCCGCCGCCCACGTGCACGACGTCGAAGCGTTCCACGAGCTCGCGCAGATCGTCCGGGGTGCGTCGAAAGAAACGTAGCGTATCGACCTCGCATCCGAGGCGACTATACGCTTCGTAGAAACGCGCAACGTACGATGCATCTTCACCGCTCGCCGTGGGAACGAAGAGCACGCGCGGCTTCTGCGCGCCGCTGGAATCGAGGATGTAACGCTCGAGCACGACGTTCCCCGTATCGGGAACGAGCAGCGCTCCGCCGACCGCGACGATCTGGCCCTGGAGCACGCGGCCTCGCGCTATTTCGCGGGCGACGTGACGACGTAGATCGACTCGTCCGCGTTCGACGCCGCTGCGGCCGAGGGCGCGCTCGGGAAGGTACCGTCGCGAACCTCGCTCGCATACGTTCGCAGCGCGTCCGTCGCAAGCGTGGCGATCTCAGCGAACCGCTTCGCGAACGGCGGTGCCTCCGGATACAAGCCGAGCGCATCGTGGAGCACGAGAACCTGCGCGTCGCAGTGCGGCCCCGCGCCGATGCCGATCGTCGGAATCTCGAGCGCATCCGTCACGCGGCGCGCGGCGTCGGCATCGACCATCTCGAGAACGACCGCGAACGCACCGGCCGCTTCGATCGCGCGCGCGTCGGCGATGAGGCGCTCGGTATCGGTCTTTCGCCGAAAACCCGATGTGTTCGAAGCCGTCTGCGGGAGCACGCCGATGTGCGCGACCACGGGAATACCCGCGCGTACGATCGCGGCGATACGCGACGCGACGTCGATCCCACCCTCGAGCTTCACGCTCGTCGCGCCCGCTTTCACGAGCGCGACGGACGATCGAACCGCATCCTCGTCGCTCGCCTGATAGCTGCCGAACGGCAGGTCGACGATCACGTGGGCGCGCGACGTTCCGCGTTTGACGGCCGCTCCGTGGCGGCACATGTCCTCGAGTTCCACCGGTGCCGTGGACTCGAGGCCGAGCACGACGTTTCCGAGCGAATCGCCCACGAGAATCACGTCGATTCCCGCCTCTTCGACGCAGCGTGCGAACGGCGCGTCGTACGCGGTGATGACCGGAAAACGCTTACCCTTGCGGGCGCGTATCGCGGCAGACGTGAGACGACGGACGGGGGCCATTCCTCGCGCTACGCGCTCGGGTCACGCCGTGCCTCCCCGCGTCGCGTGGAACGGGCCCGCGACGTTCGGGCGCGGCATGCGTCGCGGTGCGTCGCCCTCCGCGGCGTCGCACGTCGCTTCGGCGTGACCGAAGCGGCGCGCTTGCTCGAACAGCGCCTGCGCTCCGAGGGGATCGACCGCGGTGCCGATTCCGTAAAATTTGCATCGGCCCACCTCGTAGACGGCGTCGAGCGACCCGGCAGACGAGGCGCGTTCGTAGAGCGCGAACGCGCGAATCGGATCGCGTGCGATGCCGATGCCGCGTTCGCACGCGATCGCGAGATTGAGGCTCGCCGCGGGATCTTCCGCATCGCTCGCCCGTTCCCACAGCGCGGCGGCGCGCACGTCGTCACGCTCGACGCCGATACCGTAGTGATACCACGTGCCGAGTGCGTAGAGCGCGCCCGGATGATCGAACGCCGCGGCCTCTTCGAGCAACGCGAGGATGCGCACGACGTTATCGTCGCGATAGACGGCCGCGATCTGCTGCGCGCGTCGATAGTACGCTTCGCCCGCGCTCACTTCACGACGATCGGATTGACGGGCGCGCCCGATCCGCCCCGAATCTTGAGCGGCGCGGCCGCGTAGAGAAACGCGTACTGTCCGTCGGCCGCGCAATCGGACGCGAGCGGATCGAGTTCGGCGATCTCCGTAAACGTGACGCCGAGGTTACGCATGAGGGCGTTGTGAAGCGGGAGCACCACGCCGGATTCCGGATCGGTCGTCACCTCGTTGCCGATCGTGTCGGTCACGAGATTCGGAATCTCCATCTCGTGAAACCACGCGACGAGTTCCGGACTGTACGTGAGCCCGGGCTCGACGAAGCGCGCACGCGCACCGCGCTTGCGTTCGCGCTCGCGATCGTGAAACGTGCCGATCCAACCGGTCCGCAGAATCAGGATGTCGTGCTTCTCGATCGACGTGTTCTGCGCGGCCGCTGCCGCGAGCACGTCCTGGTGCGTGAACGTTTCGCCCGCATCGAGCGACGGCTTGCCGCGATGGCGCGCGATATCGACGAGGACGCCGCGCCCCACGATTCCGCGCTCCGCGATCGGTAAGACGCTCGCGCGGCTCATGCCGCCGATCGTCGTCTTCGCGTCGTACCCGTTGTAGAGCGTGTCGTCGTACCACACGTGCCCGAGCGCATCGTACTGCGTCGAGCCTTGAAGGTACAGCACCATCATATCGTCGGCGAACTCGAGTCCTCCGGGTGCGACCGGGCCCTTCCCCGCGAGATAGTGTCCCTTGTCCATCACGTTGACGCGCTGCGCGACCTTGCGACCGGGCCAAATCGGATCGCCTTGCGGATGTCCGATCACCACTTGCAGCGTGAACGTCTTGCCTTGCCGCACCGCTCGCACACCGCGCAGGACTTCTTCGCTCGTGAGGTAGTTGAGGCACCCGACCTCATCACCCGGTCCCCACCGATTCCAATTCTTCGGATCGTCCTTGAACAGCTCGCTCACGCTCGGAACGGTCTTACCGGACATCTGCCCTCACAATCGTCGTCTACCGACGCGATACGGTCGAACCGCGCGCGTTCCTTGGCGAAGAGGGTCGGCGGCCACGCGGGCGAGATACACGGAACATGCTGTGCTGTCAGGGATATGAGTTCGTCGAAGGCGGCGACACGACGTTCGAAGTCGATGCGTCGCACGTGAAGTACGGCAGCGGCGCGCTCCGCGAAGTCGGCAGCGACGCGAAGACGCTCGGGATGACGCGCGTCGCGCTCGTCACGGATCCACTCCTCGCATCGAGCGAATACGTCGCGACGGTTCTCGCGTCGCTTCGGAGCGAGGGGCTCGACGTTGCGGTCTATGCGGAGTCGCGCGTGGAGCCGACCGACGAATCGTTCGCGGCGGCCGCGGCGTTCGCACGCGATGGTGCCTTCGACGGATTCGTTTCCGTCGGCGGCGGCTCGGCGATCGACACGGCGAAGGCCGCGAATCTCTACGGCACGTATCCGGCCGACTTCGATGCGTACGTGAACGCGCCGATCGGCCGCGCGACGCCGATACCCGGGCCGCTGCGGCCGCACATCGCGTGTCCCACCACGTCGGGCACGGGCGCCGAGGTCACGGGCATCGCGATCTTCGATTATCTCGCGCACCACGCGAAGACGGGCATCGCATCCAAGCGCCTCAAACCGACGCTCGGCGTAATCGATCCCGACGTGACGCTCACGCTGCCGAAGATGGTCGTGGCGTGCAGCGGTTTCGACGTGCTCTCGCACGCACTCGAAAGCTATACGGCGCGGCCGTATACCGAACGGCGCCGCCCCGAAACGCCGAACGCGCGGCCGATGTCGCAGGGCGCGAACCCGTTCTCCGATATCGCATCGACCGAAGCGATGCGCATCCTCGGCGAGAATATCGTGCGTGCCGTCGCAGACCCGCTCGATGCGGAAGCCCGCGAGCGCATGCTCTTCGCCGCAATGCTCGCCGGCATCGGTTTCGGGAACGCGGGCGTCCACGTTCCTCATGCAATGTCGTACGCCGTGGCGGGGCTCGTCCGCGATTATCGCGCGCCCGAGTATCCGCAGGCGGAACCGATCGTGCCCCACGGTATGGCCGTAATCCTCAACGCTCCGGCTTCAGCGCGCTTCCTCGCGCACGCGAATCCCGCGCGACACCTCGAAGCTGCGCGCTTACTCGGCGCGGATACGGTCGGCGTGGAAACGAGCGACGGCGGCGAACTTCTCGCGCGCCGGATCGAAGAGCTGATGCGCGCGACGGGCATGCCGAACGGCATCGGGGGCGTCGGCTTTCGCAGCGACGATATCCCCGCGTTGCGTGACGGTGCCGTCCCGCAAAAGCGGCTCCTCGCGAACGCACCGAGTTCGATCGACGCCGCGGAACTCGAGACGCTCTTCGCCGGCGCGCTACGCTACTGGTAGTACGTCGCTCGACAATCGATTAAGGGTGCGGCTCTCCCATCGGACCGCCGGGGCCGGGGCCACCGAAACCGCGCGGGCCACCGTGCATCTCGCCGCCGCCGAACCCGAGCATCGTCCGTAACAATTCGCGTCCGGGATCCGGCGTGCGTTGCTCGCGCTGCGGGCGGGGACGTGCGGCCATCGCCGCCTCGCGCTCCTTCATCTTCGCCTGCTCGTCCGGCGTCAACGACGCGACGAACTGGGCGCGGGCCGACTCCATCATGCTGCGCGCGTTCACGCGCTCGGACGCTGCGAGGTTGACGACGCTCTGCGCTTCGGAACGCGTCAGGAGGGCATCGATCCGTTGGGCGACGACGCGCGGATCGGGGTTCGGCGAAACGGCCGCTTCACCGACCAAATTTGCGATCGCCGTACGGTGCTGTGGCGTGAGCGATGCGAGCATCTGCGTCCGCGTCTGCGTGCGCAGCTGCATCATCTGCTCGCGAACCTGCCGCATCGCCGCCATGCGCTGCGGGTTGGGTGCCGACATCGCGGCGCCGTCCGGCGGCGGACCGGCAGGCGGCGCGTCCTGCTGCGCCGATCCGATGACCGGGGCAAGAACGAATGCGAGCGCGACGAGAGCGATGCGTTTCATGCCGGTATTGTAGCCGACGGAGTTCAACGGTTCCTGAGAACGACCAACCTCGGTTGGAAACCGCCAGTCTGCGGAATCGGAGAAACACCGTTAACCGAGGAGTCAACCATGTCGGAAGAACATTCGAAATCACCGGTCGAATCCGCGTCGTCGTCGCTCACGTTCGACGAAAGTAAGCGCGAGATCCAACTCGAGCAAACCCCGGGCGAACAGCCGGTGACGATCGCCGGCGGAGCACTCGGACCCAAGGTCGACGCCGACGGCGCAGAAGATCCGCGACCTTCGGATTAAATTGGTCGGCTCGGGACCTTGGGTGTCTTTCGTATAACGAGCGAGTGCTCGATGCGCTACACTCCGTAGATGGTCGTCAATCTCTACGCTGACCACTTGCTCGCGCCGGAACGCAACAATCGAATCCGGCCGCCGGAAGAAATTTGGTACGCGACGACGGAACGACCCGCGTACTTCGAGCATGCGGCGAAGCTCGTCGGACTCTCGTATGCGGAGTTTCGCGCGTTTCAATTCGCGTTACTCGACGGGCTCGCCGTACGCGTGCGATTGCCGCATCGCCTCGACGCGATCGCGGGCGATCATGCCGGCCATCTCTACGCCGTGCATAACGCGACGATCGGGAAGACGCACGCCGGGTGGCCGAGCGGCTATCTCGTCACGCTCGCCGACGGTGCGAAGGTGTACGTGCCGGACTCATCGGGAAGTCTCTCGCTCGTGCGGCCGAACCACGCGGCCCAGAGCTCGTCGACGGTCGTCTACCTGCAGCCGCCGGACCAGCCGCCGGCAGCCGCGCGGAAGTACGTGCCGACCGCGGTCGGAATCGCGCGAGCCGCCGTGCCGAAAAAAGAGACGAACGACGGCGCGTGGTTCTTCGGGTTACGCCTCGACGCGATGCTCCCGGGTTACCTTGCGGGCACGATGCGCTGAGACGCGAATCTCAGCCGCATGAGTCAGGCACAGACGCTCGCGCGGACGCTGAACGCGCTCGCTAAATCGCCGCAGTTTTCGTATACGAAGGCGCGCGCCGCAGCACGTGCGGACAAGAACGTCGATTGGCCGCGAACCAGAGCGCGCAACGTCGATTTCAACGCCGACGTGGACGGGTGTGAGAGCTTCGTGATGGCGGACGGCAGCCTCTGCGAGTGGATGCCGGGAAGCTTCACGTACGCCGCGCGCTAAGCGACGGTCAAGCCGCCGTCGCACACGAGCTCGGTTCCGGTAACGAAACTCGAGAGGTCGCTCGCGAGAAAGAGCACGGCCGACGCGACGTCCGCGGGCTTGCCCGTGCGGCCGATCGGATGAGCCGTGAGAAACGCACCGGCGGCCGCATCGTCGTCGGCAAACACGCCGAGCTTCACGTAGTCCGCGAGCATCTTGTCGCCCATCGGTGTTTCGATGAGTCCGGGGTGCACGGAGTTGACCCGAATACCGTAGCCGAGACGCCCGCACTCGACGGCCGCGGCCTTGGAAAGCAGACGAACCGCGCCTTTCGTCGCGCTGTAGACGCCGAGCCCGGCGTGGCCGATGAGGCCCGCGACCGACGAGATGTTGACGATGCTTCCGCCGCGGCCCGCGATGCCGCCCGGACGCATCGCGCGAATCGCATGTTTGTGTCCGAAGAGCATGCCGCTCACGTTGACGTCGAGCAGCTTGCGCACGTTCGCGGCGTCGATGTCGGCGAGGAACACCGTCTCTTCGATGCCCGCGTTGTTCACGAGGATGTCGAGGCCGCCGAACGCTCTCACCGTTTCGGCGACGAGCGTTTCCCACGCCGCTTCATCGGTGACGTCGTGCACGACGGCCTTCACGCGCCGGCCGTCCTTCGTAAGCGCGTCCGCGGTCGTTCGTACGGCATCGGCGAGCACGTCTCCGAGCACGACCGTCGCGCCGGCCTCCGCGAGAAGGGCGGCCGTCGCGGCGCCGATCCCACGCGCGGCTCCCGTCACGAGCGCGACCTTCCCGTTCAAATCGATCGTAACCATGCCGACGCTATTGTTTACTAGTAAATGAAAGCCTACGCGGGTCTCAGACCCTTACGAGCGTCTTCCTAGGTTCGCATGGCAGGTATAGCACCATGGATACGTTGCTCGAACATGCGAAGATCCTCTCCGTTCAAGCCTCCGTTCGGCTCGACGAGCCGGAGAGCCGGCGACTCGTCGAAGAAGTGCGGGCGCGCGCGCTCGCCGGCATGACGTTCCTCATCGTCATCTCGCTCGCAGGCGCGCGCGAAATTCATTGGGACGCACTCTGCCGGCTCGAGCGCGCGGCCGATGCGTGGCGCGCGCGGAGCCACACCGTCGTGTTCGAAACCGCGACGCCGAAGCAGCGCGCGCTGCTCGCGATCGCGACCGGATCGCAAGCGCCGATCGACTAACCCTTCGTGAGGGCCTTGCGCGCGGCATCGGCGATTTCCGCGCGCGTATAAGCGTGGCCGCCGATTCCCCAACCGCCATCGGGCGATTCCGTGATGAGCACCCACGTTCGCTCGCGAAGCGACGGGTCGGCAGCGGCGGTGGCGACGATCTCCGTCATCTCCGAGACGCAGCCGAGCATCTTCTCGCGATCGAGCACACCGATGGGCGTGAGCACCTGAACCCGCACGTGGTTTCCGTTGCCGTTCGCATCGGCGATCGCATCGGATGAGAGCTCGTGCACGAACGCTGCCGTGTTGTCGGCGAACAGCGCGATCGGCGGGACCTTTTCCCAGCGCATCATCGCGTTCGCGAGGTCTTTCGCGAGGCGACCCTTGTCGGCGAAGGTTCCGGTTGCAGCGTAGACATCGATCATGGGCATGGGAAGCGTTCTCCTCAAATTATGACGCTCATCATAGGCGACGGCTACAGCATGCACTATACTGATCGTCATAGTCAAGGGGAGGGCGCGTTGGGCGGCAGTCGGGACCGGATGATCCAAAGCGCGGCCGCGTTGATCGCGACGCGCGGGCTGAGCGCGACGTCGTTTTCCGACGTCCTCGAGGCCAGCGGCGCGCCCCGCGGGTCGATCTACCACCACTTTCCCGAGGGCAAAGCGCAGCTCGCCGAGGATGCGATCCGTTGGACGTCCGACCGTGTGCTCGCGCACCTGCAGGCCGGAACCGAGCCGACCCCCGCGGCGGTGCTCGGGCGCTTCGTCGATATGTGGCGGCGCGTCGTTCTCGCCTCGAACGGCGCGTCGGGCTGCAGCGTCGCCGGCGTCGCGATCGACGAGAGCGTGGGCGAAGGTCCGCTGATGGACGTCGTGCGCGCGATTTTCCGGTCGTGGGTCGATATGTTGGCCCGGCAACTCGAAGCCACGGGCGTCCCGTCCGAGCGCGCGGGCGCAATCGCGATCGCGACCCTCGCGTCGATGGAGGGCGCGCTCATTCTTTGCCGCGCCGAGGGCGGAACGGGCGCGCTCGACACCGTCGAACGAGAACTCATGCGATTGCTGCCCGCGCAAAACGAAAAGTAGGGTTTTCGCCCATACCACCCAGGGCCGAAATCGGGCATCGTTAGGGCATGTACTTGGCCATCTTTGCGCTCGTCAGCGCGGTCGGCGCGTGGGTAGCGTGGCGTAGCAACCCGCTCTACTCGCGCATGGCGACGCTGCGCTTCATCGCGGCCATCGTCCTCGGCGCCGCGGCGGTCGTCGGTGTCATCCTCGCCGCGTTGACTCTCACGGAGAAGAGTTCTCCGCTCGTCGCCAACGTCACGTTAGCATTCGCGGTCCTCATCGGAACGATCGCGTTCATCTGGATCATCGTGGCGGCCTCGACGCCGAAGGTGCCGCCGTTGCCGCGAGCCGCGACGCTCGTGCGCGTCCACCGCGCGAAGCTCGGACGGTACGCGCGCTGGTTCGTTGGAAGCATGGTGGTGCTCGGGCTACTCGCGATCGTCGTTCCGGGCGATTGGAAAATCGCCGTCGGCGTGGCGGCCGGCATGCTCGCGTTCCTCGGCATCGTTCTCCTCTTCACGGGCTATATCGCCGCGCTCGGTTTCGATCGGTCACTTTCGTCGGTCGAGAGCGAGCCGTGGGTGCATTGGACGTACACACCCGAACAATGGCGTGCGTGGACCGACGCTGAGGTTTCGCGACTCGCGGCGACGCCGCCGCACTGGGTGTGGCGTCGCGATTGGAAGCGACTCATTCTGCCGGTCGTTGCGGTAGTCGGTGGCGTCTATCTTTTCGATCCGGGATCGATCGCGTGGCGAACGGGATATCTCTGCATGCTCTTCGTCATCATGGCTGCGACGGTGGCGCTCTCGAATCGATATGGAAAAACGGCGCCCGCTCGGCTACGCCGCCTGATCGCCTCCGCTGCCCCGGAGACGTACTTCGGCGCGAGCGGCATTTTCACCGAAGGCGTGTACACGCAGTGGATCACCGTATCGAACTATCTGGTCGAAGCCACGGTCGACGAACGAGAACCCCGCAGCCTCGATCTGTTTTTCGAGCAGATCGTATCGGGCTCGTACGCAGGTCCGATTCCGGTCCATCGCCACGTGC
>Ga0209611_10012974_pt1 | contig 11573 bp, 8 predicted proteins | sample S1TSphgellanicum_3_FD_187693 | JGI IMG/M metagenome (GOLD analysis project Ga0209611, IMG submission 187693) | Host-associated microbial communities from peat moss isolated from Minnesota, USA - S1T2_Fc - Sphagnum magellanicum MG (SPAdes) (version 2) | ecosystem: Host-associated > Plants > Peat...
GTTTTTTAAGTAATCGTGCAGAATTATTTACACAGGACTTTTCAGTCTGGATAAGAGTTTGATGCCTAAATTTTGTGCAATTAATTTTGCATAGGTACTTAGCACCGATTCTCAAGGGAGAAAAAGCAATAGTTTTAGATCCAAATGCGATTTTTTCAGAGCTGGCAGGTTGCTCAGATGACGAATCTGGTATTAACTTGAAGCACTAGTATAAAAGCGCAACGCAAACCGCCAAAACCAGGTGGAAGTTGTAAATAGCGCTGCAGCTAAAAATGCTGCACCAATTAACCAAGGTATTTGCCCCCGTCCTAGGAGGGCTGCTGCGGGGACAGTAGTTAAAAATACTATAGGTACAATAAAGGTGAAGAAAAAGCGGTAAGCGGCAGGGTAGGCGGCAATGGGGTAGCGTCCGGCTTCTAGTAGTCCCCTTAATACTTCGGTAACATTGTATATTTTCACAAACCAAATACTAGTAGCTCCCAGCAGGAACCATAAGCTATACAAAATCACTAAGCTAAAGACGAGAGACACCGCACTCAGTAAATAATCAAAGAATTTTAACCCTAGTTGTCCCCCAGCATAGCCAATAATAATGCTACCAAAGAGTAAATCTGGTACTCCCCAAGGTGAAAAGGTATGGGTGGAGAGCCAAAATTGACTGCGAATCGGTTTGAGGAGGATGAAATCTAAAGTCCCATCCTGAACGTGGCGGACAATCCGGTTCAGATTCGGAGCCAAGATGGTGGCAGAAAACCCTTGAAGGAGGGTAAACATTCCCAAAACTATCAAAGCTGCTGGCCATGACCAACCAGCGAAGGTGTAGCCAGTCCGGTAAAACAAGAATAGACTAAAGAGGCTACCCACTAAATTGCCCAAGCTGCTGAAGGCCGCCAAAAAAAAGTTAACCCGATACTCCATCTCCGCTGCGATCGCCGTGCTCCAAAATAACCGCAGTAATTTTAAATACCGTTGCATCCGCTACCCGAAAATCTACCTTAGCTCTAGTTTACAGCAGGAGTCTGCAAAACTTTTCCGCTTCTCAAAAACCTCAAAGCGTTAAGATGTTGGATACACATCTTCATCAAGAGAAATTCGATGCATTCAGATTTACCAGACCTGATTAGGAAAATTGGCTACCTTGGTATATGGGCAATTATTTTTGCTGAATCTGGCTTATTGATTGGTTTTTTCCTACCTGGTGATAGTTTACTATTTACAGCCGGATTTCTAGCATCCCTACCTCAATCAGGATTAAATATCTGGGTGTTAACTTTTGGTGCCTTTGTCTGTGCTGTGCTAGGGGATAATGTTGGCTACGTCACAGGTTATAGGTGGGGACGCCGCTTATTCCAAAAGCAGGATAATTGGTTATTTAAGCAAAAGAATTTAGAAAAAACCCAAGACTTTTATGAAAGGTATGGAAATAAAACCATTGTTCTAGCGAGGTTTACACCCATTATTCGGACCTTCGCACCGATTGTGGCTGGAATTGGGGCGATGCGATATCGGACCTTTATGGTGTACAACCTAATTGGCGGTTTTACTTGGACTTTAGGCATCACTTTTTTGGGTTATTTCTTGGGGAGAAAACTGCCTGCTGAGCAGGTTGATAAATATTTTTTACTGATTATTGCAGCTATTATTCTGATATCTTTATTGCCGTCAATTTGGCATATAATTCAAGAAAATAACAAGAAAAGAAACTAGATCGAGTTACATTTTGAAAACCCATTCTAACTACAGGCAATTGCTGCCTTATATCCAACCCCAATGGTCAACAATTACCAAAGGATTTATCGGCGTCTTGGGGTATGTGCTAGCAACATTAACTCTGATCAACCTGGCAGGTAAATTGGCAGTCCCCTTTAGCCAGGGTAACGTAGTTGTCATTGCCCAAGTGGCAGGTGTTTGTGCTTTAGTATTTTTGTTGCGCGGTGCTTTCCAAGCTGTACAAGATCTATACATGGCCAGAGCCGCTTTAAGGGTAGCCTTCCTCCTCAGGCAGCAAGCATACACCCATATGCAAAAGTTGGATCTGAGCTATTTTGAAACCGCTAAAGCCGGGGACCTCTCTTACCGTCTCACAGAGGATGTTGATCGAGTTGGGGAAGTTGTCAATAAACTCTTTCACGACTTCATCCCCTGCCTCCTGCAGTTAGTAGTGATTCCCATCTACATGATTTATCTGAATTGGCAACTCACCCTAGCCACGGTGATTGTTGCCCCGTTGATGGGAGTTTTAATTGGCTGGTTTGGGGAGCGGTTACAAAAAACTGCCCGGCGCAGTCAAAACCGGGTGTCAGATTTATCAGCTATTCTCACGGAAGTTTTTAGTGGTATCCGTTTAGTTCAAGCTTTTGCCGCCGAAAACTATGAAATTGCTCGGTTTAGCCGGGAGGGAGAGCGTAGTTTTCGAGCTAAATATGCAGCTGAAAGGTTAAAAGCTATTCAGATTCCCATTGTGGGATTTTTAGAAGCCTTGAGTGCCTTATCGTTATTAATGGTGGGAGTGTGGCAAATTTCCCAAAAAAACCTGACGGTGGGGGAGTTCTTTAGCTATTTAGCAGCGGCAGCTTTATTGATTGACCCTATTGGTCACACTACTAATAATTATAACGAGTTTAAGCAAGGGGAAGCTTCCCTTGATCGGGTGCTGGAATTGATGGCAGTTCAACCCCAGGTAATAGAAAAACCAACGGCCCTAACCCTCTCCCCCATCAGCGGCAAAGTCGAATACTGCCATGTCACCTTTGCCTACAAACCTGGTGAACCTGTACTCCAGGATATCAACTTATTAGCATTACCAGGGGAAGCGATCGCAATTGTTGGGGCCTCTGGTGCTGGGAAAACCACCTTTGTCAATCTTCTCCCCCGCTTTTCTGATCCAGATTCTGGGGATATCTTCATTGATGACATCAATATTCGGGATGTCACCCTCCCCAGCCTTCGGCGCCAAATTGGCATTGTCCCCCAGGAAACGATCATGTTTTCCGGAACCATTGCTCAAAATATTGCCTTTGGCCAAGACTCCTTAGATCCCCTGGCAGTGGCAGCAGCGGCAAAAATTGCCAACGCCCACCAATTTATCAGCCAGTTCCCCCAAGGATATGATACTTGGGTAGGGGAACGGGGAGTGAATCTATCGGGGGGACAACGGCAGCGTATAGCCATTGCTCGGGCCGTACTCCTCAACCCCCAGATCCTGATTTTAGATGAAGCGACATCAGCCCTAGACTCCGAATCAGAAGCACTGGTACAGGAAGCCTTAGAAAGACTAATGCAGAATCGGACAGTGTTGATTATTGCCCACCGCCTATCCACCGTGCGGAGGTGCCATCGGATTATAGTGTTGGAACAGGGGCAAATTGTCGAATCCGGGACCCACGGGGAACTATTGGCCTTGGAGGGACGCTACACTAAATTTTATACCCAGCAGTTTAGTTAGCCGCTCCGAGATTGCGGCAAAACTTGCGATCGCTATCTTCCTCTGGATGCTGCCAAGAATAGGCAAAGTGACTGACGCCTTTGATCTGGGGTGCAAACCGTTGTAATGCCTGCATCTGTAATTCTAGAGGTGGACGATTTCTCACGGATTTTCCCCACGTACCAGCTAAAGCCGGAATCACCTGAGTCCCTGGTTTAGCCATACTTAAAACCCGTTGCACTTCTGCCAGAATACAACTAACATCACCGCAACTGGCATAAGCCATAGGATGCCACTCTAAGGTACTAGGGAAGCGATCCCAAGGTTGCAGGCGAGAATCATAGCCCCGTCCTAGATTTTCGTTGCCCTCAGGGAAAAACACCACCCCTGAGGGAATACCCTGTTGTTGGACTGGGTAGGTAGCTAAGGTGACAAAATCCAGGACTCCTTGCATTGCATGGGCAACGGCTAACTCCCATAACTCCACATTCAGCAGTGGTTGTTCGGATTGAGGAGTAGACATTGACTTTTCTTGGGCAGTGGGAATACGACCTTCCCACATCGGTTCACCTTCTTGGGGGTAGAGTTTATCAACTTGTTCAATATCGGCAGCAGTGATGAATCCCTGGCTCAAAAACCGCCGGATTAACTCCACCGCCTTGTGATTCTGCGCTCGACGGAACAGAGCTGCCTGGGTGGCTGGGGTGAATAACCATAAATCCGTAACTTTAGAGGCAATGGAATTAGCCCCAGACTGTCGTGGATAGCGTACATAGTCAAACAACATCCCATCGGGATGACGCTGTAACACTTGCTTCACCAGACGTTGGTAGTCGTTTCTAGCTTGGTAGTTGTAGGGATCGATAAAGACTTGAGAGCCGTCATCAACGACATAGAGGCTGGTTTCTCCCTTGCCATTGCGAGCAATTGCCTCTTCCCGATCTGGACGCTGGGCGTAGGTGTAACCAAAATTGATCGTTAGCATCCAGGCGTAAACTTTCAACCCCCGTTCCCGTCCCTGACTAATAGCTTGAGCCAACAAATCGGTATTTTCTGTCCCTGGGATACGAACTACGGAAGGCCAGACTGTCGTGTTAGTTGCCGATGGCAGTAGTACCTGTCCGTTGTAAAACACTTGTAAATAAACTGTGTTATAGCCCCCATTGACGATCTGATCCATGATTTGATCAATCATCCCCCGCTGAACGTCACAAGGGTACAAACGCAACCAGATCGCCTGGGTCTGTGGCCAGGTGCGCTGGCGGCACTCCTGTAGTTCTTGTGCATCCTGTTTGATGAGTTTTTGGTAATGCTTTAGCGCTGACTGGTTCCCTTTAACTGCGGACAACCGTAATTTTTCTTTTTTTTGAGCTGCTGTTACTGATAACTGGCAATATTGGTTTGTTTGCGCCACTGCTGGTTGGCTAGCAAAATTAGGCAGTAAAAGGCTACCACTAAAAATAACCCCCCATAAACAGACATTCAAAGGATGTTTAGGCATAATAAACACGAGAATTATTAACCCCAAGTCTGAATATTTTAGGGTGATATATAGCGATTTGTGAAGACAAAGCTGATATCGTAATGATGGCTATAATTAACACTTAGTTAGTTTAAATTAAAAAAGCTTATGCAGACTAACCTCACCGTTCCGTCTCCTTGGGAACAGCTGAAGAAGGGTGAAATTGACTGTCAGAAAGCCCTGAGCCTCTTAATCGATGAAACAGGAACAGTCAGTCTTAACTCCCTGGATATAGAGGTCAGCGGACGCTTTTTCCGCAAATTTCCCAGCGGACAAGAATTACCTCCGGTGATTCCCGTCCTTCTCTGGCGTAACTGCTACTACTTAGGCTCTCCTGTGACCCTCAATGAAGAGGAAATTGAAAGATTAAGTAATCGCACAGATACAAGTATTCAAATTATACCTATTACTGAGAAAAGCTACAAAGCTTGGTACCTGATGCGAAATCTGGATCTGAGCAAGATTAGCGGTGACTCTATCATTAACCCACTTACCAAAGAATCAGAACCAGAGAACATTGGGGAGATGACAGAACTCTACCTCTCCAAAGCCTCAGACCAAATTGAGAGAGTGAGAACTATTATTAGTGCGGCCCTACGGAACCGTGCTAGTGACATCCACCTAGAACCAGCCCCAGATGGCTTACGAGTTCGCTACCGGATTGATGGGGTGTTGCGCCACGTTACTACCCTATCGCCAGATCTCAGTCGTCGAGTAGTAGTTTCACTCAAAGTGATGTCGGAAATTGATATTTCCGAAAGTCGTCGTCCCCAAGACGGACGCATTGGGGAGAAGTATGCTACCAACGAATTTGCGGAAGTAGGGTTGGATATGCGGGTGAGCACTCTTCCGTGTGTTGGTGGGGAAAAAGTAGTAATTCGGTTATTACCCCAGCGCAACCCGTTTAAAGATATAGACAACTTGGGTTTTTCGGGAACTGCCTTAATGACTTACAAAAGGTGGTTAAGTCAACCTCAGGGGATGATTATTCTCACAGGCCCCACCGGATCAGGAAAAACTAGCACGTTGTATACGAGTCTGCAAACCGTAGCTAAAGAATCAGTTAATGTGGTAACGGTAGAAGACCCGGTGGAGTATGTCCTACCAGGTATTACCCAAACCCAAGTTAATGAGGCAGCAGGGATGACCTTTGCGGCTGGTTTGAGGGCGATTCTCCGGCAAGATCCAGATATCATTATGTTAGGGGAAATCAGGGACAGCGAAACGGCAGAAACTGCCATCAGAGCTGCCTTAACTGGCCACTTGGTTTTTACCACACTCCACACTAATGATGCAGTGGGGACCATCCCCCGGCTGAGAGATATCGGACCAGATCCTGGTCTCATCAGTGACGCTCTTTTAGGTGTTGTCGCCCAGCGGCTAGTGCGTCGGATCTGCCCCCATTGTACTGAACCATACCAACCAACTGCCGAGGACCTGCAAAAATTAGGACTGGAAGCAACGCCAACCACAACTGAACATTGGCAACGGGGCAGAGGTTGTGCTAAGTGCTTTCATTCTGGCTACTTGGGACGGGAAGCAATTGTCGAATTGCTAGATCTAGATGATCGGGTGCGGGAATTGATTTATGAAGGTACAATCAAACAACTACATCGCTACCTGCGAGAAATTAACTTTACTTCCTTCCGTATATCTGCCGCTCAAAAAGTTACATCTGGAGCCACAACCTTAGAGGAAGTACACAGAGTACTACCCTATAGTGTTTTAGCTCATAGGCATCACTGAAATTTTTAAAGTATGGGGAATAGAAAAAATCTCAGGTGATTTATCTTAAATAAAAGTATATACTTATACCTTTGGGGCTTATGTCATCTCCCATTGACCGCCCGCTTAACATTGAACTTAAGCTTTCATCTTCCCATCCCCAGCTACTAACAGGACTAGATATCTGGTTACGTATGGGCTTGATATCTGATACTCAAGTTAAGCAAGTATGCCGCGAGTTTCTAGTCTGTCAGGTAGTATTACAATCGCAGGTAGCGGTTGTAACCCCTCAACCTGTAATTACCAACCCATCAGAACCTACTCCAGTTCCTTCGATATTACAGTCACTGGGATCTGAGTTGAGTGTCCGATGGTTACTATTTTTAGGAGTATTTTTAGTTATTCTGTCCTCCGGAGTGTTAGCAGCCAGTCAGTGGGAGAGATTTCCGGCGGCTGCACAGTATGGAGTGTTATTAGCTTATACCTTAAGCTTTTGGGGTTTTAGCTTTTGGGCAGCTAGGCAAAGTCGTCTGAGATTAACAGCCCAGACGTTGTGGGTTGTCACCTTACTATTAGTGCCCATCAACTTTTGGACGATGGATGGGTTGAGGCTATGGCAACATCCGTTTAATTGGGTTGTCATGGCTATGGCCTCCCTGGTGCTGACGGTTTCTCTATGGCGCAACCCCAGCGTCATCGCTAATTTACCAATGGGGAGATTGCCATTAATCAATATTTTGGCGTTAAGTTATCTGCATTGGGGTTGGAAGGTCCCCGGTTTCCCTCTCATTGCCCTGTATTTGGCGATGATTGGCACTGCTGTGGTAATTGTATCCTTAACGGAGGAACAGGAACCTGATTTTTCGACTATTGTCGTCATCTATGCCTTATTAGTGCTGCTGGTACGGGCTGTGTTTGTGGTGGGTGTAGATTTCCCTAAATTGGGATTGGCTATTGGGATTTCTGGTTGGTTGCTAGCCAGAGGGGGGAGAATTTATCCCCTATTTCTCCTCCTGTTGGGTTGGGTTGTATCGGTGTCTGGTCAACCTGGGCAGGCCATAATGGTCAGTGGATTAGCCTTATCCTGTTTCCACCGTCGCTTACATAAGTATAGTTTCCCAGGCGACTTAGTCGCATTTTTTTTGATTGGGCTACAGGGGATATGGCTGGGGTGGCGTTTAATACCTGAGGGGTTACAAGATCAGGCGATCGCTTTTGCTACCCATCTCATCCATGGAGAAAAAGTACCGTGGGCACTGTTGGGTGTGGTTTTATTCCCCTACATCATTTTCATGGTAGCAGTAACAGATCGGCTACATCGGGTAAATAAGGGAGAGTTGGCTAAACTTGGTGAGCAATTAACCTGTGGGTTGGGGGTTGCCTTGACGCTGGTGGCTTCAGTTAATCCTCGATTGTGTTCCTTAAATCTCTTACTTTCTACCATTACCTTAGCCATTGTTACCCAGCGCCGTGCCCATCCTGAACCTATCTTAGTATACCTGACCCATACTGCGGGGGTACTGACACTTTGTGCTGTAATTAATACCGCATTCCCTACCCTGCGCCAGGAATACTGGGCAGGGATTTTATTGGTTTTGATGCTAGGGGAATGGGGATTTAGTTTAGGGAGAGGACTATGGCAACGTAGTGGCTGGTACATGGGGCTAGGACTAGCTACGGTGAGTTTTGTCATCCTGTGGCTGAGTGAGGAATCATACACCTACGGTGTTACCCACCTGCGAGACTACTGGGGAATTATGTGGTTGGCAGCACCCATAGCTCTGGCTGGGTTGAATGGGGTCTTAAGTGTCTTAGCTGTGGCATTTGCCCAATTGCTCACCCTTTCTCTCCCTGGAGTCAGGTTGATGGGTTTGGGGGTAGGTGTGATAGTGATGTTGGTCAATACCCGCCGGTTAAGGAATAAACTAGCGGCAGAAATTACCGTGGGTTTTGGGGTGTGTTTCCTGGGAGCATTGATGTGGGAATGGCCACCTTTGTCCTTGGCAGGTTGGTTTGTGGCTGGGGCAATGATGATCCTTGGTTTGTGGTTAGGTGAGACCATTCTGCGTCTGAGGAGACAGGACTTGGGACTAATCTATGCCCCAGCTTTTGATAAATGGGCGATCGCTTTATCGGGCGTAGGATTAGTGGCGATGACCCTACATCAGGAGTTGATGGGGGGTGGATGGTTGTATTGTTTGTCCACAGGGATACTTTTGGTGGCAATTATTTATCGAAGTTGGCAGCAACCCACAAATTGGGCATTCTATGGCATTGGTTGGTGTTTAGAATTGTTGGTCGCAGAGATACCAGGGGCACATTCCCGGATAGAGGTTGCCATTGCCAACATTGCCCTGGGGTTGGGGACACAGTTGTTTGGTGAGTGGTGGCAACGACAACACCAACTCGACAGATTACCTAGCAGTTTCCACGTTCTCCCTTTGATCTATGCTGCCTTGAGTATTTGCTTGCGGTTGGATACCTTCACCAACTGGACAGGTTGTTGTACCTTGGGTGTGGCTGTAATTATGATTGGGGTAGGGCGCCGCAGTACTAGGTTCAAACCGCTACTTTACCTAGGTATCTTTGGTGTGTCAGTTGCCGCCTACGAGTTACTATTGTATCACATCTCCCCAGTTACAGGGTTAATCGCCATGTCTGCGTTGGGGACAACCCTGATGTATGCCTACCATCTGCTGTCCCCCAAGTTAGTTACTTACTTACATCTGACACCCCAAGAACTGCAAGTCATAGCCCATCTTCATTGGCTGTGGAGTAGCTGCTTATATATCATTGCCAGCTATCAGTTACCGAGTTACTCCTATGTGTCCACGGGAACAGGGTTATTTTTAGCTCGTTATGCCCTGTGGCAGGGGAGAAGGGAGGAAATCTGGGTTTATCTCGGGTTGTGGGAGGGTTGGTTGCTAATTCGGGGGTTAGCAATGTACCTACTGCCTTGGCAAAGTGCAGTTGCTTGTGGTGTTGGCTACTTCCTGTACATCCTCCCCTGGGAACAGTGGGGGTGGAGTCAGACACCTTGGCGGCGGGTGGCATACGTGCTGCCGTTAATTAATTTATGGTACACGAGAGTGTGGGTTTCTCCCTTCACCTTGCTCCTTGTGGCTGGGTATTATGTCTTCCTGTCCTGGGGAACCGGAAAATTCCGGCTTACCTATCTCAGTATGCTGTTGGTTGATTGGGCATTATTTCGGTGGGTAGGGGAGTTCCACCTCCCAGATAGTTTATGGTATGTGGTACCCATTGGTTTATCAGTGCTATTTATTGCCCAGGTGGATGAACTACTGCGGCAGAGGGAGAATCGGGATATACGCCACTGGGTGCGAATTGGGGGGACTCTCCTAATTTGTGGTTGGGCAACCCTATTTCATCAAGATAATGTGCTGATACCGGGGTTTTTCAGCCTGATAGCGGTGTTTGCGGGGTTGGGTTTGCGGGTGCGGGCTTTTCTGTATGTGGGTACAGCTAGTTTTATGATGACTAGTTTCTATCAGTTAGTACTGTTTAGCTTGCAGTTTCCCTTTTTGAAGTGGGTTGTGGGGTTGCTGGTGGGGGTGTTACTGATTTATGTGGCGGCTAATTTTGAAACCCGACGTACTCAGATTAATTCTTTGCTGCGGAGTACTGGTGATCAGTTTCAGCATTGGGAGTAGGGATTTTGGATGGGGAACAATCTCCTGCAAGTTCCCCAGTTTGAGGAATAAACTCTAAAATTGCCGACGGCGACGTAAAACCAAACCAACGCCAACAGCCATCACAAAACCGAAGAGCGTGGAAGGTTCAGGCACAGACGAAAGAACTCTTGCATAAATATTTTGTAGTATGATCAGGGGTTATTTTAATTCCAATTTTTGGACATTAAATAGGAGCAGAAAGGTTGATTGCTGCTGAACGGGATTCTCAGAAAATAGCGGTGGAAGTGAAAAGCTTCATCAGCCCTTCCCCCCTCAACGATCTCGAAAACGCTTGGGGGCAGTTCTTCTTATATGCTAGGGCACTTCGTAAACAAGAGCCTGCTCGTCGCTTATACCTAGCGGTGAGCCGCAACGTTTTTGAAACCTTATTCATGGAAGAAGCCGGACAACTGTTGTTAGCTAAAACAAAAATTCATCCCACATCTGACCCGTTCGCGCAGCGTCTCCGCTTTGGAGTTGGGCAGTGTGGGATGAATTTTTGGGCGATGACGAATTGACCACTAACCGAATCAAGCCATAGGCTGGAAAGGGGGAGGGGTCGATGAGGAATCGCCATCTTTGGGTCGATCTTGGGACTCAATGTACTGTTTGAGAGTTGATATAGTTACACCACCACAACTGGCGAGAAAATAAGAACCATTCCAAAAAACATTTTTGGTGTAGATCCGACTCAGATGTTCTGTGAACTCCTGTCTGAGTTTACGAGACGTGGTGGATTTAATATTTCCTATTAAAATACTTAATTGGACATCTGGGTGGTACTGAAATAGAACATGAGCATGATCTTCCTCTCCATTAAACTCAATCAGTTTGCAATCCCACTTAACCAACAACTCTGAGAGAATAATCTCCAGACGGTGTAACATCTGGCTGGTAATAGCTTTGCGCCGATATTTGGTTGTCAGAACCAAGTGGGCTTTAAGGTCACTGATAGATCTACCTTTTGAAATAAAGTCGTTTTTCACAACATTTACACGAATTATGCTATAATCAGTGTAGCCGTTTTTAATAACGCTGACTAATAATGTTGCTAAATTACCAGTATCGCGCCTACCCAGATATCAATCAGAAATTAGAACTGAATAGCTGGTTAAGAATTTGCCGATATTGGTACAACAGGCAACTAGGAGACAGATTTGATTGGTGGGAGAACAACCGCAGTAGTATAAATGCGTGTCCACTAATATGT
>Ga0209611_10012976_pt1 | contig 11570 bp, 8 predicted proteins | sample S1TSphgellanicum_3_FD_187693 | JGI IMG/M metagenome (GOLD analysis project Ga0209611, IMG submission 187693) | Host-associated microbial communities from peat moss isolated from Minnesota, USA - S1T2_Fc - Sphagnum magellanicum MG (SPAdes) (version 2) | ecosystem: Host-associated > Plants > Peat...
TACATCAATTATCATTGAAACAATACCAAAATTAAATCAATACAATCTAAATTGTTTCGATGCCTATTTTACACGAACAAAGCACTAAACCTTGGACATCTTGTAAAAGTATTGTGAAAGCACTTAAATAGCACTAATACAAAGGGGTCCCCACTTTGTGATGAGGACATTTAGTAATTACATGCCCTTCATGTTGATAATAAGTGCATTATTTTGGTAAGGTTTTTGGTACATAATCTACACTCCGGAATCATTAGTTCCAAACCTATTCTTAAGGTTGAATTGTACCTTGCCAATTTTGCATCATCATCCTTGGTTCATTTATTTGCAACTAATTTCAATTAATCTCTACAATCATTCCTATACTAGAAATAAACACAAGTTGAGTTTTGCATTCCAAACGTAATTATTATTTCTAGTGTTGATAACTTGCTTCAATTCCATATGTTTGTTTTTCCAAGTATTCTTCTTGTAGTTCAACTTCTACAACTTGTTGTATTACTTTTCCAATCTCATCATTGTCTAGGTCTTCCCTACACTCACTAGTGGTTAATTATATGACAACAAAACAAACTACTAAATATTTTTTTTGTTTTTAAAATCTTATCATCTCCATTTAAAAAAAAGTTATATTCAATATATATTTTAATTTGTGCATTTTATCAAATTCATAAGAAGATAGATCACTTCTATCTTTCCTTGTACCCATTGTTTTAAAATTGTAAATGTGGCCTTTGTTGCATTGTTTCCCAAAACATTTGGATCAACTTCCAATTTTGTCTCCTTCAAGAGCATATGATGAGATTATCAAGTCACCTTTGTGTTTTCCCAATAAAATTTTCATGTAGTTCTAAACATTTTGTTAAAGGCATCATATATATCCAATGTGTTGTTCTTTTGTTCTTGGTATATGTAGCACAATATGTGGCACTTGTTTAGTTGTATAAAATTGCATCATGAGGTAAATACCTTCATCTTCTAATTCCATTATTCTATTTTGCCCAATTGTGTCCTAGTCCAACTACCTCTATTGACTTATGGTCACCTTTAGATTCATGTTCTTCCTTTTTCTACTATTATTATTGATCAACTTCTTTCTTTAGAACCAAACCTTTATGACAACTACTTCATTTAGGTTCTTATAGAAAACAAATTGATCAATAAGATTCTATAAAAATATGAAAAAAATGGATATTTTTTATCATTTCGTCTTTAAAAAACAACAATATCATTAAACAAAATGTGAAAATCTTGATTTTTCTCTTGAATTCATCTTAGGGATGGTCGTTAAATGATATATATAAATTTTACAAAACTTTTATAATGTAGTATTCTTGCAACAGATTATATATCTCAAAATGTACACTCTACATTCTACAAAAAGAAACATACCAAAAAAATACAATTCATGATTATGGCAATGATTTTGTACATCCTACATAAATGTCCTATCAAAACATTACAGTTTCATCAATCTTTCATGATTGAAATTAGAAAATTACATCATCAAATCAAGAAACAAAATTCCATGTTTCATGTTCCAGTTTTTTCTCCTTCTCTTTCATATCATTCTACAATGTTACAATGTACTCCAAAAACCTCATGGAAGAAGAATAATTTAAATCTTCTTTCTAGAAACAAAATTCAAAATACCCTTATTGTCTACCCTAATTTGCCTTTCAAACCAACCATTGAATCTTAATTGGTGCAAGTGAACCTTCCTCAACATGTTTAATTAATACTAAAAGTTTGTTAATGGATTTAATAACATTGTTAAACCTTTAACCTAGTTGACAAATAGTGATTAAGAATATATCTAGGGTGATGCACAAAAATAATATTTTTAGGTGTTGAAGGTTGAGTTCATTTTTACTCCCATTTTGAAAACACCCATTTTTATTACACACTAATTGGAGTATTTTAAGGTTGTGAGTGGTATTCACCCAACTTGATGATGATGGTTGAAAATTTGTAATGCCATATGCACTAAAAGAAATTTTGTCCCATCCAACCATATGATTATGATTATAGATGTGACTAATGTCCAAATCAACCACTTTTACAACTATAGTTAGGTTAGTCCTACGTGTCATTTTAGTCTTAAACAAAATTAATCATATATGTGATTATTGTGGTCACATACATAATTATAGTGTTGATATAATCGAATGAAGTTGCAAATGCGACTGTAATTTGTGACAATTACATATGTGGATGGAAAAATAAATTGAAAATGCACATTTTTCATCCAGTATTGTGAATAAATCCTTGGATGGATGAAAATATAGTTGTTTTTGCAATTAGTCATAGGTATTTTGGCAACTAGGGCCAATAAAATTTCCATTTACATTATTTTGATCATTAAAACATATGTGGCATCTTTGGAATTACATTATTTGTTTGATAATCAACTTGTTTCTAACTATTTATTGGTATTTTGTACTATTTATTGACCTTGATAGTACAAATTATTATATTATTATAAAATATATTTGAGTTACGATTTATTTATTAATATTATATACGATGATTATTTAATTTTATATTATACATGTAAATTAAATTTTATTGGTAAAATTACAACTTATTATAATTATAATCAAATATGATTTTTTTCTCATCAAATGGAGGTTTAAGATGTATAAAAAAATATCATGTATTTGATAATAAGACTTTTACCATAATTTTATATAAAATTTATATATTATGTTTGTAAAAACATAAAACTTAAAATTCCATCAAATTCATTAATTATTTAACATTATTAAATGTGATAAGAATAAATTTTAAAATATAGAAAAATATTATACATCATAATAATTATTTTTAAAAATATATATTTGAAATGTGATAGATATATTATCCATTTATAGAAATTATATGTGAATTAATTAATTTTATGATGTATTTCAATAACATTGTATAATTTTATTTTTTAAGAATGAAGGATTAATATGTGGGTGGTTATTTATCTATTTATTATTAAATCTTAGTCATAAATTATTTTTCATTTATAAGTCTTGTGCTTGAAAAGAAAATTCCAATGAATCATCATCAAAATGTAATTCAATTTAACAAAATTCAAAAAAAAATTATTCAAATTAGTTTAATATTTGGGGAAAAAAAATTTAATTGTGTATTTCATTGAAAGTAATTTAAGAATGAACTTAAATTTTTTCCAATTGGATAACTATCAATAAAATATGAAATATTGAAATTGATTTTTTGCAATGTTTAAAGTAAAATATGTGTTAAATAGAATGGATTTCATTATATTTTCACATCAAATGAGGTGGTTTGATGGCAAAAGAGTTGATATCCATCCTTCAAGTTGTAAGGATCAAAGTTCACAAATGACATAGTTTTGGTCAATATATGATGGTATGTTGATCATATGTACCCTACATAGTTAAGTTACTTAACCTAGGTGCATACCTATATATTTAAATTAGGTTTTAGCTTAGCCCAAGTATTAACACATGTCAACAACCCATAGGTTGAAAATTTTATGAAATTACCAATAATATTATTTATGTAATATAAATAGTATACTTAACAAATGTAAATTAAAAATATATTAAATCATTTAAATTTAATTATTTAAAAAATTCTACCCAATATTTTATGTAGTTGTATGTGTAATCGCATAGTCTTATGATTAATCAATGGATGAAAAATCCCTACAGCCGTAAATGATATGCAACTACTGGTATGATTATACATGCCACGTGAAATTTTTTGTGACTAGTTGTCTTTTGCTACTTGTCCAAAGTGTCTACAAGGTTTGTAGTCACATGTGTCCGTTATGACTAAAATTTTATCTTTTGCAACTAAAAGTGTAGTCATTTATTTCCAAATTTCTTTTTGTGATACTAGTTAGTCTAACAACAAAACATAAACAAAGTAAAGCTCATATGAAGGGGAATGTTTTGTTATTATCTAGGTTGTTTTATCATTTCAATGTTATATTTATGGTACCCCATTCACCTTGGTTATTGATCACCAATCACTCAAGTTTTGGATGGAATTATATCAACTCACAAGAAAGTTGGTTAGATGGATCTTATCCTTTAAGAATATGATTTTAATATAGTTTATAGAGCTAGTACGGCTAATTGAAATGCTAATGGTTTAGATCGAATCCCAAGTGCTAATGAAAATGATACCAAAGGCCTTATTGTCATGGGGATATAGATTTGGAGGCAATATTAGGATGGCATGCTTCACTTTACTTATGTATCATGTTGGGGTGTTCAAGGGATGTACCTCATAGTAGGATGGGTAATAAGGATTCTCGTAATTTGGAAATTAAATTGAAACGTTATGGCGCCTTGAGCATATATGAAGATGCACATGCATTACATATTTGCAAGTATATGAAGTTTTGGTTGGGTGGACACCCAAGGAGTGCAATTAGGTTGTGCATAAGGTTGAGTGGTTCAAATTCAATGGGAAGGAAAGACCCTCCTACAAATGTGTCCAAATGGATGAATGTGAATTGTATTTTGCTTAAAACAACATTAAGGCCTTGTATGGCATGGTCATGAAGAGTTGCACATATAGTTTGCTTTAGACATAATATCAGTGATGAAGGATACAAATATAGGTTCAATAATGTGTTCCATGGTGTGTGGTGTGTGACCAAGTTTGGGCATCATTCAATTCACCTACATTTCATCTATGATTTTTGCTCATCATGTGGAGGGTATTGATGGAATCCAAATTTTGTTAGCTCACTAAATTTGATACAATGTAATTGGTATGTATCAGTTATGATTGATCATTTTTCCTACTAGTTGGAGTTGGTGCCATTGTATGATTACAAGAATGAAGGAGAATAATTTGCATTTTTGGATACAATGTTTAGTAGGTTTGGCACTCTAACTAAAATACTCATTGACCAAGGTATGAAATTATGCGGAAAATTTCAAAAATTGTGTGAAAAAACCTTAATAAATCATCACATTATTTCACAAGACCACCTTTTAAAGTAAACATGTTAGTTAAATGAATGGTGCACATAGGGTGAAGTGACAAACAACATTTGTGAAAATATGGACTCCAAAAGGGCCATATTCAATTTTGGGATTTATAATTACATGATTAGCTATGGGTTATATGTTTAGTTGGTAAGTTTTTCTTACACCCTTCTCACCATATTTTTTACTATTTGGTTGTGAACTCAAACTACCAACTTTAATTCAATGAGATGTGATAATGGTCATCAATTTGGATGATCCAAATGTGTGGCTTTATGCACGTGAACAATAAGTAGTCTTGTTTCAATGTGGAATGTCAATGGTTATGGAAAATTTGGCAACATTTAACACCAATGTACACTTTGGTATGCTAATATTTTCAAAGGTGGTTATTAGCCTTGAGTTCATAAATTCAAACTAGGGGATTATTTTTATTCACTTGTAAAGTAATCATGATTTTAAAAATATTTTTCCCAAATGACCAATCATGTTATGCCACATCAACTTGACTAACTAATTCACTCCTTCTAAGAACTTTGTATTTGTATCACTTTTGGTTCCTAACAACATGGATTCACCTCATACACATGTCATTTTCAATCATTTCAAACCTTTTTAAAAATCCTTTTAAGAAAAGAGAACATTGGTTACATTGTTTTGAAAGTCCTTTTGAATAATTATTTTCATTTCAAATTTATTCAAATATTATAATAACACATAGAAAATATTATCTTAAAAGTTCATTCAAAATTTTAAACATTAACTTAGTAATTTCTACCATAGTGAAAATTAAGTAATGATTACAAGCTTCATTGACCCCTTATATCTTGTTTGGACTCCATATCCATGCTTTTTTTTTGAAATGTTTAATGTAAATAATAATAGTTCGTCTTGATGATCTATCCCATCCATAATTTTTTTTTGAACCATGCTATGATTTAGGTATCTTAAATTTAAAAAAATTATGGCCAAAAAATTGAAGTGTAAACATTTTTAGTTGGCATAAGTGGAAACTAATAAAAGACAATACCCTATTACCTTGGCAGATTTGACATTAATTCGATTATTTTTGGGAATGTTGAATAAATTTTTAATTATTCAAATAACAAAAAAATTTGAGGAAAATATTTTATCTTCAAAAACCTTTATTTGTTGAAATGAAAATCTTTAAATTAATGTGCTATTTGACAAACATGTGGACTAAAACTAACAATGTATTGATTATTACTATGACAATGATGAATTTTGAAACAAATGTTTAGCCTCCCCCCCCCCCCAAATACCTTTGATCTATTTAGGTTCTATGTTTATATTTTGCATTATTAATGACAATTAATTATTCAAAATTCATCAAAATACATACACATATTGGTTTTACAATTTTGGGAATTTAATCATGACATTATTTTTATGAAAACCTTGTTTCATGAATTGAAAGCTTAAGTTACATTACGTTAATTGGAAAAATTGTTGTTGTTAGAAAGCACTTGGGTATAGGAGCCCATTAAAGTCTAAAATTTCATAACAATCATGTATGATGAATGTTTTTGACAAGAACCATGAATAATGTGAATAGTTGATTAACGATAACGTGAATAGTTGAATAGTTGATAAAGTGTCAACAAAAAATTTATTCCATTACAAATTTGAAATTAAAATACAGTGACACAAATATCCAATTTTTACACATGAAAACAAAAGACAATTTAAAGCGTGTATAAATTTTATTACAAGTAATAAATAAATAAAATCGGATATGAAAATGTGAAATCATTTTAACTTTCAACCATATTGAAAATGTTGTTGTGTATTATATTATAACAAAATGACAAAACCTTTGATTAACTTTCATTTCAATAATAATATAATATTAGTGAAATAATTCTTGTTGACTTGATTGCAAATGCACCTTTAAAATCCATTGAAACATTCAACCTCTTTAAAGTACACATTGATTTAACTTTTTTGTGTAGATTTATCTACAATTTTGTTTGACAAAATCCTTAGATCCAAGTGTATGGACTTATATATATTTTTCCTTGAATCACACAATGTAAACATTCTCTATTAAAAAATGTCAAATACCCCCAAAAATGGCAAGCTTTTGTCCATCACCTTCATGGTGGCAATAAGCACAATTTCACACCACACTTGAATGATTGACAATTGTGTTGCTCATGATCATGAAATGGAAGTTGGAACCTAATTACATAGATGTGTTTAATTAGATCTACACATTGGAATTGGTAACAAATAATAACAAAATTGGGAATCACAATACTTTAAACAAATCCATAATAAATTGTTGTAAAATAAAATAAGACCAAGGTGAATTTTGAGTATGCCTACCTCCAAAATTAAGCTTAATCATGCCTTCATCTTCTCAAATCATGGGGTCCTTCATTGCACTTTTGATATTGTTAAAAAACCTTCAACAAAGTGGTGTACACATTTGTGATTTCATAATTTTTAGATTGAGAGAACAAAAATTATTAAATTTAAAATGATTTTTACCTTTGGAAGATCTCATGCTCGTACATGGCTTCATACATGATGGCTAGTTACAAGCATGCTTATCATGCCTTTTAGGGTTAATGTACGGTTTTAGGTGACTATATGCTCTTAGGTCTTAGGGTTTCAGTTTGTGGGCGGTTGTATAAAAGGCCAAACCCTTCCTTTCTTTTTTTAGTTTTTTTAGAATTCTTTTGTCAAGAAAGTTTCTTCCATAAATCAAATTAGATTTCTAGATGTTCATGGTGGTTATTGCACAGCCACCATCTACATACACTACATTTTCATTCTTTCTTTGTAATTCAATTCTAGAAAAATTTTATTATCTATTACATCATGTTAAAAGCGACATATTTCTTGTGCCTTTCAGTTCTTGAGTTGTTACTACTAATGTTATTATTAGTAGTGTTGCTACTAGTGGTGTTGTTGTTGCTGGTGTTGTTGTTGTTGAAAGGAACGCAAGTTATTGCTAGTGTTGCTCTTGGTGTTGCTTGAGAGAGCTTGTGTTGTTACATTTCTATTAACCAATAGAGTAGATTTCAAACCTCTTCCCCCCCTCTTTTTCTCTTTTTCGCTATCTTTTTCTATTTTGCACATAAACACAGAAGCAAGCGGTCTTGAAGTTATTGAGTAAAAAAAAAAACAAAATTTTTGCTTTCCAATGCTATAACGTAGTTTTGGCCATTGTTGTAGTGTGCTATCATCCATCGTCACATCATCGTAGTGTTGCGAGTTGTAGTGCGCTGCTGGCCATCGCCGTAACACTGCGAACTACTGGCCATCATCGCAGCATCGCAAAATGTCGGCCATCATTGTAGCACCGTGAGCTCCCGGCCATCACTGTAGCGCATTATCGGCCATTGCCATAACGTCATGAATTGCCAGCCATCACTGCAACATCGCAAATTGCTGGCCATCGCTGTAGCATCACAAGCTGCCGGCCATCGTTGCAACGCCACAAGTTGTCAGCCATCACTACAATGCTGCAAGTTGCTAGCCATCATCGCAGTGCTGCGAACTACCAGCTGTTGCTCTAGTGCGGGGAGCTGCAGCGCGGTGCTAACCATTGTTGCAATGTTTGACTTTCGTCCGACCTTTGTCCAACCTTTGTTCGATGTTCGTTTAACTTCCGTTCGACGTTTGTTTGTCGTCGGTCATTCCCGACGACATCATATTTTTAAAACTGTATGTTGTGTTAGAACTTTGTAGCTAGTGCTTTGTATTGTTACACAACTTTGGGCATGGGACAACACCATGTCCTCGGATGATGATAGCACTACCGTTCAACCAGAGCCCGGGTATTAGCTACGAAGTAACACACAATCTTTTGAACCGATTTCTTTAAGTTCACGATTTTCACAATGATACCATCAAACCTCTACAACACCATCGTCATCAAGTACAACTCCTACCAGGAATTTAGGTTTAGGTTACACTACATCAATGGTACATCAAAGTCCATTTGGAGGGTCTCATTAGTGGGGTACGCCTGTTGTCGCACCGGCTAAACTATGGTCTATGAATTGGAGTTCAAGTATGGTGCTAATTACATCGAGGCGTTCATATTTAAATACCTGGCCCATTATGTGCATTATGAGGCATTGAATGTCTACGATTAGCATTCTCTAAAAATTTTGGATGTCACCTAGATCCCCAATCTAGCTTATGCCACAGCCATTGCCACAGCCTCTCAAGCTGCACTGTAAGCTGCCATTGCACATCATGGGACTATGCCCAATAATCCAGATTCGATACCTACTTCAGTAAACCTTTCTCCTGAACAACTCATTGTTCCTACTGCAAACATTCTTCCCACCATTGATGCACAGGTTTTTACCGATCCAGTGGGGGAATTTTTTTGAATTCTTGAATTAAAATTTTCGATTAAGAGTTCTGAAAAAGTTTTATAGCTTGCCACTTTCTTTCGACAAAAAGATGAAACCCTCAAGATGCTTTATAGGAGGCTTTTCAAGCTTAAAGAGGATATTCAAAGCATCACAAACTTGGAAACTACCCATTGGTATTTTCGTTCATTAAAAAGTACTCTGACACTCCATGCACAAGTCTTGCAACATGTTTTTTGCAAAATTTGGAGATTCCTACAATTTGTTGGATGTGTATAACATTTCTGAAAAGCTGGAACTGGTTCATGCACAGTATGAGGCCTCCCTCACGTTCAAGGCCTCAACTTCCACCATTTGCACTAACCAGATCATCACATTCTTCCTCAAAGACTAAGAGTGCACTCGGTTGCATCCATCCTACCTTCTTACAACTATTGTGGCAATCCTACCCACAAAGCAAGTGAGTGCAACATTCCTTCCGAGGATCTCTTTTGTGATTACTGTGGCAAAGAAGGACATTAGGAAGTTGTTTGTTTTTTCAAGTTCCCGAAAAGGAAGCAACTCCGATTACCATGGCAAAATCTGCCCGCATCTTATGCTGCCCTTTAACCAAAAGCCAAGGCACCTTAGCCTTCCACTCAAGCTTTCCCCACCAAAAGTAATCCTAGTAAAAATGTTAAGAAGAAGGAGCACGATGTTGACAAAAGGGAGGTGTTTCAAGCCCATGCCATTCAAGTTCCAACTCTGCAAAATGAACTCGAATCATTAAGGGCCCAACTTGCTAATCTAAAAGGCAAGTCCTTCCACTCAACTAGTCATGCCCAACTTGTACAAGGTTCAAGATCACGGGAGGGACCTCCTAGGTCGTTCTATGGCCTCCCACATGATGCCATGGTTGGGGAATATGTTCTTTCCAATGCACACAATTATAGTCTCACACCAAAATTTGCTACTTTTTTTTGCCCTTCCTATGTCATGGCATAAGAAGCTAGTGTGGCACCTAAAGTTTCTGCCAGTAGGCAGGTAATTCAAACTGATAGACTCGCATTTGGTTCAAGTCCTATTACTAGGGCTAAAGGAGTTTGAGCAGTTATGCCACAATTTTTTCATCCTTTCAACACAGAAAAAAAATGCACCTTGTTGGCAAAGGGGGAGGAAACTACTACACCACAAGCTGTTAGGGCATCAAATTCTCGTGACCCAGGAGTACATGTACATTAGGAAAATACACAATTTTCCATTGATCAGCTTATGGAATGCCAACTTCAAATGCATGAAGTGGTGCAAAAGCTTGTGAGTACACCGTTGTTTAGTTTTCAAGATTTGAAGCTAAGCACCAAGGACATAATTATAGCATTAAAGGATACCCTGAACACTATATCAAGTCCTTTACCAATCCCTAATCCACATGCTATAGACGTCCCATCTAACACCTTGGAGAGACACTCGATTAATTCACGTGTTGTAGATGGCATTCGTAATCTAGTCACTAGTTTTAGCATGGTTAAACTAGTGGGCTTTCCTACCTTTGATTCTACATTCACATATCAGAAGGGAATTAAGAACACCTCACTTGTGGATTTGTTCACTAGTAGAAAATGGCCATTTTACAACTGGTCCATGTGACTAAGTTTTAGTTGCAAGCGACATTTGCAACTAAAATCTTAATAGTCGCGTTGGACAAGTTGCAAACGACAACAAATTTTGGATGAAGGAAAAAGTCAACAAAATACGCCTTCATCCTTTGACTTGTCATATATGTATTGTCGTTTACAACTAGGATGCGACTTTTTTGGTGAACAATGGGAACAATTTATGTGTTGCCACGTGTCCCAACTTTTAATAATTAATTTTTTTTTAGTTCTTTTGAAATAATCCAAGAAGTTTAATTTTAATGTTTATATGGTTTAAATTGTGACACGTGGAATATTAATTAAATTTGTCCAAATTCAATTTAATTCAATATTTAGGTATGTAGGTTGAACTAGGTACCTACCTACCTACCCATATAGGCTAAACACCTATCTAGAGAGAACTTATTTACCTACCTAGGCCAAATACCTACTTATGTAGGTAGAAAAGTAGGTAGGTAAGTTAGGGAAGTATGTACTTAAGTGTAAATACATGAATATTTATATTTTATTTTGGGTTAAGTCTTTTTCATTGGCTCATCCCATATGTCCATATTTTTAAATATGAAAATATAAAGACAAAACACCTTGTTTATATACTTTTC
>Ga0209611_10012978_pt1 | contig 11567 bp, 10 predicted proteins | sample S1TSphgellanicum_3_FD_187693 | JGI IMG/M metagenome (GOLD analysis project Ga0209611, IMG submission 187693) | Host-associated microbial communities from peat moss isolated from Minnesota, USA - S1T2_Fc - Sphagnum magellanicum MG (SPAdes) (version 2) | ecosystem: Host-associated > Plants > Peat...
GAGCCTGCGCGGCGGGCTCGACCAGTGGTTCGCCAAGGCGGAGAATAACTGCGCGATCGACTACGGCTTTCACATGATTGTCTCCGACGTGAACGAGCAGTCGCTCAAGGAGATGGACGTGCTCGTCGACGAGGGTGTCGCGAGTTTCAAACTCTTCATGGCGTATCCGGGCGTGTTCTACTCGACCGACGGCGAGATCCTCCAAGCGATGCAGCAAGCGTCGTCCAATGGTGCGACGATCATGATGCACGCCGAGAACGGCATCGCCATCGACGTGCTCGTCGCCCAGGCGCTGGCGCGAGGAGAGGGTGATCCTCGTTTCCACGGAGCGACTCGCCCCTCGATCCTCGAAGGCGAGGCGACGCACCGGGCGATTCAACTCGCGCGCGTCGCCGGCGCTCCCCTCTACATCGTGCACCTGTCGGCGCGTGAGGCCCTCGAGGAAGTAGTGGGTGCACGTGATCGCGGCCAGAACGTGTTCGCCGAGACGTGCCCGCAGTATCTCTACCTCTCGGAAGCCGACATGGCGCGCGAAGGATTCGAAGGAGCGAAATTCGTCTGTTCGCCGCCCTTGCGCGACGCGAGTCACAGTATCGACCTCTGGCGGGGACTACGTACCGACGATCTGAGTGTCGTCGCGACCGACCACTGTCCGTTCTGCTTCAAGGAGCAGAAGGAACTGGGCGTGGGGAACTTCGCCAAGATCCCCAACGGGATGCCCGGCGTCGAACATCGCCTCGATCTCATCTTCCAGGGGGTCGACACCGGCGAGATCTCGCTCGCGCGATGGGTCGAGGTGACCTCGACGACACCCGCGCGCATGTTCGGTCTCTTCCCGCGTAAGGGACTCATCGCACCGGGTGCGGACGCGGACATCGTGCTCTACGACCCGAACGAGACCCACACGTTCTCCGCGGCGACCCATCACATGAACGTGGACTACTCCGCGTACGAAGGGATGAAGGTGAAGGGTAAGGCGAAGACGGTGCTCTCGCGGGGGCGCGTCGTGATCGAGAACGACCAGTACGTGGGCACCCCGGGTTCGGGGGTTTTTCTCAAGCGTGGCCTCAACGGCCTTTTGCGTTGAGGTCCTAGAAGGAGATTGATGGAATTCGGACTCGTTGCTCAGACCAATCCGCCCGCGCGCGACGTGATCGAACTCGCCAAGCGCGCCGAGGACGCGGGTTTCACGTACTTTTGGACGTTCGACTCGGCGGTGCTGTGGCAAGAACCCTTCGTCATCTACTCACAGATTCTGAGCTCGACGACGTCGATCAAGGTGGGACCGATGGTCACCAATCCGCTCACGCGCGACTGGACCGTCACCGCGTCGCTCTTCGCGACCCTTAACGAGATGTTCGGTCCTCGGACCATCTGCGGGATTGGACGCGGCGACTCGGCGGTGCGCTTCACTGGTGGCAAACCGGCGTCGCTCGACGTGCTCGCGCAATGCATCGGCGTCATCAAGGACCTCGCGGAGGGCCGCGAGGTCACGCTACGCGGCGAGACGTTCAACATTCCCTGGGTGAGGGACGGTGCACTCGACGTCTGGATGGCCGCCTACGGTCCCAAGGCACTCGCCGTCGCGGGCCAGACCTCCGACGGTCTCATTATGCAACTGGCCGATCCGTTCATCGTGAACTGGGCGGTCGAGACGGTGACGCGCGCCCGCGACGAGGCGCAACGCGGTGACACGGACTTCAGCGTGTGCGTGGCCGCACCGGCCTACGTCGGTGACGATCTCGCGCACCAGCGCGACCAGTGCCGTTGGTTCGGGGGGATGGTGGGTAACCACGTGGCCGACATCGTCGGTCGCTACGGTGACAATCCCCACATCGTCCCCGAGGCCCTCACCGAGTACATCAAGGGCCGTCAGGGTTACGACTACCACCACCACGGCAAGGTGGGCAATCCGGACACCGAGTTCGTGCCCGACGACGTGATCGACCGCTTCTGCATCCTCGGACCGGTCGAGCGCCACCGCGAACGACTCAGTGAATTGCGAGAGCTCGGCACGGACCAATTCTCCCTGTACCTCATGCACGACAATCCCGAAGGGACGATCGACGCCTACGCGAAGGACGTCATCGGGAAGATCTAAGTCACCGCACGAGGATCGGACCTAAGTTACTCGCGTGAGGCGATTCGTCACTGGCCTGCTCGTCCTGAGTATGGCCGCGGGCGCCAACGTGCCATTCGCTGTCGGTGCGCGGGCCGCGACCACGACCACCACCACGACGTCGAACAGTACGACGACGACGTCGGGGTCGGGGTCGAGTGCAACGACGACGACTGAGAAACCCGTGTACGTCGCGCCGTTGACGGGACTTCCTGACCCGAGTGAAGTCACCAAGCATCGCTCCGCGCTCACCATCAAGATCGACAACACACCACAAGCGCATCCGCAGTTCGCTGTCCAAGAGGCCGACGTCGTTTACGAGGAGATCGTCGAGGGCGGCATCACTCGACTCGCGGCGATCTTCAACTCCCACCTGCCGACGGAGGTTGGCCCCGTACGCTCCGTGCGACGCACCGACCGCGAGATCGTGTACCCGATCGGTGGCATCTTCGCCTTCTCCGGCGGCGCGCAGTACGCCATCGACAGCATCGAGACGGCGCCGGTGAAGCTCGTCCAGCAATCCAACGCGGGGTCGGCGATGTTCCGTCTCTCGAGCCGACCCCCGCCGCATAACTTGCTCGCGAACGCCGCCCTGCTGATGGCTTTCGACGGCAAGCCGAAACCGCCGCCGCCGCTGTTCACCTACCGGTCCGAGTCCACTCCCGCGAAGGGGCCCCGCGTGAACGCGTTCAGCGTCGATTTCGAAAGTGGCTACGCGACGTCGTATCAGTGGGACGAGCAAACGGACTCGTGGAACCGGTCGATCTTCGGCGCACCCGACGTGACGGCGACCGGTCAACGCGTCTCACCCAACAACGTCATCGTCATGAACGTGCTGTATCGCGGTGGGGTCGGCGTCGAAGGCTCCTACGCGCAGTTGACCGGATCGGGACCGGTCGAGGTGTTCTCAGCCGGGCGCGTGCAGCGCGGCACGTGGTCGCGCCAGAGTCTCGCGAAGCCGATCGTCTACAGGAATGACGCGGGCAAGGTGATCGCCCTCACGCCAGGCCAGACGTGGGTCGAGCTCGTCGATACCGCGATGCGCGCGATCATCACGTCCCAGCCGCCCAACTGAGTCAACGAGCAACTACTCGCTGATGAAGGGAATGGCGATCTCCCAGAGACGCTGTGCGCTCGCGGGGTCCAGGGCCCAAGGATTCACGCCGCCGCCAAACATCTCGGGGTTCGCTACCGTGGCGGCCTCGTTGCAGTCCTCGAAGTAACGCCCGCCGACGTCCTGGAGCAGCGGTGAAGCCGCGAGCAACACGGACGTCGCGGCGCCTTGCGCGGGCGTCTTGCGTTTTTCGACGGGCGTACGCATGGTCCCGGTGTAGCGCTGCAAGTTGGTCGCGATGGCGCCGGGATTGAGCGCGTTCGCGTGAATGCCGCCGCTCGACCACCGCCGCGTGATCTCGACGGCGTGCAGGACGTTGGCGGTCTTCGACTGTCCGTAGGCCAACCACGGCTCGTACGGTCGTTGCGCGAAGTCGATGTCCTCGAACACGACGGGCGAGAAATGGTGCGCGTTCGAACTCACCGACACGACGCGTGACCCGTTGGCGCGCTCGAGCCAGGGATAGAGGTTCATGGTCAGCGCAAAGTGACCGAGGAAGTTGGTGGCGAATTGTAATTCGTGGCCTTGACTGGTCTTTTCGAGGGTAGGCACCGCCATGATCCCCGCGTTGAGCACCAGCATGTGCAGGGGAATGTTCCAGCGGCGAGAGAACGCACTGATCGAACTCGTACTGGTGAGATCGAGTGGCTCGACACGCACGTCCGCGTTGCCCGTCGTCGACGAGATGTCGTTCGCCGCACGCGACCCCGCGGTGACGTCGCGCACGGCCAAGGTGACCGTCGCGCCGGCGCGCGCGAGGGCTCGGGCCGTCTCGAGACCAATGCCGGACGCGCCGCCGGTGACGAGCGCGCTGCGGCCCGAGAGATCCACCCCTTCGAGTACGTCGTCCGCGGTCGACGCGAAGCCAAAGGGCGTGGTGAGCGGCGTCATTGGCGTTCATCCTACCGAGACGTCGCACGTACGACGCTGGCGAAACGACCAGTTTCGGGGCAGCGAGGGGAGGGCCCCCGCGTGGCGACCGACTCGTCACGCGGGGGCCCAGGGGCGCAGCGACTGGCTAGGAATTCACGTACGGTGCGATGATCGAGTTGTACTGCGTGCTGAAGATGTTCTTCGCGACGACCGGTGTCTCGAGTTCGCCGTTGGCGTAGAACGCGTCCGCCTCTTTCTGGGTCGCGTTGATGACCGTGGCATTGATCGGCACGAAGGTCGAGATACTGTCGTTCACGAGCACCGTCGCGAGCGCCAGCGGCAGGGAGTCCGTGGTGGCGATCTTCTGGGACAGGGTGGCGACGTTGTTGGCGCTCCACTGCTGGGTCTTGCCGATCACCTTGAGCAGGTCGCCAATGGCCTGCGCCTTGGCGGGGTTGTTGAGGGCCGCGTCGGCCGCGTCGTAGAAGCCGTAGCCGTCGACGAGTCCCTTGCCCGATTCGAGGACGGGGTCGCCCGCCGCCTTCTCGAGCGTCACGTACGGCTCGGGTAGGACGGCCGCTTGGACGGCGCCGCTCGCGAGTGCCGCCTCGGCGTTGCTCGGGGTCAGGTTGTCGATGGTGACGTCCTTCTCGGAGAGTCCCGCGGCGGCGAGCGCTTGGAGCGCGACGTATTCGTTGATGGTGCCGGTCTGGGCCGAGATCGTCAGACCCTTCAGTTGGGCGACGGACGTGATCGTCGAGCCCTTGGGCAGGACGATCGAGAAGTCCGCTCCCGGCTGGGCCGGCAGGAAGACGCCGACGGTCTTGAACTTCACACCCTGCTCCTCGGAGAAGATCGCCGGGGTGTCCGCGGAGTAGGCGAAGTCGATCGAACCACCCACGATGCCCGCCAGTGCCTCGGGACCCGCGATGAACTGCGTGAAGTTGAGCTTGAACGGGTAGCCCGTGACGTTGTAGAGACCGCCGCCGATCGACGCGATCTCACCCGACGCCAACAGTGGCGTGATGATGGAATTCGAGATGTCACCGATGTTGAGCGTGACGTTCGAGAGGTTGAGCGTCTTGGCCGTCGTGGCCTTCTTCTTGTGGGTGCTCGACGCGCCCGCCCCCGTCGCGGCGAGGCTCGAACCGAGCACGCCCAGCACGAGCACGCTCGCTCCGAGGATTGTTCGTATCTTTACTGCCTTCATGATTCTCCTTTTTCGTGCCGGCGGACCAGCCCTTGACGTCAATTGTTTATAATTTCGATAAAGTTAATAGAAATACTGATGTAATGCAATTCGTGGATTCGGTACCTCCCGTAGTCGCCTTCGCGTGGATTAGATCTCGACGCCGAGTTCACCCAGCAACGAGCGCCGGGCCGAGGTGAAACTATCGCCGATGGGGTGACGAGGGTAGGGGTCGGTGGGCACGATCTCGGTGGCGAGTTTGCCGTCGCGCAGCACCAGTATCCGATCGGCGAGCAGCAGCGCCTCGTCGACGTCGTGGGTCACGAGCAGCGTCGCGGGCGTGAACTTATCGATGAGGTCGCGGATCAGCTGGTGCATCTGGAGTCGCGTGAGGGCGTCGAGCGCCGCGAACGGCTCGTCGAGCAGAAGCAACTTGGGTTGGCGCACGAGCGCTCGTGCGAGCGCCACTCGCTGGGCCTCGCCGCCCGAGAGGGTGGCGGGCCAGGCGTTGACGCGGTGTTCGAGGTTCACGACGTTGAGTGCGTCAAGCGCCAACTGCTTGCTCGCGAGTGAACGCGTGAGACCGAGGTTGACGTTGCGCCACACTCGCTTGGACTGCACGAGACGGGGCTCTTGGAAGACGACGGTGCGCGCCTCGGGCACGAGTAATTCGCCCGCGTCGGGTCCGTCGAGTCCCGCGAGGATCCGCAACAGCGTGGTCTTGCCACTGCCACTCTTTCCTACCAGGGCGACGAACTCACCCTCGTGGATCTCGAGGTCGACCTCGTCGAGCGCCACGTGCTCGCCGAACTGACGGGTGATGCCCGTCGCCTTCACCGCGAGTGACGCGGAAATACGTTCCTTGGTGTAGTCGATCGTCATCGCACCGAGACCCCCGCTCGCCAGCGAAGCGAGGCGATCTCGACGAGGCGGATGATGAGGTCAAAGACGATGCCGATGATCATGTAGACCACCACGCAGCAGAACACGGTCTGCGTGTCGAGGTTCCCTTGCGCAGTGAGCATCATCGCGCCGATGCCGCTGTTCGCGTTGATCTGTTCGGCCGCGACCAACGCGAGCACCGAGATGGCCATGGAATAGCGAAGACCCGTGAGGATACCGGGCAACGCGAGAGGGAACGTGACTTCCTTCAAGAGGCGAAGCTTGCGGAGACCGAAGGACCGCGCCGCCTCGACCACCTTACGGTCGACGTTGCGTACCGCGTTCGCCGTGTTCAAGTAGACGGGCGTCGCGCACGCGAGCGAGATGAGGATGATCTTGGGCTTGTCGCTCAGACCGAACCAGGTGATGAACAGAGGGATCAACGCGAGGAACGGCGTGAAACGAAGTAGCTGCATCGGCGAGTCGATCAGGTCCTCGCCCGTGGCGGTGAGTCCGGAGAGCGCTCCGAGGGCGAAGCCCGCGAACGCCCCGATGAGCAGTCCCTTGATGGAGCGACCGAGGGAGACGCCGATCTGTCCCCACAGGTCCTTCTGACCGAAGAGGTAACCGAAGTTGTGGTACACCGCGATCGGGGAGGGGAGTCGCTCGGGGTCACCAATGTGCTTGGCTTCGAGCCACCACGCCACGAACACCGCGACGATGGAGAGGACGCGCAGGGCGACGCCGATCAACGGGTTGCGTTTGCGATGACGTTTGACGCGCGGGGCGACGAGCCCCGAGAGGAGGCGAGGACTCGTCCTCTGTTCGTCGGTGTCGTCGGAGTTCACTGGCGTGATCGTGGAGGTCACGGTGCGAGCCTTTCGTACGTAGGGTGAAGAACTATTAAGTTGATGGAAATACTAGGTTATTGCGGACAACTCGGTGAGTGGATCCGTTGATTCTTTCCATCACGATGAGCGATGAAGAAAATCCCCGAAAAGTATTGCTGACTAAATCTATCGGGTATATAGTGATTTTTCAAACCTTCGAACGAAGTGAAAAAAGGAGAAGTAACACGCATGACTCTCATCGACAAACAGGTGGAGCTGGCCTACACGCCGCTCTCGGGCAGCATCGGGGCCGTCATCCACGGCGTGAATTTGCGCGAGGTGGACGAGCCCACCATTGAGGCGATCCGTAAGATCTGGCTCGAGCGCAAGGTGGTGTTCTTCCAGAACCAGCACCTCGACCCTGACTCGCACTTGGCCTTCGCCGCACGCTTCGGTGAGCCCACCGAGGGTCACCCCGTCATCCCCGGCATACCGGGTTACCCCAACATCTTCGAGATCGACTACACCAAGGCGCGCGACATCTACGCGAACTACGGCGACGTCGTGTCGCGAAAGCAGGGTCTCGACTGGCACACGGACGTGACCTTCGTAAAGCGTCCACCGCTCGGTTCGATTCTGAACGCCGTCGTCATTCCGCCCGCGGGTGGTGACACCGCCTTCTCGGACCAGCAAGCGGCCTACGAGGACCTCTCGCCCTCGTTACAGAAGTACCTCTTGACGCTGCACGCGGTGCACGACGGTCGCGCTTCCTTCCAGGCGGCACTCGACAAGTTCGGTAAGGGGAGTTGGGAAGGTAAGGGGGAGTTCACGCTCGAACCCGTCACCCACCCGGTCGTGCGCACCCATCCCGAGACCGGGGCCAAGGTGCTCTTCGTGAATCCGGGCTTCACGTCGCACATCGCCGAACTCGAGCGGCACGAGAGTGACGCGTTGTTGACGTTCCTCTACGCACATTCCGTGCGACCGGAATACACAGTTCGCTATCACTGGACCCAGGGTGACGTGGGCTTCTGGGACAATCGTGCGACCCAGCACTCCGTGGTGGGCGACTTCGGGACCCAGCATCGGGTCATCCAGCGCGTCACGTTGAAGGGCGACGAGCCAGTCTGATTTCCTGAAGGTCCCCGGGTCGCTTCTCGACCCGGGGACCTTTCGCGTCGTAACGACGACCGAAGTGTCGTGCGGTTTCTTGGTCTGAGGTCGTTCGAGTCGCAACGCTGGTCGACTGGATCGAACGAGGTCCGTCGCGAGAGAACGCCGTCGTGAACTTACGTGGTCGCTACAGGACGTTGTAGCGTGAGAACGCGAGCGCGCCGGCGAGCACCACGCTCGCCCAACAGAGCAACTTCAGTGCGCTCTCGAGCGGTGCGAGCAGACTCTCGCGCGTGATGGGTACGCGGGTGCCGTCGTGCAAGATCTCGACACCCTCGACGCGCGCCACGCGACGTCGGAGGTTCCTCGCGGGAATCGACAGCTGTCGCTGGGTGGTCGCGACGAGCCCGCCGAAGGCCGCGGCCACGAAGGCCGCGAGATTGAGGTTGGCGTGCTGGGCGAAGTAGGCGGTGACGACGGGAAAGGCACCCCAACTCAGGGCGAACGAGAATCCGGTGTGCAATCGCGCGTGAAAGAGTTCGAGGTTGTAACTGAGGGCGAAGACAATACCCACGACGATAAAGATGCCCAGGTAGGCGCTCGTCTGGATGGCTCCCACGACGCCGATGCCCACGGCGGCGCCCACTCCGCCGAATCCCGCGACCCCCAGCTGCCACGCGGGGATCGTCGTTCGTAGGGGGCGTCCCTGAAGCTCGTCGAGTGCGTGCGAACCGAGTCCCACGGCGAGGAAGAACGCCAGCACCGTCATCCAGAGGTGGAACGAATTCACGGGACCAATGAGACAGGCCCCGATCACGACGAACGAAAGGTGACAAAGGGTGTAGGGAGGGTGCAAGATCGCCCACCAGTCGCGGAGGCGCGGGCGCGTGAGGAACGCGGGTTGGGTGTAGAAGGCGGGTTCCACCGCCGGCGACGCGGCCTCGTTCACCCCTTATCCGCCTTGTATCCCCAGATGACGATCCCGCCGCCCAGACTCATTCGTTGGTACTCCACGTGCTCGATGCCCGCGTGTTCCCACGCTCGCAGCGTCCAGTCGACGGGGTACTTCTTGTAGTGCTTGGAGATGCTCGGTCCGAGGAATCGTCCAACGTCCCACCAACCCTTGCCACCCGTGAGGTAGCCAGCGACCGGCAGGACGCATCGCGTGTAGAACCACCACGATATTCGCCAACCACGTCGTGGCGGCACGGCGAACTCGAGGTTCGCGATGGGCCCACCGGGTTTGACGACGCGCGCGAGTTCCTTCATGGTGGCGGCGGGGTCGGTGACGTAACGCAAGAGGTACGTGAACGTCAGTGCGTCAAAGGTCGCGTCGGCGAACGGCAATTGTTCACCTCGCGAGAGCACCAGCGCCACGCGCCGCTCGAGTCGCCCGCGTCGGATGTTCATCTGCCCGGCACGCAACATGTCCTCACTGAGATCGACGCCGATGATGGTCGCGGACGTCTTCTTGGCGAGTCGTTTGGTCACCGCGCAGGGCCCGCACGCCACGTCGAGCACGAGTGACGGGTTGGCCCCTACGACGTGATTGACCATGGCGGCGCGCCATCGACGGTCCTGTCCGAAGGAGAGAAGCTGATTGAGGATGTTGTAGCGGCGCGGCAGGGGGGCGAAGAGTTGGCGAGAGAAGTCGTTGGGGGAGCGACGCGAGGCCTCGACGTCGGTGTTACTGAACATTGCGGTGGCGACCCTTCGCGACGACACTCTTGTGGACGACGACTCCACTCCGGATCGTGCCCGCGAGGCCCAAACGTGGAGGGGAATCGAGCATTCCCGATACCTTAACTGGGCGTCTTACGCGCGCGACACGCTGGCATGTGAACTGATGAGATTACTTACCTACGACTTGCGATCGGGGTTGAACTCAACGATCTCTAACTCGGCCTCGTCGCGCAGTGATTCGTGGTGCGCTACTTGTTCCTTCTCTCGCTCGAGAAGTTCCTCGTCGGGTGCCACCTCAAGGTGAACCATGAGATCATCGGCTCGAGGTGACGCTCGGATAAGTTCATCGAGTTTTAACTGAAGTACCTTTTGATGGCGCGCCTGGGTGTGTTGGAAGACGAACAACATGATCAACGTGAAGGCGCTGACGACCGTCGCGAACGTGGTCTCCCACGTGCCGGGAAAGCCGTTCGCACCAAGGACGATCATGAAGATCACGACCAGGAGGGTGGCCACGACCGCCGCACCCGAACGCGACGTCATTTCACTCACCCAGTGGAGAATCCGGCTGATTCGTTGTAATAATGAGGAATGTTCCACGGGCTCTCCATTCAATCCGAGCGACCGCCGCGGGGTCGTCGGCGCAATGTGTCTAGCGGCGCATCGCGCCACCACGTCATGGACCAACAACGTCGCTAATGCAGCGTACCCGCGGACTTTCCGTGAGATTCCTGCGAAATAGGCGCCTATTGAGGCGGATGCGTGATCGAATCGTGACCTTATTTATAGGAGCATTTCTCGAAGTGATCCCGTCTCGGGTGCGTACGGAGAGAACCATATTCTTGAGTAAATCCATCAACTTTACGGGATAAGGTACGACAGGCCGGTCGACGCGAGGTTGATCGCGAGACGAAGGAGACATCGGTGCCCGAGTGGGGATTTGAGACACGACAGATACACGCCGGTACGGCGCCCGACACGGCGACGGGTGCGCGGGCAATTCCTATTTATCAGACGACGAGTTACGTCTTTCGCGACACCGAACACGCCGCCGCACTCTTTGGACTCTCCGAGTTGGGCAACATCTACACGCGAATCATGAACCCCACACAAAACGCTTTCGAAGAGCGCATCGCGTCGCTCGAGGGCGGCGTGGCGGCGCTCGCGGTTGCCTCGGGTTCGAGCGCGGAGACCTTCGCGATTCTCAATTTGGCCGAGAACGGGGGCCACGTCGTGTCGTCGGCGTCGCTCTACGGCGGCACCTACAACCTCTTTCATTACACCCTGCCCAAGCTCGGCATCACGACGACGTTCGTCGACGACCCCGACAATCCCGAGGAATGGGCGGCCGCCATCCAGCCCAACACGAAGGCCTTCTACGCGGAGACGTTGGGCAATCCCAAGGGCGACGTGCTCAACTTCGAGGTCGTGGCCAACATCGCCCACGAGAACAAGATCCCGCTCGTGGTCGACAACACGCTGGCGACGCCCTACCTCACGCGTCCGCTCGAGCACGGCGCCGACATCGTGGTGCACTCGGCGACCAAGTTCATCGGGGGCCACGGTACGTCCATTGGCGGGGTGATCGTTGACGGTGGCACGTTCGACTACGAGGGGAGCGGACGCTTCCCAGGCTTTACCGAGCCTGACCCGAGTTACCACGGCCTCGTCTTCGGGCAACTACCGGCACCGCTCTTTCCCGCGCGCTTCGTCTTGAAGGCCCGGTTGCAGTATTTACGTGACATGGGGGCCGCGGTGGCACCA
>Ga0209611_10012982_pt1 | contig 11565 bp, 8 predicted proteins | sample S1TSphgellanicum_3_FD_187693 | JGI IMG/M metagenome (GOLD analysis project Ga0209611, IMG submission 187693) | Host-associated microbial communities from peat moss isolated from Minnesota, USA - S1T2_Fc - Sphagnum magellanicum MG (SPAdes) (version 2) | ecosystem: Host-associated > Plants > Peat...
GGAAGCCGAGAGCATCCACATCCTGCGCGAGGTGGTCGCCGAGTGCGACCGGCCGGTGATGCTGTACTCGATCGGCAAGGACAGCTCGGTGATGCTGCACCTGGCGCTCAAGGCATTCTTTCCCGCAAAGCCGCCATTTCCGCTGCTGCACATCGATACCACCTGGAAGTTCCGGCAGATGATCGAGTTCCGCGACCTGACGGCGCGCCGGCTCGGCATGGACCTGATCGTGCACGTGAATCCGGACGGGGTGGCGATGGGAATCAATCCGTTCGTGCATGGCTCGGCGCTGCACACCGACATCATGAAGACCCAGGGGCTGCGCCAGGCGCTCGATCGCTACGGCTTCGACGCCGCCTTCGGCGGCGCGCGGCGCGACGAGGAAAAGTCGCGCGCCAAGGAGCGCGTGTTCTCGATCCGCTCGGCGCAGCACCGCTGGGATCCGAAGCGTCAGCGGCCGGAGCTGTGGCGGCTGTTCAATACGCGCAAGGCCAAGGGCGAGAGCCTGCGGGTGTTTCCGCTGTCAAACTGGACCGAACTGGATATCTGGCAGTACATCTACCAGCAGGACATTCCGATCGTGCCGCTGTACCTGGCGGCCGAACGGCCGGTGGTCGAGCGTGACGGGGCACTGATCATGGTGGACGACGAGCGCCTGCCGCTCGAGCCGGGCGAGCGCCCGCAACTGCGCTACGTCCGGTTCCGCACGCTCGGCTGCTACCCGCTCACCGGTGCGATCGAGAGCACCGCCGATTCGCTGCAGGCGGTCATCGGTGAGACGCTCGCTGCCCGCACCTCCGAGCGCCACGGCCGCGTGATTGATCATGACGCGGCCGGCTCGATGGAAAAGAAGAAGCAGGAAGGCTACTTCTGATGCCGACGCCAGACACGCTGAAAGCCTGCTGTCGATGAACATCGAGCTGGCGCAACCGCAGGAAGATGTCAGCGCCTGGCTTGCCGCGCAGGGCGACATGGAGCTGCTGCGCTTCATCGCCTGCGGCAGCGTGGACGATGGCAAGAGCACGCTGATCGGCCGGCTGCTGTACGAATCCCAGATGCTGCTGGAAGACCAGCTCGAGGCGCTGGCGAGCGACTCGCGCCGCCTCGGCACGCAGGGGGCGGATCTGGATTTCGCGCTGCTGGTGGATGGCCTGACCGCCGAGCGCGAGCAGGGCATCACGATCGATGTCGCCTACCGCTTCTTTGCCACGCAGCAGCGCAAGTACATCGTCGCCGATACGCCCGGACACGAGCAGTACACGCGCAACATGGTCACCGGGGCATCGACCGCCGAGCTGGCGATCATCCTGATCGATGCGCGCAAGGGCGTGCTGACGCAGACCCGACGCCACAGCTACCTGGTGTCGCTGCTGGGCATCCGCCGCATCGTGCTGGCGATCAACAAGATGGACCTGGTGGACTACTCGGCGCAGGTGTTCGAGGAAATCGAGCGCGACTACCGGGAATTCGCGGCACGCATCGGACTTACCGACATCGTCGCGATTCCGGTGTCGGCGCTGCGCGGCGATAATATAGTCAAGCCAGGCGGCAGCATGCCGTGGTATCGCGGTGCGGCGTTGCTGCAGCACCTGGAGACGGTGCCGGTCCAGGACAACGCCGGCGTACAGCCATTTCGCATGCCGGTGCAATGGGTGTGCCGGCCGAACCAGGATTTTCGCGGCTTCGCGGGCCTGATCGTCGGCGGCAGCGTCCGCCCGGGTGACACACTGCGGGTATTGCCGTCCGGCTCCACCAGCCGCGTGGCGCGCATCGTGACGGCGGACGGCGACCTGCCGCTCGCGGTCGCCGGCCAGTCGGTGACCCTGACCTTCCAGGATGAAGTCGACATCAGTCGCGGGGACCTGCTGGCGGCCGCCGCATCGCCGGCCGGCGTGTCGGATAAATTCGAGGCCACCATCGTCTGGATGAGCGAGGAGCCGATGCTGCCCGGCAGGCCCTATCTGCTCAAGTGCGGCACCCGTACCGTGAGCGCGGCGGTGGCGCAGCTCAAGTACAAGGTCAACGTCAACACGCTGGAGGAACTGGCCGCGCGCCAGCTGGAACTCAACGAGATCGGGCTGGCAAACCTGAATCTCGACCAGCCGCTGGCGTTCGATCCGTACAGCCGCAACCGCGACACCGGCGGCTTCATCATCATCGACCGCATCAATAACAACACCGTCGGCGCCGGGATGCTGCAGGCGGCGCTACGCCCCGCGCAGGATGTTCATTGGCAGGCGCTCGACGTGAGCCGCGCCAATCGCTCGGTGCAGAAGAACCAGCAGGCCTGCGTGCTGTGGTTCACCGGCCTGTCGGGCGCCGGCAAGTCTACCATCGCCAACCTGGTGGAAAAGCGGCTGTTCGGCATGGGCCGGCACACCTACCTGCTCGACGGCGACAACATCCGCCACGGACTCAACCGCGACCTGGGCTTCACCGACGCCGACCGGGTGGAGAATATCCGCCGTGTGGGCGAGGTGGCACGGCTGATGACGGACGCCGGACTGATCGTGCTGGTCTCATTCATCTCGCCATTCCGCTCCGAGCGCCGGCTGGCTCGCTCGCTGCTCGGACCAGGCGAGTTCTTCGAGGTGTACGTCGATACGCCGCTCGAGGTCGCCGAAGCGCGCGATCCCAAGGGACTGTACCGCAAGGCCCGCGCCGGCGAGATTCGAAATTTCACCGGCATCGACTCCCCGTACGAGCCGCCGGAGAATCCCGAGATCCGCATCGACACTGCCCGCGTGAGCGCCGAGCAGGCGGCCGAGCAGGTGATCGAACAGCTGCGCCTGGCCGGTGTGATCGATCGCGATTGGGTGTTCTTTCCGTAGCGGACTGTGTGAAAATAAAGCCAGCACCGTGACGGAACACCGCTGGCTATCAACACTCGTGACCAGGATCTAGTGGCTAGTATCTATGCGGGTCTGTCGACCTCGCACGTGCCGGCGATCGGCGCCGCGCTCGACAACGGCAAGTCGCAGCAGCCGTACTGGCAGCCGCTGTTCCAGGGCTACGAGTTTGCCCAGCAGTGGATCCGCGACAACCCGCCGGATGTCGTCATCCTGGTGTATAACGACCACGCCTCGGCATTCTCGCTCGAGATCATTCCGACCTTTGCTCTTGGCTGCGCCGAGGAATTCGCACCGGCCGATGAGGGCTGGGGTCGGCGCCCGGTGCCGGTGGTCAAGGGCGATACGCGCTTTGCGGCGCATATCGCGCAATCGCTGATCCTGGATGAATTCGACCTGACGATCGTCAACCGCATGGACGTGGACCATGGCTTGACCGTGCCGCTATCGCTGGTGTTTGGGTCACCCGCTGCGTGGCCGTGCCGGGTGATTCCGCTGGCGGTAAACGTGGTGCAGTACCCGCCGCCCACCGGTAACCGCTGCTTCAATCTCGGCCGCGCGATCCGCAGGGCGGTCGACTCCTATCCGCACGACCTGCGCGTCATGGTCTGGGGCACCGGCGGCATGTCGCATCAGCTGCAGGGTCCGCGCGCCGGACTGATCAACCAGCCCTGGGACAATCGCTTCCTCGACCTGATCGGACCGGACCCGCAGGCGCTGGCGCGAATCGGGCACCTGGAATACCTGCGCGACGCGGGCTCCGAGGGCATCGAGCTGGTGATGTGGTTGATCATGCGCGGTGCGCTGGATGACCACGTGCGCACCGTGCGCCGTTTCTATCACGTGCCGGCTTCCAACACCGCGGTCGGGCACCTGATACTGGAGAACGTGGATTCCTCACCCGGTGGGCGGCTATAGATGAAAGTGATTCTTGTGGGCGCCGGCGCATTCGGCATCAAGCACCTCGAAGCAATGGCGAAGATCGATGGCGTGGAAGTGCTGTCGCTGGTGAGCCGCGATCCGGCGGCCACCGCCGAAGTCGCCAGGAAATGGAGAGTTCCCCATTGCACCACCGACCTGGCGGCGGCGCTGGCGCAGCCGGGGGTCGAGGCGGCACTGCTGTGCTCGCCGACGCAGCTGCATGCGCAGCAGGCACTGCAGTGCATGCAGGCCGGCAAGCACGTCATGATCGAGATCCCGATTGCCGACTCGCTCGCCGACGCTGAAGCGCTGGTGCGGATGCAACGACAATCCGGTGTGGTGGCGATGGGCGGGCATACGCGCCGCTTCAACCCGAGCCACCAGTGGATCCGCCGCCGCATCCTGGCGGGCGAGCTCAGGGTGCTGCAGATGGACGTGCAGACTTATTTTTTCCGCCGCACCAACATGAATGCGCTGGGCCAGCCGCGCAGCTGGACCGATCACCTGCTCTGGCACCACGCCTGCCACACGGTGGACCTGTTCCAGTACCAGACCGGACAGCAGGCCTCGCACTGGCATGCGCTGCAGGGCCCGATGCATCCGACGCTCGGCATCGCGATGGACATGAGCATTGGCCTGAAGGTGCCCTCCGGCGCCATCTGCACGCTGTCATTGTCGTTCAACAATGACGGGCCGTTCGGCACGTTCTTTCGCTATATCTGCGATAACGGCACTTATATCTGCCGCTACGACGACCTGTTCGACGGCAACAACAGCCCGATCGACGTCTCGAAGGTGGACGTATCGATGAACGGCATCGAGCTGCAGGATCGCGAGTTCTTCAGCGCCATCAGCCAGCAGCGCGAACCCAACGCCAGCGTGGCGCAGTGCCTGGGTGCGATGCAGACACTGGACAGGCTTGCGCACAGCCTGCAGCAGTCCTGAGGCACGGGATCCGATGATCATCGATTGCCACGGCCACTACACCACTGCGCCGGCGGCGCTGCAGCAGTTTCGGGAGGCGCAGCTGGCGGCACTGAAGGACCCGGCGGCCGCGCCGGTCGCACCGCCAGTCATCAGCGACGAGCAGCTGCGTGCCAGCCTGGCGAATGCGCAGCTCAAGCTGCAGCGCGAGCGCGGCAGCGACCTGACGATCTTCTCGCCGCGCGCCTCGGCGATGGGCCACCACCTGGGCAACGAAGCCAGCAGCCTTGCCTGGGCACGCGTGTGCAACGACCTGATCCACCGGGTTTGCCAGCTGTTTCCGGCCAATTTCGTCGGTGTCTGCCAGCTGCCGCAGGCGGTCGGTGCCGCACCGGCCAACAGCGCGCTGGAGCTAGAGCGCTGCGTGCGCGAGCTTGGCTTCGTCGGCTGCAACCTGAATCCCGACCCGTCCGGCGGCCATTGGAACTCCCCGCCGCTGACCGATCGGTACTGGTATCCGCTCTACCAGAAGATGGTCGAGCTGGATGTGCCGGCGATGGTGCACGTGAGTGCCTCGTGCAATCCCAACTTCCATGCGACCGGCGCGCACTATATCAATGCCGACACCACCGCCTTCATGCAGTTCCTGACATCGGATCTGTTCAAGGACTTCCCGACGTTGCGCTTCATCATCCCGCACGGCGGCGGCGCGGTGCCGTACCACTGGGGCCGATACCGCGGCCTGGCACAGGACCTCAAGCGCCCGCCGCTCGAGGAGCTGATGCGTAACGTGTATTTCGACACCTGCGTCTATCACCTGCCGGGCATCGAGCTGCTGTTCAAGGTGGTGCCGCACGAGAACATCCTGTTCGGCTCGGAGATGGTAGGCGCCGTGCGCGGTATCGATGTGCGCACCGGGCAGTACTACGACGACACCAAGCGTTATGTGGACGCCTTGCATCTCAGCGAGGCCGACCAGGGCCGCGTGTTCGAGGCCAACGCGCGGCGCGTATTTCCGCGGCTCGACGCGCTGCTGAAGACCAGGGGGCGTTAGCCACGGGGCGTTAGCCATGGGCCGTTCCCGATAGACCGCTAGCTTCCGTCCCAGACCGTGCGCGGCACCAGCACCTGTCCGCGCATCAGCGCCCGCGCGGTGCGCAGGATGCCGGAACGGCCGACGCGAAAGCTCTCCCCGGCCCCCGACACTTCCAGCATCACGGTGAATTCACCGCTGGGATGCTCGACCGAGAGCAGGCACGGCGAGCCGCTCGCGCTGGCGGCGATACCCTCGGCTACCGAGCCGGGCATGACGCAGGCGGTGGCGACGCTGACGGCGCCCAGCACGCCGATCGCAGCGTGGCAGCGGTGCGGGATGAAGCTGCGCGTGCATACGTGCCCGCCGGCCCTGGGTGGCGCGATCAGCACCATCTTGGGTACGACCTTCTGGCTGACGTCGCCCAGGCCCATGAGACTGCCTGCCGCCAAACGCAGCCGCTCCAGCCGCGCCTTGAATTCCCGATCGGCGTCGAGTTCCGCTGGCGACTCGTAGCCGCTCTTGCCAAGCGACCGTGCCGCCAGCACCACGACCGGCATGCCGTTATCAACACACGTGATCTCGATGCCATCGACGCTGTCGCGCACCCGCCCGCAAGGCAGCAGCGATTCGCACACCGAGCCGGCGGTGTCGAGGAAGTCGATGTGGATCGCCGCCGCGGTTCCCGGCACGCCGGCGATGACGCTGTCGCCGTCGTAGCGTACTTCCCCGCCGGGCGTCTGCACCGTCGCGACGGCCAGGTTGCCGGTGTTGACCATGTGGATCGTGACCCGTGTGTGCGGGTCGGCGGGCGCCACCAGGCCGCTTTCGATCGCGAACGGTCCGACGCCGGCCAGCATGTTGCCGCAGTTGGGGCTGACGTCCACCAGCGGCCGGTCGATCAGCACCTGCGCGAACAGGAAATCGACGTCGACGCCCGCGCGCGCTGACTTCGAGACGATGGCAACCTTGCTGGTGAGCGGCTCGGCACCGCCGATGCCGTCGATCTGCCGCAGGTCGGGCGAACCCATCAGCGCCAGCAGCACCCGATCGCGCAGCTCGGGTGACGCCGGCAGGTCGGAAGCAAGGAAGAACGGCCCCTTGGAAGTGCCGCCGCGCATCAGCGTGCAGGCAATAGCTGTCTGTCGGCCTGGCATCGTGGAGCGATTCGCGCGACGTCAGCGGTATTCGAGTCCCAGCGCCTTGAGCCGCTCGCGCATCTGGTAGATATCGAGTCCCAGTTCGCCCGCCTGCAGGCGCTTGCGCTTGTCCTCCTCGGCGGCGACGCGCATGCCGGCCGCCTTGGCGACTTCGTCCGCCTGGGCGCGCGATACCACGACAACCCCGTCATCGTCGGCCACGATGGCATCGCCGGGCTTGACACGCGCGCCGGCGCAGATGACCGGCACATTGACCGAGCCCAGCGTCGCCTTGACGGTGCCCTGGGCGAAGATTGCCTTGGACCAGACGGGAAATCCCATCTGCGTGAGGATGGCGACATCGCGCACGCCGGCATCGATGATCAGGCCCTTGATGCCGCGCGCCACGCACGAGGTAGCGAGCAGATCGCCGAAATACCCGTCCTCGCACGGCGAGCTGGTCGCGACCACCAGCACGTCGCCGCGGCGACACACCTCAATGGCCACATGCAGCATCCAGTTGTCGCCCGGAGGTACCAGCACCGTCACCGCGCTGCCGACCAGCGTGGCGGGACGGAATATCGGTCGCATGTAGGAGGCCATCAGGCCAGTCCGGCCCTGCGCTTCATGTACCGTGGCGACGCCATACTCGCCCAGCAACTTCAGATCGGCCGGACCGGTGCGCGAAATCTCACGGACGACTACGTTCTTGCCAATGGCGGCGCTCCCGACACTCAATTTCCGCGGCGATCGGACCTCGCGGCGATCGGACCTGGTAGCGACTATACCAGAGGCCGCGACCGGCCTATTCGCCGCGATCGATCGTGACCGCGGCGCGCGTGTCAGGCGCGAAGCTGCCATCGCCGCCGCCGGTATCTGCCAGCGCCACGTAGAAGCGGCTTGGCTCACCGCGCTGCGGATTGGAGATAATCGGTACGAACAGCGTGATCTTGTCCGTTCCGCTCGGGATCTTCTCGATTCGCCGGCCAAGCTCGGCATAGTCAACGTCAGGCTGCGCCGATGCTGCTTCGGTCCACCAGATGAAGCTCATGTCCCCTTCGCGGCTGCCCGTTCGCCGCACCTCAATGCGCGCTGCGGGCTCCCCTGCGGCGACATCGTAGCTGGAGGCGGCAAACGCAACCCGGGGAGCGGCCGTTCCCGGCGCCGCGGTCCCCGGCGCCGCAGTACCGGCGGACGCGGCAACCCTTGTGGCCGCGGCACTCGGGGTCGCGATCCTCACCGTGGCAACCGGGCTTCGCGCTGCGAGCGTTACGCCCGAATCCCTGGTGGCGGCGGCCGCGACGGCAGGTGCGGCCGCGGACGGGGGCAGGGTTGCGGTACGCACCGGCGCCGCGGCTGGCGCTGCCTCAGTGACCCAGGGGACAGATGCCAGCAGCTGCTCCCACTGGTTGTCCCAGCTGTGCCGGACACCGGCAAGCACCTGCTGCCAGTCGACGCCCGACTGGCGATCGACCGCGAATGCTGCCAACCCGACACTGAACAGCACCATCGCGGCGGCGGCGACCCGCTGCGGCCACTGTCGCGGCGCCGGCGAATCCAACAGCCGCGCCAGCGGCGGCAATTCCGGCGCGGCTTCGGCGACACCGAGCTGGTCCAGCCACCGCTCCACCGTCACGTCGCGCTGTTCGCGCTGGAAAGCGAGCCCACGACGCAGCGCGCGCCATTGTTCGCCGCGCATGCCGGGGGGTCGCCGCGGCCGCAGGCGCCGGCCACGCGCCACGAGCGAGGAGCGCTGGTCGAACGGATGACTGCCTGCGAGCAGCTGGTACGCCAGGCATGCGAGAGCGTAAATGTCGTCGCGCGGGTCGGCGCACCAGCCCTGCAGCTGCTCGCAGCTGGCGTAGGCGGGTGTGGCCTGCCGATAATCGCCGCCCGGAGACATTTCGGAAATCCACGGTTCGCCCGGGCGCACGATGCCGCTGCCGAAATCAAGCACCCGCACCTGCCCGTCGCGGGTAATCATGACGTTGTGCGGCTTCAGATCCGCGTGCACCACGCCGCGCGAGTGTGCATGGGCAATCGCGGCGCCGATGTCGCGCAGGATGGCCAGCGCGTAGCGGCGTGGCAATCGGCCGCCGGCACGCGACAGCAGCTGACCGAGCTGCACGCCGTCCAGGAACTCCATCGAATAGAACGACGCGTCGCCCTCGCGGTCGATATCGTAGACGTTGACTACATTCGGGTGCGAGAGACGCTGCGCGTTATGAAACTCGCGACCCAGCGCATCGATGCCGCCGGGCCGCGACGGATGCGGTTGCACGATCTTGATCGCGAGCAGGCAGTCGGACACGCCCAGGCTGGCACGATAGCGATCGCGCGCCTGGTAGACACACGCCATGCCGCCGCGACCGAGCAGTTGCAGCAGCTCGTAGCGCTCGCGCAGCACGCTACCCGTGCCGATGCGCATGCCGGCAGCGTCGTCAGCCAGTGGCTGCTGCTGCGGCGCGGATGCCGCCTGTGGTGGCCCCTGCGCCGGCCCCTGCGTAGGTGGTGGCCCCTGCGTTGCCGGCTCGTCCGCTGCAGTGAGCTCGCAGGTGAGGCAGTCCTCAGAGCCGATGTCGTATCCGGGTGGGGTGGCGTCCTGGCCGGCATGCGGGGCGGCAGGCCGGCCTTCATCCGCTGGCGACCGCGTGCCCATCGCCTGCTCGATTCGCGCCTTGAGCTGCTGGTACTGATCTAACGGCATGCGCCCGAGGCGGTAATAACGATCGACCAGTGCCAGCAACCGCGGCGCCGACTCCGGTTCGTCGCGGCACAGCTCCGACACATGCCACAGGTACAGTTCCTGCTTGTAGCGGCCGCTGAGTATGGAACTCAGCAGCGCGCGCAACGCGTCGTCGGCGTCGCCGACAGCGGCTTCGTTGAATTCTGCGGAGACAGACATGACGGACATGGAATGGGAGAATAGCGCGGACCGGGGACAACATTAACTGCGGCAATACGCGGCGCCGTGTCAGGGGCATCCTACCCTCGGTTCAGGAGTCGGGGCACTTTAAAATCGGCCCGGTTCATAAGCCTTGTCGCCGGTCGCCGACAAATGCGCTGCCGGCGCAGCGGCGGGCGGGTTATTGTTCAATGATGACCCTGACCGGTGCCTGCGCATACGCTTGCCTGCTGGCCGGCATGCTTGTTGCGCCGAGCGCCGCCATGGCCCGCGGCGAGTTCTGTGGCACGCTGCCACCCAGTGGCTTTGACGCGCCGCCTGCCGTCGGGCACGTCGGGCGCTACAGCAACCCGGTATACGGCTATTCGGTGCGGATCCCGGCGCCGCTACGCGCCTACACCCAGGCTACCGGACCTGAACGCGGTTTCGGCATGGTGCTGTCGTGGGCGCCGCGGGCGTACCTGAGCGTCGATGCCGCCTACGACGTCTACTTCGACATCAGCGCCGACGGCGTGCACCGCCGCGACATCAACGCCATGCGACTTCATGACCAGGTACTCGGCGACCAGGCGTCCGGCTATATGCTCGCCCATAGCGCTGGCGGTCGCTATGTGACGCGGGTGCAGTGTGTATCGGACCGGAAGGTCTATATCCACGACGATGTGATCGTGGTGCGCAACAGGGAGATCTATCGCCTCAACCTGCAAAGCGTGCCCGAGCGCTACGCGGCGGACGTCAAGGTGCTGGAGGCGATGCTGCGCTCGTGGCGCTGGCAGCCGGTCGCCAGGCCCCAGGCACACTAGCCCCCAGGTACGTCAGGCCCCCGGGTATGTCGGGTGAGGTTCCCGGCCGCCTTCGACGTATGTACGGCAGCGCATAGACGCTGCCGGCATGATTGGCGATGGTGTCGAATGGACAAACCCTCGAACGCAGCAGTCGGTCTGGCCGCGGCCGAAGGCACGATTGTTCATGCCCGGCGGCGATCCGATAGCGCCGAGATTCCGCTGGAAGCAGGCTGGGCCGAGGCGCTGCTGAAGACCGGGGCGCTGCTGCAGGCAATCTTCAACAGCGCCAATTTCTCCTGCATCGCCTCCGACGCGAAAGGCGTCATCCAGATCTTCAACGTCGGTGCCGAGCGCATGCTGGGCTATGCGGCCGCCGAGGTGGTGAACCGGCTCACGCCAGCCGACATTTCTGATCCGCAGGAAATCGTCGCGCGCGCCAGTGCCTTGAGCGCGGAGCTGGAAACACCCATCGCCCCGGGTTTTGAAGCCCTGGTGTTCAAGGCCTCGCGCGGCATCGAGGACATCTACGAGCTGACCTACATCCGCAAGGACCGCAGCCGCTTCGCTGCGGTGGTGTCGGTCACGGCGCTGCGCGATGCGCAGTCCGCGATCATCGGCTACCTGCTGATCGGCACCGACAATACCGCGCGCAAGCAGACCGAAGAGGAGCGCATGAGGCTCGACCAGCGCCTGCGCGACCAGCACTTCTACACGCGCTCGCTGATCGAGTCGAGCATCGACGCGCTGATCACCACCGATCCACGTGGCATCATCACCGACATCAACAGGCAGACCGAGGCGCTCACCGGCAGGACGCGTGACGAGCTGATCGGCGCGCCTTTCAAGAACCAGTTCACCGATGCGATGCGCGCCGAGGCCGGGATCAATCGCGTGCTGAGCGAAGGCCGCGTCACCAACTACGAGCTTACCGCGCGCGCGCGCGACGACACGCTCACGGTCGTGTCCTACAACGCCAGCACGTTTCACGACCGTGACCGCAACCTGCAGG
>Ga0209611_10012983_pt1 | contig 11564 bp, 11 predicted proteins | sample S1TSphgellanicum_3_FD_187693 | JGI IMG/M metagenome (GOLD analysis project Ga0209611, IMG submission 187693) | Host-associated microbial communities from peat moss isolated from Minnesota, USA - S1T2_Fc - Sphagnum magellanicum MG (SPAdes) (version 2) | ecosystem: Host-associated > Plants > Peat...
AGCCTTTCACCACCGGAGCCAGAAAATCGGTCAACTCCTCCACATGCCGTCGCCACAATCGCGCGTTCCATTCCATGCCCGAGTAGCCTGCGGCAAAGCCCCCACTCGATCAAGCTATTACTTAACAGAGTAATACTAGAATTGTGGCAAGCCTTCGGCTTGCAAAAAACAAAGCAGACTTTTGCGGAGGTCTCCTTCAGGATGCGGCTCTCCTTTTCTTTATTCCGGTGGTGTCGCTCGCAGACTCGCTCGACCACCGGCTACGGCTCTTGCAAGCCTTCGGCTTGCTTATGGTGCAGGTTTAGAGCACCAACTGTCCGGCTGTGGCACAGAGAAGCACCACCGCCCAGTTGGGCAGCTTGTAAAATTGCAGCAAGGCGAAGGCGGCGGTTGCCATGACGCCTGCACGCACCGACGTAATGCCGCTGGTGCAGACCGGATCGTAAAACGCGGCGACGAGCAGCCCAACCACCGCCGCATTCGCGCCCTTCAGCGCCGCCTGTGCGCGCGCATTGCCGGTCAGCCGCGCCCAAAACGGCAGCACGCCGGTGATGAGCAAAAGCGAGGGCAGGAGGATCGCGCCAAGGCACCACACGCCGGTCAGCCACGGCGGCAAGGCCGAAGGGATATTCGTCCCAAGAAACGCCGCGAAGGTGAAGAGTGGTCCCGGCAGCGCCTGCGCCGCGCCGTAACCGGAGAGGAAAACATCGTGCGAGACAAGGCCGCTGCGCACGGTCTCACCTTCCAGCAACGGCAGCACGACGTGCCCTCCGCCGAAGACGAGCGAGCCGGTGCGATAGAAACGCGCGAAGAGATCGGCAAGGCCGGGACCGTCGTGCCAGAGCAGCGAGCCGGTCAGCAACGCGCCGAAAAGGGCGAGGCTGACCGTTGCGATTCGCCGCGAGAGATGCAGGCCCGCGGCGAAGTTGGGCTGGTCGCTCGGCGTCGCCGATGCGCCGCCCAAAAAAAGCACGCCGAAAACCGCACCGGCGGCGATCAGCGCCGGTTGCAGCGCGGGCATGCGCGTAAGGATCAGCACGGCAGCGCACACGGCCATCAACGCGAAGCGGGGAAGGTCGGGGCAAAGCTTTCGGCCCATCAGCCAGACCGCCTGCGCGACCACGGCCACCGCCGCGACCTTCAATCCGCGCAGCCAGCCGGCCGATGCGAGATCGATCTCATGCATACCGTAGGCGAAGCCGATCATCAGCAAAGCGGACGGCAGCGTGAACGCCATCCAGCCGAGAAAGCCTCCGAGCAGTCCGCTGCGCAGCGTTCCGAGCAGGAACGAAACCTGGCTGCTCGCCGGACCGGGGAGGAATTGGCAGAGCGCGACAACATCCGCGAACGTGGCTTCGCTGACCCAGCGCCGCCTCTGCACCAGCTCGTTCTGGAAATAGCCGAGATGCGCGACCGGCCCGCCAAATGACGTGCAGCCGAGGCGCAGGAAGACGAATAACGGTTCGAAAAGGGAACCGCGCGTTACGGGAGCGTCAGCCATAGATAAAGGGGCGATTCGGAGACTTCGCGTTGCGTGCCGCCTGCGCAGAGGAAGAGCGCAAAACCGAGCAGGACGGCAAGGCAGAGCCACATTTTCATGCGCAAGTCTTAGACGGTCGCCGCGCAAAGAGCAAAACTTGCAAAGTCGATCAGAACGATAGAGAATGCTTCATGCGTCTATCCAAGAAAGGTGAATACGCCGTGCGCGCGCTGATCGAGATCGGCTTCGAGGCGAAGCAGCGGCCCGGCAGCCTTATCCAAATTTCCACGGTCGCCCAGCGCACCAACATCCCGGAAAAATTTCTCGAGCAAATCCTGCTCGCGCTGCGCAACGGCGGCATCCTCAAGAGCAAGCGCGGCGTCGAGGGCGGCTACTCGCTGGCCAAGGACGCCGACGAGATCACGCTCGGCGAGGTCATCCGGCTGCTCGACGGCCCGCTCGCGCCCATCCCGTGCGTGAGCGCGACCGCCTACGAACCGTGCTCCTGTCCCGACGAAGAATCGTGCGGCCTGCACATCGCGATGAAGCAGGTGCGCGACGCCCTGGCCAACATCCTCGACAACTACAAGCTCAGCCGCGTGATCCAGGAAGTCTCCAAGCACCGCCTGACCAAGAAGACCGAGTGGCAGTTTGAGATTTAAGTGGCTAGAATAGCAGCTTGAATTCGTCCGAACTTCCCATCGTTTCGCTGCGCGCGGATTTGGCGCGCGTGTTGAGGTCTCAGAGTTGCGTGGTCATCCAGGCGCCGACGGGCTCGGGTAAATCGACGCAGGTGCCGCAGTTCATGCTCGATGATGGGCTTGTCGGCGCGGGGCGGATCGTGGTGCTGCAGCCGCGGCGATTGGCGGCGCGATTGCTGGCGAAGCGCGTGGCGGAGGAGCGCAAAGCGAAGCTGGGCGGCGAAGTGGGCTTTCAGTACCGGCTCGAGAATGTCTCGTCGAAGGAGACGCGAATTCTTTACGTCACCGAGGGCATTCTGCTGCGGCAGATGCAGGAAAATCCCACGCTGCCGGGCGTGAGCGCGCTGGTCTTTGATGAATTTCACGAGCGGCATCTCGAGGGCGACGTGGCGCTGGCCCGTGCGCGGCAAATCCAGCAAACGGCGCGGCCCGATCTGAAAATCGTCGTGATGTCCGCGACGCTGGAGACGGCACTGCTCACGGAATATCTGAAGCCCGTGGAAGTTCTCGAGTCGCCGGGCAAAATGTTTCCGGTCACGATAGAATATCTGCCCAAGCCGGACGAGTCACCGGCGTGGGAACTGGCCGCCGATGCCTGCGAACGCGCGGTGCGGCAGCAACCCGAGGGCGACGTGCTCATCTTCATGCCGGGCGCGTACGAGATTTCGCGGACGCTCAACGCGGTGCGCAGTTCGCTCAGTGGTGTCGAGTTCGCCTTCCACGCGCTGCACGGCGAGTTGCCGCCGGCGGAGCAGGACGCGGCGGTCGCGCGGTCGGAGAAGCGGAAGATCATCGTCTCGACCAACGTTGCCGAGACGTCGCTGACCATCGACGGCGTGCGCGTGGTCATCGACAGCGGCTTGGCGCGAGTGGCGCGGTTCGATCCGCATCGCGGGATCAACACGTTGCTGGTGGAGAAAATTTCGCGCGCGTCGTCGCAACAGCGGCTCGGCCGCGCGGGCCGTACTGCGCCCGGTCACGGCATCCGGCTTTGGAGCGAGCGCGAGAACGAGCAGCGGCCCGCGCAGACGCTGCCGGAGATTCGCCGGCTGGAGTTGAGTGGCGCGTTGCTGACGCTCAAGGCCAGCGGCATCGACGATCTCGAAAATTTTCCGTGGGTCGAGCGGCCCGAGGAGAAATCATTCGCGCGGGCGCTCACGCTGCTGCACGACCTCGGCGCGCTCGATCACAACCATAAGCTTACGGCGATCGGCCGCCGCATGGCCACGTTCCCGGCGCATCCGCGCTACGCGCGCATGCTGCTGGCGGCGCACGATCTCGGCTGCGTGCGCGCGGCGGCGCTGATCGCGGCGCTGTCGCAGAGCCGGAATATCCTACTGCGCAGCGAGGGCAAGCGGATGGACGAGACGCGCGAGGACATCCTCGGCGGCGAGGGCGAGTCGGACTTCTTTATTCTCATGCGCGCGTGGCGGTTCGCGCAGGGGCGCAACTTCGACATGCAGAAATGCCGTCCGCTGGGCATTCACGCCGGCAGCGCGAGGGAGGTCGCGGGCACGCTCGACCAGCTTCTGCGCCTGTGCGAGCGCGCCGGGCTCGATGTCGGCGAGAAGCCCGCGAGCAGCGAGTCCATCCAGCGTTGTATCCTCGCCGGATTTTCCGATCAACTCGCGAAGCGCGCCGACCAGGGCACGCTGCGTTGCCGCCTTGTGCACGGACGCACGGGCGAGTTGGTGCGCGATAGCGTCGTGCGCAAGAGCCCGCTCTTCGTCGCGGGCGAAATCCGCGAGATCGACTCGCGCGACGAACTGCGCGTGCTGCTCACCCAGGCGACCGCGGTGGAGGAAGCGTGGCTGCGCGAGGCGTTTCCCGACGATTTCTCCGAGGGCACGCAGACGCTTTTCGATTCCAGCCTGCGGCGCGTGATGACGCGGCGCACGCGGCTCTTCCGCGATCTCGTGCTCGACTACACGGAGCAAGACGGCGCGGAGGAAAGCGAAGCGGCGCGATTGCTCACCGAGGAAGTTCTCTCCGGCCGCTGCCCGCTCAAGAACTGGGACGACGCGGTCGAGCAATGGTTCGCGCGCCTCGCGTGCCTGCGGCAATGGATGGCGGAACTGGAATTGCCGCCGGCGGACGACGAGGCGAAGCGCGCGATCATCGGCCAGATTTGCCACGGCGCATTCACCTACAAGGCAATCAAGGACGCGGAAGTCTTCCCCGTCCTGCGCGAGTGGCTCAACCCGCAGGGCCAGCGCTGGCTCGACATCTACGCGCCCGAGCGGCTGGAGCTGCCGGGCGGGCGCAAGGCGAAGGTCATCTACACGCCGGGCAGCGCGCCGGTCACCGCCGCGCGCATCCAGGATTTGTACGGAGTCACCAGCCTCACCGTGGCCAAAGGGCGGCAGCCGGTGACGATACAGATTCTCGCGCCGAACCAACGGCCGGTGCAGATCACCACCGACCTCGCGAACTTCTGGAAGGAAAGCTACCCGAAGATCAAGCAGGAGCTGGCGCGCAAATATCCCAGGCACGAGTGGAGGTAGCGCGCCGGGCGATCCGCACGAGGATCGGCAGTACTCCGGCCGACTTGCAAAAAGCGATGTTCAAGAACTGCATGCCGCGCCTGCGCCGGGCCCGGGTCCGGCAACAAACGCATCACGAAATTTTATTCGTTTTCGCGTAACTTTTTTGCCCTCGGGCGTGTCCTTACGTAAACTACCTCTATGCGGAACAATATTTTAGGATCGGTTGCCGGGCTCTTGATTGGTTCGGTTGGGGCGCTGGCATACAGTCATTTCGCGGGCGACGGCAGCGCCTTGACGGATCTTCAGTCCCAACTCGCCGACGCCAACGCGAAGCTGGCCAAGACGCAGGCCGATATGAAATTCCTCCGCGAGCAGTACAACAGTGAGACCGACCAGTTGAACCATGTGCTGGCCAGCAAGCAGGACCAGCCGGCCGCCGCGGACGGCACGCCCGCGGCGGGGGCGCCGGCCAGCAACCCGCTCACCATCGGCGGCGTGACGATTACCCCGGACATGGTCCGCGGTTTTCTGGCCATGGCGGGGCGGGGTGGTCCCGGCGGCTTCCGCTCGCCCGAACAGCGCGCGTTCCTGATGCAAGCGCGGCTCAAGCTCGACCCGGACCAGACCAAGGCGATCAAGGCCGCGATGGACGCCGACGAGCAACTCCGGCGCGACGCCTTCCGCCAGGCGCGGCAGAACCGCCAGCCGGTCGATCCGCAGGCGCTGGCCGCGGCCAACAACCTGGACAAGACGTTGTCCACCGTGCTTACCCCCTCGCAGCAGTTGCAGTATCAGCAATTGCAGGCCGACGAAAAGCAGGCACGCGCCGAAACCCAGGCCACGCAGCAGGTGGATAATATGATGCCGCTGCTCCAGCTCAACGACGATCAGAAGGGCAAGCTGATGAACGCGCTTTATCAGCAGCAGTTGGCCGCGCCGGACAATCCGGGCGGCCTGGCGGCAAATCCCAATCCCCTCGCTGCGCTGGCGCAACAGGGGGAGGCGGTGTCGTCAGCCATGAAGCAGGTCCTGACGCCGGACCAATATGCGCTTTACCAGCAGAACGAGCAGGTGCAGGCCCAGGCCATGCAGAATTTCGGTGGTCAAGGCGGCAATGGACGCCGCGGCAATCGTACCGATGCGGGTGGCCAGGCACAAACGGCCGGCGGCGGAGGCGCGGGAGCAGCACCGGCAGTCACGGCGAGCACGACCGCCACTCCAACGGGTACGAGCACGTCAGCGACCGGCACCTCCACGACTGGAACGACGACAACGGATAGCTCGTCATCGACGAATACGCCGAGCGCGACGACGAATGCGGCGACGGCGACTCCGCCGGCGGGAACGTAGAAAAGGGTCTTGCATGGGTGGCCCGGACAACTTGTTGTCCGGGTGCGGGAGCGCAGCAGCGCGGACGCACAGGAGGCCACCGGGGGCTCGCGAATTTATCGGTGGCTTGCTGTGGCTTCGCTTCCCTACGCCACCCCGACAACACAGGCAAACCTGCCGTCGCCGGACCACCCACAACTAAGCGCCGCCCGCCTTCTTCAGCTCAGACATGGTGAAGAGCGGGCTCAGGATCAGATCAGCGTTGGCGAGATTGGCCGGGCCGCCGGACTCGCGGTCGATGACGCAGACCACGTGGGCCAACTTCGCGCCTTCCGCGCGCAGCGCCTTGGCCGCGTCGAGAATCGCGCCGCCGACGGTGACCACATCCTCGACGACGAGCAGCTTGCGGCCCTGCACCTGGCCACCCTCGGCGATCTTGCAGGTGCCGTAGTCCTTCGCTTTCTTGCGGACGAAGAGCACGGGCAGGCCGGTCAGTTGCGAAAGCATCGTGGCGATGGGAATGCCGCCCATCTCCAGGCCGGCGAGGGCATCAACGCCCGGCGGCACGAGCTTCACCATCGCGCTGGCGATATCTTTGAGCAGTACCGGGTCAGCTTCGAAAAGGTACTTGTCGAAGTACTCGGTGCTCTTCGCGCCGGAGCGCAGCGTGAAATCGCCCGTGATGTGGGCGGTGTCGTAGATGCGCTTGGCGAGGGGCGTTTCATCGGCCATGACTATGACCTCAATTTCGCGATGATCTCGATCTCCACGCGCACGTCGCGCGGCAGGCGTGAGACTTCGACGGTCGAACGGGCCGGCGGTGTGCCGGTGAAATACTTGGCGTAAATCTCGTTCATCGCGGAAAACTCGTTCATCGAGGCGAGAAACACCGTGGCCTTCACCACGTCGTTGAGGGTCAGGCCCTCGGAAGCCAGCAGCGCCTGGATGTTGAGGATGACCTGCTCGGTCTGCTCCTTGATCATGCCGGATACGATCTTGCCGGTCGGTCCGACCAGCGGAATCTGGCCGGAAAGAAAAACGAAGCCGCCGGCCTTGATACCCTGCGAGTAGGGACCGATGGCCGGCGGAGCATCGGGTGAGGAGACGACGGACTGGACACTCATCTTTTTACGGATAGCGGCTGCCAACGTGGTGTCAATGCGCGGGCTTCAACGTTTCCGCTTGAACCCGCGAATTGACGGATTTTCACGGCGCGTTAGCGTTGGGTCATGAGACAGATTCTTCTTTATCCTGGCGAGGACGGCTACTGGGTGGCGGAATGCCCGTCACTTCCCGGTTGCGTTTCCCAAGGGACGGACAAGACGAAGGCGATTGAGAATATCAAGGAAGCCATCGCTGGCTATGTTGCCTCGCTGGAAGAAGATCATCTGCCCGTCCCCGAGGATAAACTTGAAGCACTCCTGATGGCGGTATGAGCAAGCTGCCGCGGGTTTCCGGGGCGGACGTGGCCAAGGCGCTGGAAAAAGTCGGTTTTCGCTTCCTTCGTCAGCATGGAAGTCACTTGATCCTTCGCCGGGACCATCCTTTCGCCCAAACCACCGTTCCAAATCATCGTGAGCTGGATCGGGGCACTTTACGCGCCATCATTCGTCAAGCGGGGCTAAGTGTCGAAGATTTCAACCAGCTCATCTGATGAAGAGCACAGCGTTCTATTTCACTTCCTCGTACCACGCCATTTGGATCGACTCGAGAATCGATTCGCTCGATTTTTCGGGATCGTCGCCGAAGTCCTCCAGCTCGGTGATGAGCTTGTGCAGCTTCGGGAAGCTGAGCTTGAGCGGATCCACGTCGGGATGCGCGTCGATCAGTGAGTAAGCAAGTTCGTCCGTATCTTTCCAAGTCAACTTTTGGGGCATTCCCCAAGAAATAGAGAAGGGGGCCGAGGTGTCAACTTTGGCCGTAGTGGCTTCTTGCGGAAATCCCAGCGGCTTTTCCGGCCGTGGCGGGGGGACGGACTCGCCTGCCTCGGGCGCGACCGGCTCGGCGGGGGCGGCCTGCTCGGCAGATTCCACCGGGATGGCCGTTTCCTCCACCAGCGTGGCCGTGGCCGCTTCCGCCGTTGCACTGCCGTTGATGGCGTACTCCGCGACGCCGTTTCTCTCGCCGACCAGCTCGGCATAGGCCGGCAGTTCGTCGCTCGCGGCGGTGATGCCGGGCAGCATCGCGACGCCATCGTTCGGGCGAGCGCCCTCTTGCAGCAGCAGGGCGTCCGGCGTCTGCGCCCTTCCGGCGAGCAGGTAACTGGTCTGGCGCTCGAGCGGCAGCAGGAACGCGGTGAGGGCGTCCTTCCACGAGCCATCGACCCAATACGGATCGCGTGAGAATTCGCCCTCGAGATTGAATTCCGCCCACAGCCACGTGTAGCTGCCGACCGACTGCGCAAAGCCGCCGTTCTGCGCCACGACCAGCGAGGTCTTCTCGCCCGGCGTATGCTCGATCTGGCAGACCAGCTCGCCGCCGTCCTGCAGGTTCCAGCGCAGGTCCCAGTAGACCTTTGGATCGATGATCCAACTGCGGCCGTGGTCGCGGACCATCAGGGCGAGGGCCTGCGAAAACTGCCGCCATTCCTTCTCGCTCCATGTAGGCGGCTGGAGAATCTCCCGGGCGCGATGGATGCGGACGCGCCACTCCGATAAAATGCGGGAGAGCTCAACCGGCGAAATCATCGTGCGAACAGGCAGCTAGGGGCGCGCCGCGGTGCCGTTCTGGATCGAAGTCTTGTACTCCAGGTCGCGGATGCGTGCCTTCAGCGCCGCGGCCTCGTTCGCGCGGGCGCGGGCCTCGGCGCGGATGGCGTCGGCGCTGGCGCTGCTGGCCGTGTTGATCGCGGCGTGCAACTGGCTGATCTCCTCTTCCTGCTTGGTGAGGAGGTCCCGCTGCTGCGCGATGGTCGTGTTGGCCTGGGCCAGGGTATCCTGGGTGGTGAGGATCGCCTTGGTCAGCTCGGCGTCCTTCTGCGCGTACTTCGCGTCGAGGCCGCTGATGCTGGTGGCGTGGTCATGCAGTTGGCCGAAGATGACCACCGTCCCGTAGGTCGCCAGGCCGGCGGCGATCACGAAAACCGCGATCAGGCCGTAGACAAAATAGGCCAGGATGCTGCCGACCGACTTTTGTTCACGGCTCTGGCGCTCGACGTTGGCGCGATAATCGAACCCGCCGCCGGACGGACGCGCGGCGGTGACCGAAGTAACGGCGGCCGTCGCGGGGCGCGAAGCCGCGGAGCTGGTGGCGGCAGCCGGGCGCGTGGCCGAGGCCGGGGCAGTCGCTGCGCTGGCCGGGCGGGCTGCGGAAGAAGTTGGCGCGGTGGCCGGACGTGTGGACGAAGCCGCCGGCGTGGCAGTGGAGGCCGTGGTGGAGTTGGGTTTCATGGAAGAGACAGCCTCCTTTTTGGGCTGGGACGTGTAATAGAGAGTGGCCGGGCGCGTCCCGTGCGGCGAGCGCGCTTCGCTGGCGGCGAGGACCGGGGCAGTGGCTTTTTGGTTGGAGGTAAGGGCGATGTTGACCTTCTGGCCCGACGCGGCCGGGGTGACGCCGTTGCCATTCCCCGTGGCCGGCTTTTCGCCGTCCGCGTTCGTTGAGGCCTCGGGGCGTGGAGCGGCGGCGGAGCTCGCCGGGGCGGTCTTCGGCGCCGATTCGGAGCTCGGGGGAGGGGTCGGGGCCTGTGGTCCGGGCGTCTTGGCCTTCAGCGACCGGCGCTTGATCCGGGGGATTTCCGACCCCGGCTTCTCAAAATTAAACTCAATGGGCTCGGAATTGGGTTCAGGCTTGGCGGCAGGCGAGGGGTTTTCCGGCATGACCCACCCACAAATAACCCCCCCGGATGGCAATTCCAAGACAGAAACCCATTCAACCCAAAGATTTCTCAATCAGATTGTTACACCCTTTCGCGTAAATAGTGGAACTTGCGGGAATTTAATTTTGGTCGATGTTCCAGCTTGGCAAAAATGCCCCCAGCCCTACTTTTCTTGTCTGTGCCCGTTCCTGTGTTCTGCACCCCCTCGGCGGGGCCGGCTTTGCCGGTTTTGGTTCGCCGCTTGGGCAGCTTCCCCGGCGTCCGGGGGCACCATTCCTGATGAAACTGATCGCCTACAAGACCTTTGATTACGATTCCCAGCGGCTGGTCCCCGCCGCCCGCACGCGGGAATGGATGGACAAAACGCCGGGCGCTTTCGCCTATCACTGCCTGCCGCTCGTCATGGCCAACAGCCTCGGCTGGTTCCTCATTAATGATGTGCCGTGCGAAATGGAATGGGACGGCAACGATTCGGTCGACGGCCTGAAAATCTGGGCCACCGAGGAGCTCAGCCCCATGCAGAAGCACTTCATGCCCTCGTCCCACTTCGGCTCGGGCGTGGTCACGTGGCATTCCGAGTTCATGTTCTGGACCGAGGCAAAGATCTGCATGATCACCAAAGGCCCGACCAACCAGCCCAAGCACGGCATCACGCCGCTGGAGGGCGTGATCGAGACCGACTGGCTGCCCTATCCGTTCACCATCAACTGGAAGATGACGCAGAAGGACGTCCGCGTCCGCTTCGAGAAGGGCGAGCCGATCGCCCAGCTCTTCCCGTACCCCTCGGACCTCATCAGCGAGATCGAGCCGGAGATCGACTCGCTCAAGAACAACGTCGAGCTCTTCGCCAGGTTCGAGGACTACCGCAAAAAGCGCACCGTCTTCAACGAGAAGTTTAAATACCACGCCACCAAACGGCAGAAATACTACGTCCGCGGCGAGGATTCCCTCGGCAACAAAACCGAGAATCACCGCACGGACTGGAAAACCAAACCCTTCACGGACAAGACCGTCACCAGCTGACCGCCATGCCCTCCCGCAGCCGAATCCCCTCTGACATGACTCCCACCCGCATCATCGACACCTCCCTCACCAACGGCGAAACCCTCAACTTCGAGAACGCACGGGCCGTCCAGGCCCTCTACGTCAACGACCCGCAAAACCTGCGCCGGCTGGAGGAAAAATTCGCCGTGAAGATCACCACCCGCGACGGCTGGATCAAGATCGACGGGCCGGCGGAAGGCCTCGCCAAGGCGCGCGACGTTTTCCAGCAGTTGCACCTCGCGCGCGAAAAGGGGCTCTACATCCGCAAGAACGAATTCAACTTCGCCATGGAGTCGGTCGCGAAGAATTCCGAGACGCGGCTGCCCGACCTCCACGCCTCGCGCATCCAGATTTCCGCGAAGAAGCCGCCGATCATTCCCAAGTCGCTCCAGCAGAAAAAATACGTCGAGGCAGTGAAGACCCACGACCTGATTTTCGGCGTCGGCCCGGCCGGTACCGGCAAGACGTTTCTCGCGATGGCCATGGCCGTGGCCGCGCTCAAGAACGAGGAAGTCAACCGCATCGTCCTGACCCGCCCGGCGGTCGAGGCCGGCGAGGCGCTCGGCTTTTTGCCCGGCGACCTTCAGGAGAAAATCTTCCCCTACCTGCGCCCGCTCTACGACGCGCTCAACGACATGCTCGAGAACGACGAAATCCAGCGCTACATGGACAAGGGCATCATCGAGATCGCCCCGCTCGCCTACATGCGC
>Ga0209611_10012986_pt1 | contig 11562 bp, 9 predicted proteins | sample S1TSphgellanicum_3_FD_187693 | JGI IMG/M metagenome (GOLD analysis project Ga0209611, IMG submission 187693) | Host-associated microbial communities from peat moss isolated from Minnesota, USA - S1T2_Fc - Sphagnum magellanicum MG (SPAdes) (version 2) | ecosystem: Host-associated > Plants > Peat...
GCTTTTCAATAATATCCAGAGCTTGTCACAATTTTCATTAAAAATAAAAACTAACTTAGAGAATTTTCTTTGACAAAATAGTTTGATATTCAATAACTCTCGCGCCATAGGTCTAAACATTATCCACAAAGTACATTGACAAATTAGAGCAATAGTATGATGCATAAGGTTTGACAGATTAAACACCTAACTCCTAATTGGATTTAAATAAATAAATAAACTCAAACCTAACCATCTAACATGATATCTAGATATGGGCAAGAAATTGATATCCGGATTGAAATTCAAATACTACATGTCTGAATCTCATAAACTTGAGATTTGACACTCAAGATATCACCCCCGAATATCACAATTTGTGATATTCACTAAATATCAAATATGATATCTGGTATGATATCTAAATTTTTGAGATATATGCCCAACACTGGTCAGGTCCCAAGTATAGAATCTTTTTAACTTTCTCTTGTAATTAAAATATTGTAATGGTTCATGTGGTGACTTGATCATATTAAGCATGTATGCATAATGGTAAGAAATTCTCATTCCAAGTCCAGTTTGAAGTATATTGAGCAGTGAGCAATAAGAAATCTGGTGACATGGAAATGTTCATTTTTATAAGCTCTAAAAATGTGTCTTTCATGATATATATGTGCAAAACAGAACATTGAATGAAAAGAGTTGGCAACTGCTACCTAATATACATGTCACTCCACACTTAAATAGAGCCAGAGTTTTTTATAATAAAATTTTGATTTCACAAAAGTGGCAGAACACACACATTTTACACTTCAAAACACCTTGTTCAAGTATTTTCTCAAAAACATTGCAAAGTAGCAAATATTTGTCAAAAAAAAATCACTGCTTTGAGGGAGTTGCCAGAATAATTCTCCCTAATAATGCAAATATACATATACATATTGCTATTGTAAATCTTTGGACTTCCAATATCGCCCTGGTAGGGTACAAATTTAAGTATGTCATGAGATATACATTGAATAATAATAGAATAGGTATTAACATTCCTACCACCATCACTCTTAGCAAGGGGGAAACTTTCTTTTGAATGTTCCTAAATTCCAAAAAAGGTCTAGAACCCACTTTGGCTTGACATTGAAATCAATGGATTATATAAAGTTTAGAACCATTAACCCCCAAACCCCAGAACTGACGGTCAAAAATAGATTGGACATGACACCCAAAACTGATGGGTTTTTAGTCTTTGAAAATATTCCTTAAATGGGTCATCCATTTTAGAAAAAACATAAGACCCAGCCTTGACATTCCCTATAAAGCACCAACTCAGCCAACACTGGTCTTTACAAACATAAATATGGCTCCATTGAAAGATGATGAAGAAAGCTAAAAAAAGTTCAGTTCGTAAATAACTAAGTCTGGGATTGAGACTTTGGCCATTTGAATCATCCGTGTGTTTTTTCTTGGATTGTAAGGATTATACATATGGTTTGTGCTGATAGCCCAAGTGTGAACATGATTATGTAACTTTTTCAAGTGTGACCAAGACCCTGACTATAAAGATCAATTGTGAAAATGTTGTTTTAAATTATTTTATAGTCATGAAAATTACTTAAAATTCAATATGTCCCCCAAATTAGGTCTAACAATTCTGAAATCATCTCCAATCAATCCCATTCATCAAAGGCTTTTCAATAATATCAAGAGCATGTCACAATTTTCATTAAAAATTAAAAATAATCTAGAAAATTTTCTTTGACAAGATAGTTCGATATACAATAACTCTTGTGCAATAGGTCAAAACATTATGAAATCACCTTGGTGCACCCTACTTGTGCAGGGCTGCCCAACAAGACCAAGAGCCTAATGAGGAGTGTCATGGTTTGAGATCTCTCAATGTGACCAACAAACAAACAGACAACCATACTTAATAAATCGATTGTGAATATCCTCATCAATGACATGCCCTGTTTGGGTTTGTGAGGCATGTTACTTATTCACATGTCATGTCTTATGTAAAAGGTAAACAAATCTATACCCATGTTGGAACTTGGGAGGACTTAAACTGAAGAAATATATAACAGGGCCAGGTCCTCCAGGCTTGACTTAAGGGTTTTTTTAATGCCATGTGTGTTGGGCATGCTTTAAAATATATGGTTGCCCCAACACTCTGTATAAACTAACCACTTATGTCCCTCCCTCCCTCCTCTGTTGTATAATTTTGTGTGGCCTTCATAAGGCTAAATTGGGGTACAAATCAAATTTTAAATTTAACATGTGCTGGGCAAAGAGGTTTATACTTACCCACTAAGAGGCCTTATTTAAAAAGTGTGAAGGTACCTGTATTGATGCAGGTTCACCATAGGCCACCATGGCCCATTTTGTCAATGAAAATAACATACTTTGATGGACAAGGAAGAAAGGTTTCCAACTTATAATCCCTTTCTGTCTGACAGTAGGCCTGATTTCAGCACATTGTCAACATTTTGTTAGTTGGGGGTCCTGTTATCTTTTAAAAATAAAATAATTTTTTTTCCACTCCTCATTGTTTCATTTTCTTGCAATAAATTGCCCAATCAGTTTTTAACATTTTGTGGGTACCCAGCCAGTACCCATTGGGTATCATGCTAAAAAGGAAATTTAACATACAAATTGTTCATTTATTTTTTTGATTCGGGCTGAAATGTTCCCCAAATTACAGGTCCTTGATCTGGCCTCAGGGCCCATTATTTCAGAAATGCCCTATCCGTAGGGCAAGGTTGAAACTTGAAACCCTCTCATATGTGGTTGAAAGATTGGCTGGGAACTTACAAAACATGTGAGCCTAAGGACAGCTTAGCAAAGGTGTCACCAAAAAGGAGAGGGACCACACAACAACCAGACCCCTCGAGCTCTGCTTGCTTCTGACAGAGCGAGCATCAGGTATCCACACATCAAGAGAACAGCACAGCAACATCACTGATCCATATCCAAACGAGAGATTCATCACTGGAGCACAACAGACTCGCCCGAACCTCTACAGACACAACTCCTACTCAAAACTTCCAGGATAAAAATGCATAGTTCAGATTGCACAAAAAGGTCCTCGCTAACACAAGCGTACACTTTCCCAGAACGTTGAACAATGGTCTGACAACTATTTTGTTTACGATCGAGCTCTCCCCAAAAGCAGACCACTCGAGCTATCTATCCTATGCATTTCCCAAACTTCTCCGTTCTACGACCTCGATCCTTACTCACAATCAAACTCTCACCAAATTCAGGAGCTAGCCATCCCCTAGTTACTAATGCAGCGGAAGAAATCAGCAACTAGCAATCTCCTAAGCTCCTGCTCATTCTTCCATAGCAATCTCCTAAGCTCCTGCTCATTCTTCCAGAGTCGCTCACCTCTTCTCTGTTGCTTTCCTAAGATCTCCTACTTCCTCTCTGTACAATTTCTCTACTCACTAGCACCTTCAGCCTCTGCCAAACTCTCAGGACCAGACCTCCATTGCCACTCTCCTCCTCCATGAATGCCAATTCCGACGTCGCCATGCATTCCCACCGCCTTAGACCATAGAGGCCAGCACCTCCGTTGCCATAATCCCATGCCGTCCTCCTCAAGTGGTGAGCTTCCATGATCAAACCAACGCAGCCGCCATGCATTACCTTAGTGATGAGAAGTAATGCGTCGCCAACCAAGTGATGGTGCAAACAAAATTAGGATCAGAATCAGAATAACAACGTTGTTCGGTCACCCCATGTTCGGTTACAAAGGATCTTACAAGTTATAAGTGTTCTCCTGATACACTAATGAAAAAATGACCAGTTGTTATGTGTATGGTAAGGCCTTCAGATGAAAGAATTTCCCAAGTAAAAGGACTAAGATGAGGGCATTTGACGCCACATTTTCAGAACATGTCCCTCACCCATTCAAGCCTTACCTGTTATAAAGCACCAGCGAAACCTTAGGCCTATGACCAAGTACATTGACAAATTTGCGCACTGTTAGCCCCTTGAGCAATTTCAACGCTCGCCGGAAATGGGTGGAAGTGGACCACACATTCTCTTAAGTAGGCATGGGCGCATAAAGACAAATCCACAAAGTACATTGACAAATTCGAGCTTTGCCCTGCTGCACACTACCAGTCATGATCAAATTTTTTTTTTTCCCTTATGTTTTCATATGGTTTTCAAGAATTCATTGTTATTTATGTCAATGTCAAATTTAATTTTAATTAATTTACATTTCATGGACATGAAAAGACATATATTAATTTTTTTTTTCATATGCATGTTGGTGGATAGGGAAAAGGAGTGAGATAGTTATAAAATGAAGGTAGTTATTAGGAAAGGTCAGATGTAATTATTTTTAAAAATTAATTAAAAAAAAAATAATTATCAAGAAAAAATGAAATAGTTGGCTTGAGAATGAGGAAGTTATTTCTGAAATTGTCTTTGGAATGATCCATGGATGACCCATAAGAAGGATTTCAAAAAATCCCTCATATACCAGTTTGAATTACTCGTCACAGAAAATTTCCCACTGTTAGGTCCTTGAGATCCTTGAGCATTGAATTTCAATGCCTGCCGCAACTGGGTGGAAGTGGACCACAAGTTCACTTTACCTTTTCATTCCCTTTACAAAGGTAAACCTTAGGCTTTTCACGACAAGAATTTGGGAAAAATTCCAAGTTTTCCAGAGTAAAAATGATAGAGTAAAAAGGATCAGTGACACTGCAGCTCTCTGAGACATCGATCCACAAGGTCTGCTCTGGGACTCAGGCACCAAGCATTGGAAACTGGGACAGAGCGAGCTTGTGATTGATTTCTTTTCTTTTCAGACAAGGCTTACAGTATTAGTGTACTCATTAAATTACAAAGCGTGTTGAATAGGCTTGTGTGTAGGTGTGAAGAAAAAATGTAATGGCCAATAACATTGCTCGATTTGGTGGTACGAATTTTTTTCCTTAGTTATCTGGAGTAAACTAACATTTCACTCCAGTTACATGTGTAATAAGGTTTGGTGGATTTGTGAGAATTTTAGAGGATCAATGGAAATGATTGAAAAGGATCATTCTTTTTTAGTGTTAAACACAGTGAGTTTGTGTGTAAGCCTGAAGATTTTTTTTCAGACCAATGACCGTATTGCTGGATTTGATGGTCTAAATATGTTTTCTGAATGATGTCAAGTGAACTAACAGTTCAATGTGTAATGGTAGCTTTCTCTTTTTCCTTTTTGCTTTTTTGGGTGAAAACGTAGTTACCAGGTGTTATTAGCTGATCCATGTTTGTCATCATGTGCTGGGCCAACCTGCTTTTTGCCAAGCAAGTGGGGACCTGCCAGCAAACAGTGCTCCTGTCTTTTTGGTCATGTGCCCACCCCTAGTGTGATAGGCCAGTTGAAGGTATATAATATTTGACAACACAGTGTAGGCATAATAAGGTGTGTCTTGGTTGTTGAGGGGATGAATTGTAAATGTGTACAAGATTTCATCAGAAAGCACTACTATCAAAGTGGAATGTAATTTATTAGCTTAAATCACTATGAGATCTTAAAATTGAAAACAACTTCATTACATTTTGACTGATTTCATTAAGTGAAAGTTATTTCACCATAATATCACTATGTAAATATCATGTTTTATTACTAATTAAAATAATTTATTATTACAATTTACTATAGCAAATATGTTTATTTATATATTTTTTCAAAATATTTTATCTATGTTAGTTTATGATATATCTTATATTATTTTAAGTTATTTAAGTTATTTTAACATATATTTTATGTTATTATATACTATTATAAATTATTGTATTTTAAATTATTATATGTTATTTTATCTTAAAGTATCTCAACTAGTTTATTATAAGTTTTTAAATTATTTTAAATTAAATTATTTAACTAACTTTAGGTCATACTTGACATAATTTTATTTAAAATTAATATATGTTATTTCAAGTTATACTTTAAATTATTCAAGGTCATTGTACTTTATGTTATTACAAATTATTTTATCCTAAGCATAATAACTACCGATAGCCTATGATATTATAACATAGAATATCAAACAATAATTTATAATACAATAACCATTAATAACCATTCATAAAATAACCATTAATAGAATAGCCACCAATAACCATTAATAGAATAGCCACCAATAACCATTGATAGAATAGCCACCAATAGTCATTAATAGATTAGCCAACAATAGCCATTAATAGATTAGCCATCAATAAGCCATTAATAAAATAATCACGCATAGTCATTAATAGATTAGCCACCAATAGCCATTCATAAATTAGCCACCAATAACCATTCATAGATTAGCCACCAATAGCCAATAATAGAATAACCACCAATAACCAATAATAGAATAGCCAACAATAGTCATTAATAGAATAACTATTAATAGAATAGCCAGCAATAGCCATTAATAAAATAGCCATTAATAGAATAGCCACCAATAGTCATTAATAGATTAGCCACCAATAGTCATTCATAGAATGGCCACCAATAGTCATTAATAGATTAGCCACCAATAGCCATTAATATATTAGCCACCAATAAGCCATTAATAAAATAATCACGAATACTCATTAATAGAATAGCCACCAATAGCCATTAATAAATTAATCACAAATAACCATTAATAGATTAGTCACGAATAACCATTAATATAATAACCACCAATAGCCATTAATAGATCAATCACGAATAGCCATTAATAGAATAACCACCAATAGCCATTAATAAAATGGCCACCAATAGCCACTAATAGAATACCTATTAATGGCCATTAATAGAATAATCACCAATAACTATTTATAAAATTACCACTAAAAAACATTGATAGCCACAAATAAAATAGGTACTAATAGCCATTAATAACCACCAATAACACTAATAAAAGAACAACTAATAGCCATATATTACAATAGCTTAGGATTGTTAATAATAATTTAAGGTGAAATAATTTATAATAAACAAAAAAACCTTGAGGTGAAATAACTTTCAATAGTCAAAAGTAATTTATAATAATTACAAATAGTCTAAATTGAAATAATTTACAATAGCCAAAAATAACATAGAATAGGAAAAAAACTTACAATAGCTGAAAATAGCTTAAGGTGAAATAAGTTAAAATAGCCAAAAATAATTTATAATAATTGCAAATAATCGAAATTGAAATAATCTACAATAGCCAAAAATAACATAGAATAACCAAAAAAACTTATAATAGCTGACAATAACCTAAATTGAAATAAGTTATAGTAAAAAATAAGTTAGAATAACCAAAAGTAGCTTAGGGTGAAATAACCAAAAATAACCAAAAGTAATTGAGAATAACCATAAATAACCATAAATAATGTAGGGTGAAATAATTTAAATTAATGAAAAATAGTCATATAATAATTGAAAATAGCTTAACATAGGTAGTATTATTATATTAACAAAAAAAATCCATTTATTAAACTTTTATTTTTCAAAAGAATGGTCATTGAAATGTTATTGAATAATGATATTTAACTTTTTTGTTATTCAAATGATTTTAAACTTTCAAAAAGAAATAAATGTAATTATGTACAATATTGAAGTTAAAAAAAAAAGTAAATTCGAATCATTTCATTTGAACAAAATTTCAATAAAATATGAATTTTTAAAGTTTATGTTTTTATAATGTTTAAAATGAAATATTTGATAAATAAAATGTAATGTAACATATTATCATAACAAGTGTGGTGTCTTGATGATAAGGGTGTTTACCCCCTATTCAGAAGTTGAGGGATCAAACCTCATAGGTGGTGTTGTGTGTGGTCAACAATGGTATGTTGACCCAAATATTTTCTTATCGAATTTTTAGGCTAGGTGCCTAGGTTGATTACATGACCTACCTACCTACTTAGGTTAGGTTTTTAACTTAATGTAAGTAGTAACACGTGTCAATAAGTAATAGGTTTTAAAAATAATTAAATTATCAATAATATTTTATATTAAATAATTAAAATTTAATTAATTTTCATTGATTAGTTAATTAACTAGCAAATGAATGATTTGATAAATTTTTATATCACTTGAAAATAACCTTGTTTCACTAGGTACTAATGAAATAAGTCATTGTCCATAACAACTGATCCTCGTTCAATAAGGGATTACACTAAAAAATGTAATGAAACCTAAAATAACTAGGACACATTTTCTAGTAATGAAGGTTGAAAATAGAAGATTGCCCTAATACCTTGGCTAATTTTACATTAATTATATTCTTTTCAAAAACGATGAAATTTAAAATTTTTTTTTTTTTCCAAATTAGAAAATATTGTGAAGGATATTAATGACTATTTAGCAATATTCTATTTGTTGAAACGAATTTTTGAAAATAAATAAATTATTGGACAGATATGTGTTGAAATGGCCAAGGTACTATGCTAGTTGTGTTAAGTAAAGCCCTACGGGGCGGGCATTCTCAGAAGAAGGGACGAGTAAGAACATTGCACGAGGTAAAGCACAGATACTAAACTTTCTAAATCTGAAAAGTTCCTTCTATCATCTCCTCACAGGAACTTTCCTGCGTAGAATATAAAATTGACCGACGTGGTTTCTGTGATAATGATGTGAAGTCTGACTTATGATTCGTCGGAGAAGTATTTCACGTAACACCTCAGCCCGCGTTTAACTTTGTGCTGCTTGTGCGCAAAGCATCTAGCATAGCAGCAGCTTCTCAGTGAGTGAAGGTTTCTCTCATCGGTAGATGTGACAGAACTCTTGACGCTTGTCGAGCTCTTCCCTTCTCCTGTTTTCGAGACAGCTCGCTCTCATGCAATTCCTTCATTGGGTTTGGCACACAGACCATCACAGACCGAACCGATCTCCGGCCTCTATCTGTCACATAGGCCAAGTTCGCGCAATTCGAGGTAAGTCTGTAGGCGATGGTCTCAAACCAAAATATTTGATGAGATGTTGTACATAATGCAAGTTTCGAGTTTTAGATGGTCGGTCTTCATAGAATGTGTTTGTCCTTCATAACTTGTCGATATAGGGATATCGGTTGCAGTTCTTGCTCCTCCAAGAGTAACAAACAGCGAACAAATACAAGTACTTTGCTCACAAGAGCATGAATATTGTAGTGGGTTTCTAACATCTGGGTAGAAGGCAATCTGACTTAAGGATCAGAGCTAAGGATAAGGACTTACTGGAATCTATTTGCTAGGTCAGAGTGCGAGAAAAACGCTGATTCGTTTATTCGGGTGCGTAGATTGTGAGGGAACGGATCTGTGAACGTATCCTCCTTCCAGAATAGAAATCTCTCTTTCCGCGCGTCGACTGTGAAGGGATAGAAGATCTTGAATTTATCGAACATGATGCCGAAAAACTACCTCCACCTCGCACGAGACGTGGTGGAGGCACTGGGTCGAGTTGAGAACAACCAGCCGCTCCAATTCAATGAAATACAGTGCCAGTTATTGAAGCAGAAGCTTCAAGAGACGGTGACGTCTCTTCTATCACGAGTGGACAAGGATTCCCTACCTCCTGAGAAGCAAGCGCTCTTCCAACACCGGTGTCGAGGCGCAGCTCTGCGGGAGCTTTACCGGATAGTCAAGCATGCAGAGGCAATCATACACGGCTGCAGCACCCATGACTGGCTTAAGGCAGCAATCAAGTTGGCAAATAGCTTCGAAGCTTTCGTTGATCTCTTCTTTAAACTCGACTGGTGTACAGCTGTGGTCGGCATCGTGTTCTCGAATGCCCTAACAAGTGAACTTCAGCATGTTGGAGACAATATCGACGGGTTCGGAGAGGCCGAGTGCGCGTTCAAGATGGAGGAGATCCGTAGTCTGCTGCAGCAGCCGGCTTTGCAGGATCGTGACAGTTTAAGAAGAAGGTTAACAAAGATGCAGCAAGACACAGGAGCTCGGAATAAAGAAGAGATAGTAGCGTATCTGTTGAAGTTGGTAAGTACCGATCCTGCGAACATGGAGCAAACGACGATCCACTTGCTGCCCACTATAGAACGGGAAAATCTCCGTATCTTGAGGACTCTTGGCGCAGGGTCTTTTGGACTCGTTTCTGAGGGGGAGTGGCTGGGCGAAAAAGTTGCCCAAAAGATATTCCCGGGCGTTCCCTCCACGAGCTTCCGGGTAGAAGCGAACATCTTGGCGGGCCTCCGTCATCCCAACATCGTGCAAATATTTGGTGTTAGTACTGGTTCCCGTCAGTCTTCGATTGTGATGGAAATGATGCATGGAGACCTTGGCGCGGCCATTGCTGCTCTCGACCGAGGGACGTCTACATCATACCATAGGGAACATAGTTTCGAGCTTCCTGTTGCAGTGGACATCATGCTACAAATCGCTGAGGCGATGCAATATGTGCACGGAAAAAAGATAACGCACAGGGACCTCAAGTCCGCAAACATGCTGATCAATCCTGCACAAATTCCAGAGATAGCAGAAGCAGGGTTTGTGGATGTCAAAGTGGCAGATTTTGGTACATCGAAGGTTATAAATGCTACCACTACCAATTCTCCACAGACACTGAGGATAGGGACAACTCCATGGATGGCACCAGAGGTCATGTCTGAACCTGAGAAGGATTCCAGGACAATGAAGTATTACCCTTTGAAATCAGATGTATACAGCTATGGTGTAACGTGCTCTGAAATCATATCTGGGGTGCCACCCTTTGAAGGAATTCCTAGGGCAACATTAGCAGAGAAGGTGAGGGCAGGATTGAGACCGTTGTTGCCTAATTCACTTCCCCCCTCTTTGTCATCCCTGATTGAGTGCTGTTGGGATGCTGATGTCCGAAGGAGGCCCTCTTTCTCGAGGATCTGCACTGAGCTCAGGCATCTGAAAGGCATTTACTTGATAACTGGTAAGTACACTTGGAACTAAATTGACAGGTACTAGGTTGGTGGGGAAGAAGCTGGGGAGGGGGTGGAATCTGGGGACTAATCCTGAAGGGCATTGGGTTTTAGCCACTGAAGGGAAATGTTTGCTTCATTCTGTGCAAGAGTGCCTGGAATGAGACCTACATTCCATAGTTGGTATTTGGGAGTGACCCATGCCTTAAGATACACAGTTTCTCCAACTTTTAAGTTTGTGCATCAGGGAGTGGCCACATTTTGTTCAATGCCAATACCAGCTATGTTTGAAAAGCTTGACATTTTTCTCTTGGGGGGTGATGCAATTATCAGATTGTGAGGGATCCAGTCAAACTTTTTCCATGCCTCCATTTAGCATTGCTCCAGAAGATGTTGATACAGAAATTGAAACTGATTATGGAGTGCACGACATCGGTACACTTTTCAACATGCTGCATGACCTTCAGCGACAGGTACAGGAGAAAGAACACACACTACAGGAGCAAACTGAGGTGCTGAGGGAGAAAAATGAAACTCTGCGAAAGCAGGATCAGACAATTCAAATGCTTCTTGCAAGACGAGGATTTAAGGTGCAAAATTTTTGTGTTGTCCAATAAACCTGCATTGTCAATAGCTGTTGTGGATATGTATATTACTGGGTATTGGACTGTTGCTGTCAGAGGCTCATGCAGGAATTGGATTAAGATCCAACTGATCAGGTGGGGGTGCAAGATTA
>Ga0209611_10012987_pt1 | contig 11562 bp, 14 predicted proteins | sample S1TSphgellanicum_3_FD_187693 | JGI IMG/M metagenome (GOLD analysis project Ga0209611, IMG submission 187693) | Host-associated microbial communities from peat moss isolated from Minnesota, USA - S1T2_Fc - Sphagnum magellanicum MG (SPAdes) (version 2) | ecosystem: Host-associated > Plants > Peat...
TCATCGTGCAGGCGGATCTCACCGTGCAAGGACATCCCGACATCCTCGCCGCCGGCGACACGGCGAGCGTGGGCGCCTGGAACGGCGGCCCCGTCCCGGGCCTGGCGCCCGCGGCCAAGCAGGCGGCGGTCGCGATCGTCGCGCGGGTGCGGCGCTTCGGCTTGTACGGGAGGTAGAGGTCCTCGAGCGTCGCTTTGACCTCGGCGACGGGGGGCGTCACCGGCGCGGTCACGCCGCGACCCCGGTCGCGACCGCGATGATCTTCTCGCTCGTCGCGTCGGCACGCGCGAATTCAGCCGCGATCGCGCCGTCGCGCACCACAAGCACACGATGCGACATCCCGAGCACTTCGGGCAGCTCGCTGGAGACCATCACGATTCCGGCTCCGCCGCTCAGTAAGGCCACCATGAGCGCGTAGATCTCGGCTTTCGCGCCGACATCGACGCCGCGGGTCGGTTCGTCGAAGAGAAACACGCGCGCGTGGCCGATCAGCCACTTGGCAAGCACGACCTTTTGTTGATTGCCGCCCGAGAGGTTGCGCACGAGTTGCTCGCCGCTCGGCGTGCGCACGCGCAGCTCGGCGATCTCTTTGGTCGTAATGGCGTTCTCCGCGGGGCGGTCGATGAATGGGCCCTTCGAATACGCCGCGAGGTGGGCGAGCGTCGTGTTCTCGCGGACCGTCATTCCGAGCACGAGCCCCTGCGACTTGCGATCTTCCGTGATGAGCGCGATTCCGGCGGCGATCCCCGAGCGCGGATCGTGGATGCGCGCGCGCGTGCCGTCGATCGTCACCTGGCCCGCGGTCGGCACGTCGGCGCCGGCGATCGCGCGCACGATCTCCGTGCGCCCCGCACCGACGAGCCCCGCGAGACCGACGATCTCGCCCGCTCGCACCGCGAACGAAACGCCGTTCACGTGCGTCGCCGCGGCGAGGCCTTCAACGGCAAGGACGACGGGCGCATCGGCCGCGACCGGCGGCAGATCGGGGAAGTGCGCATCCAGCGAACGTCCGACCATCAGCCGGATCATCTCGTCCTGCGGCAGTTGCGCGAGCGGGCGCGTGTCGATCGCCTTGCCGTCGCGGATGACGGTGATGCGATCGGCGATGCGCGGCAGCTCTTCGAGCCGGTGCGAGATGTAGACGAAGGCGACGCCCTGTGCCTTGAGCGTCGCGATGAGTGCGAAGAGCGCGTCCGTCTCGCGGTCGCTCAGCGCCGCGGTCGGTTCGTCCATCACGATGAGCCGCGCTTTGCGCACGAGGCACTTCGCGATCTCGACCATTTGCTGTTGCGCAACCGAGAGCCGGCGGGCCGGCCGGTCGAGCGGCAACACGTTACCGAGCTGCGCGAGCACGCGCGCGGCATCCGCCTGCGCGGCTTTGCGATCGAGGAACGGCCCGCGCCGCGGTTCGATGCCGAGCATGATGTTGTCGATCGCGCCTAGATCCGGGACGAGGTTGAACTCTTGATAGATCATTCCGATGCCCAGCGCTTCGGCGGCGCGCGGCCCGTCGATCGTCACGGTACGGTCGTCGACCGCGATCGATCCGCCGTCGGCCGTATAGGCGCCGGCGAGGATCTTCATCAGCGTTGATTTTCCCGCCCCGTTCTCGCCGACGAGCGCGTGCACTTCGCCGCGTTCGACGCTGAAGGACACGCCGTCGAGCGCTTTCACACCGGGAAACGTCTTGACGATCCCCGTCATGGTGAGCAGCGCCATCGATTACTTCGCGTTCGCCTTCGTGAACGTGCCGACCGGGACGCTGATCTTCGCGGGCGGTTTCTCGCCGTCGAAGTACGCGTGAATCGCGTCGATCGTCTTGATGCCGATTTGATCGGGGTGCTGGATCGCATCGCCGTACATCGAGCCGCCCTTGATCGCGGTCTGGGCTTCGGGCGTGGCGTCGTAACCGATGACCGCGATCTTCCCTTGATCGCCGGCGGCTTGGATCGCCTTGGCGGCGCCGAGCGCGGAATCGTCGTTGATCCCGAAGACGCCCTTGAGCGCGGGATGCGATTGCAAGATGTCTTCCATCGACGACGACGCTTTGGCGCGTTCGCCGCCGCCGTCGATGTCGGCAACGACGGTGACGCCGGGACAGCCCGACGCGAGCGCGGCTTTGAAGCCCTTCACGCGGTCTTGCACGCTCGTCACTTCGGGCTCGTCGATGATCGCGACGGTTCCGGTCTTGCCGACCGCCTGGCATATCAGCGAGCCGGCTTGGCCGCCGCCCTGGACGTTATCGCTCGCGATGTGCGAGACGACCTCGCCTTCCTTAGACGTGTTGGCGATGTCGGCCGTGAACACGGGGATGCCCGCTTTGTTGGCCTCGACGATCGCCGCGCCGATCGCTTGCGAATCGTACGGCGTGAGCACGATCGCGGCGACCTTCTGCGAGATGAAGTCTTCGACTTGGCTCTGCTGTTTCGCGTTGTCACGGCTGGCGTCGACGACGTTCACGGTATAGCCGTATTTCGCCGCCTCGCTCTTGAGGCCCGATTCCATGTCCTGATAGAACTGCGCTTCGCGGTTCTGGATCGAAACGCCGATGGTCTTGGAACCGCTCGCGTCGGTGCTCGAGGTTTTCGAACACGCTGTGCACGCGACGGCCAGCGCGCACGCGAAAAGGAACGCTTTCTTCATACCGGGACTTCCGTTGCGGGAACGGTTTGCGAAAGCCCTGCGAAGGCGCGTTCGAGATCGGCGATGATGTCGCGGGCATCTTCGATACCGCAGGAGAGACGTAGCGTCGTCTCCGTGACGCCGAGCGCGGCGCGCGCCTCGGGCGTCAGGCTGCGGTGCGAGCTCACGGCCGGATAGGAAAGCGTCGTCGCGACTTCCCCCAGGCTATGGACGATCGCGATCGTCTCGAGGCCCCGCACGAACGCGGCGACGGTCTCGCGCGTGCCGTGCAGATCGAAGGCGACGATGCCGCCCGTACCGCCCGGATAGAGCCGCGCCGCAAGCGCGTGCTCGGGATGCCCGGGCCGGCTCGGATGGTGCACCCGCGCGACCGCGGGGACGCCGGCCAAGTAGGCGGCAACGGCGGCGGCGTTGGCGCTATGACGCGCCATCCGCAGCGCCAGCGTGCGCATCCCGCGCAGCGCCAGCCAGGCCTCGAAATGCGGCAGCGAGGCGCCGTTGCGGATCAGATAGGCCCGAATGCGGTCGATCCGGGTGCGGTCGCCGGCCACCACGCCGGCTCCGACGTCCCCGTGGCCGCCGAGATATTTCCCCACGCTGTGGACGACGAGGTCGGCACCCATCTCTAGCGGCCGGCCGAGCACCGGCGTCACGAACGTCGCGTCGACGATCACGATCGCCCCGGTCGCGTGGGCGAGCCGAACGAGCTGCGGGAGGTCGGGGATCCGGACGAGCGGATTGCTCGCTGCCTCGACGTACAAAAGCGGCGGCCGTTCGTCGGCAAACATGGCCTCGACCCGACCCAAATCCGCAGTTACGTCGATGAAAATAGTCCGATTTCCGCGTTCTTGGAAGTCGTTCTCAAGAAGTGCCAGCGTCCCGCCATAAAGCCCGCTCGCGGCGAGGATCGGCTGACCCGGCTTGAGCGACGTCGCAAGCGCAGCCCCGATCGCCGCCATCCCGCTGGCCGCCCCCACCGCGGCCTCCGCCGACTCGAGTTCGGATACCGCCGACTCGAAATGGAGCGCGTTTGGCCCACCATAGCGCCCGTAGATGGCTCCCGGGCGCGTTCCCCCATAGATCGCCTCCACGTCGTCCAGATCGTCGAATTCGTACGAGGAGGCTTGATACAGGGCCGGACTCGAGGGCGTGTTTTCAATCGCCGGAAAGTGCCCCGCGTGGACGGCCAAGGTGTCGGAACCCTTGAATTGCCGCGATTTTCCGTGTTTCTCCACAACGGTCCGACGTTTGGCTGTGCACGGTGTGGACACCGCCCCGAAAGGGTACGGCGTTGTCGACGCCAGGAAAGCTGGCGACGCAGGGTCGTTAGGATATCGGCATCCGGTAACGCGGCCTCAAACGGCCTCGCGTAACGCCGAAAAGGTAGCACCTCGCGACTAGGGAGGCGCCCGGGTCGTTTTGATTTTCTCAAAATGGCCGATTCCTTGAACGATCGTTCAAGGAATGCTATGTTTTCGGCCGTGAGCAGGCCGCTCGACGAAGCGAACCGTGCACAACTGCTTGACCGCGTACTCGACGACGCGCTCGCCCACGGAATCGGCTCGCTGTCGCTCCGGCCGCTTGCGAAACGGATCGGCGTCAGCGCGGCCACGCTGGTGTACACCTTCACATCCAAGGACGATCTCGCGGTCGCCGTTTTGCAGCGCGCGGGCCACCGGCAGCGAGCGCTCTTCGATACCCTCCGCTTGCAAGAAGGGATGGCCGCCGATGAGGTGTGCGGCGAAGTTTGGCGCACGGTGTCAGCCGCGAAGAACCTGCCGCTCTTCCGACTCCTCTTCGAATTCTACGGGCTTGCGTTGCAGGAGCCCGCGCGTTTCCCGGACTTCTTCGATGCGGCGATCGAGGCTTGGGTCGATTTCATCTCTGCGGCGTTCGAGCGTTCGGGCGCAGAGAAGCGGGATGCGCGCTTGCGAGCCACCGTCATCCTGGCGTGCTTTCGGGGCTTTCTCCTCGATCTGTGCGCGACCGAAGACTACCCGCGCGTGAACGGTGCGGTCGACCTCTGGTTACGATCGCTGCGAGACGCGGCCCCCTTGCGGTTCGGCGACTTGGCGTGATCGTAAGGCGTGCTAGTCGCTTCACACTCGTCCGTCGTCGTCGGCATCGACGCGGTTCTCGTCCGGATCGAGGCCGACGCTTCGCCCGGCACGCCGGCGTTCGCCATCATCGGCTTGCCCGATCGCGCCCTCTCCGAAGCGCGCGACCGCGTGCGCGCGGCGATCGTCAACTCCGGCTTCGGATTCCCGCCCGGCAAATTGCTCATCAACATGGCACCGGCGGATATTCATAAGGCCGGCCCGCGCTTCGATCTGCCGATCGCCCTCGCTCTGCTCGCGACGGACGAGCAGATCGCACCCGACCGTCTCCACGATACGTGCGTCATCGGCGAGCTCGCCCTCGATGGCAGCGTGCGATCCGTACGCGGGACGTTGCCGACCGCGATGACCGCACGCGCCGCGGGGTTCGCGCGGCTGATCGTCCCGGCAGCGAACGCCGCTGAAGCCGCCCTGATCGACGACATCGACATTTATGCCGTCGAGCACCTCGCGGACGCGGTCGCCATCGCGCTCGGCCACGGCGCGAAGTATCGTGTGCGCCGGAGCGATGCGAGCGGACCGGCGCAGACCGGCCCGCGGTACGATTACGCCGACGTACGCGGGCAGCTCATCGCCAAGCGCGCACTCGAAATCGCCGCGGCCGGCGGACACCACGCGGTGCTGGTCGGACCGCCGGGGTGCGGCAAAACGATGCTCGCGCAGCGGTTGCCGTCGATCTTGCCGTCGATGACGCTCGAGGAAGCCCTCGACGTGACGAAGATCGCCAGCATCGCGGACGAACGGCCGCCGGAGGGCATCGCCCGGACGCGGCCGTTTCGTGCACCGCACCACACGACAAGCCCCGTTGCACTCGCCGGCGGCGGCAAATTTCCGCGACCCGGCGAGATCTCGCTCGCCCAGCACGGCGTGCTCTATCTCGACGAAATCGCCGAATTCTCGCGCGGGGCCTTAGAAATCTTACGGCAACCGCTCGAGGACGGCGCGATTACGATCGCGCGCGCCGCCGGCACGATCACGTATCCCGCCCGATTCACGCTCATCGCGTCGATGAATCCCTGCCCGTGCGGCTATCACGGCTCGCGCACGCACGATTGCCGCTGCGACGAATCCGCGATCGCGAAATATCTCGGCAAGCTCTCGGGTCCCTTGCTCGACCGGATCGATCTACACATCACGCTGGCACGCGTACCCTTCGAAGACTACACGCACCGCAAATCCGAAGAACCGTCCGCGGCGATTCGCGCGCGTGTGGAGGCCGCCCGCGAGCGGCAAACGGTGCGCTACGCCGGCCGCTCCATCGCTTGCAATGCCGCGCTCGGCGCGGCCGATCTGCGTGCGCTCTGCCCGCTGGGCGCGCCCGCCCTCGCGCTCTTGCAAGATGCGATGAAGCGCGGCACGATCAGCGCGCGCGCCTTCGACCGGGTCACGCGCGTCGCGCGCACGATCGCCGACCTCGCCGCCAGCGACGAAATCGGGCGCGAGCACGTCGCGGAAGCACTTCACTATCGGCTCGCGGAGCGGACACGGCGCACGAGCGCCGCGTAACGAAAGAGCGAGTTTGGCGAGGCGATGGCAAAGGGACGGCGATGTGATGCGCAGCAGGCAACGTGCGTCAAAACAATCGAGGGAGACCCGTCACATGCCGTTCGTTCAAATCCACACATCTCGTGCCGCCGCGCCGGCCGTCCGTCACCAGCTCGGACTGGCGCTTGCCAACGCCTACGCGGAAAACATGCAGATCAGCCCCGAGATCGTGAACGTCGGCTTTCTCCCGTATGCGGACAACGATCTGGTACGCTACGACGGCCCCGGCAACGCGCCGCAAGAGATGACGGTGGTGACGTGCGAGATTCGCACCGGGCGGCCGCCCGAAATGTTGGAGGCGACGGGACGCGCGATCATGGCGGCGTGTGCGCGCGAACTCGGGATAGCAGAAGCCCGCGTCGTCGTCTATTTCAGCGAACACGCGGGCCGGCAGATCTATCGCGACGGAGGACGCGCTCCCGACTGGTCGCCGGCAGAACGCGCTCTCCGTTAGAAGCTGACTACGCTCAGACGCGCGCTCCGCGACCCGAGATCAGGTTGAACAAGAACAGAACGACGGCGATGACGAGCAGAATGTGAATGAGCCCCCCGCCGATGTGCAGCGCGAATCCAAGCACCCAGAAAATGAAGAGCAGGACGATAATTCCCCAGATAAGACCGATCACAATGTTTCCTCCAACAGCCGGCCATGCAAGCCAGCCCCTACACGATACCCGCTCACAACGATCCAAAACCTCGGCATGATGCATCGCGAAGCGCAGGGCTTGATTGCATCGCTGAACTTGACCGCGCATCCGGAAGGCGGCTGGTATCGCGAAACGTACCGCAGCGGCGAGCGGGTCACGACGGCACGCGGGACGGCGCGCAGCGCGCTGACGTCGATTCATTTTCTGCTGACCGGCGAGACGTTCTCCGCCTTTCACCGCCTCACGTCCGATGAAGCCTGGCATTTCTATCGCGGGACCGGCATAACGCTCGAGATCATCGACCCGGCGGGACGTCACGAACGGCGCGCGCTCGGTCCGGACGGTCCGTGGCAGACGGTGATCGCCGCGGGTTCGCATTTCGCCGCGCACGTCGAGCCCGGCGGCTACGCGCTCAGCGGCTGCGACGTTGCGCCGGGCTTCGACTTCGCCGACTTTTTCTTGACCTCACGCTCCGTGCTGCTCGCTGCGTATCCGCAGCACGCGCCGCTGATCGCGCGCTATACGCGCGTCGGGTAGGTTCCGGCGCCGATGTCGCCGGCATACTCGCGTAACGCCGCCGTGACGGCATCGCCGAGCTGCGCGTACGGCCGCACGAACGGCGGCGCGTTGGCACTCAAGCCGAGCAGGTCGTAGATGACGATGATCTGCGCATCGCAATGCGGGCCGCTGCCGATGCCGATCGTCGGAATCTCGATCGCGGCGGTGATCTCCGCGGCGATCTCCGGCGCGACCATCTCGAGTACGAGCGCAAACGCGCCGGCCGCGACGATCGCACGTGCGTCGGCGAGCAGCCGTTCGCGATCGTCACGCCGTTTGAAGCCGCCGCCCAGCGCCGCCGTTTGCGGTTGTACGCCGATGTGTCCGACCACCGGAATGTCGGCCGCAACGATCGCCGCGATGCGCGGTCCGCGTGCGGCACCGCCCTCGAGCTTCACCGAGTGCGCACCGGCTCGCGCCAAACGTCCCGCGGCGCGGACCGCATCGGCATCCGAGGGTTCGTAGGACATGAACGGCAGATCGGCGATCACGTGCGCGCGCGTCGTGCCGCGCGCCACGGCGCCCGTGTGCCGTTCCAGATCCTCGAGCGTGACCGACATCGTCGACTCGTAGCCGAGCACGACGTTGCCGAGCGAATCACCGACCAGCAGCACGTCGATCCCAGCCGCTTCGGCGAGCCGGCCGAACGCCGCGTCGTACGCGGTGACGGTCGCGAAGCGGGCGCCCTTGCGTTCGCGAATCGCGCTTGCGCGCACGCGCGCGCTCACGCGGCGCCTCGGGCCGGCGTCCGCGCGCGCGCGTCGGCCGCGGTTTCGACGCGATGGCACGCCGCGCACAGCGTTTCCAAATTATCGAGATGATGCTCGCAGCCGAGCGTGCGGTGTTTGCCGCGGCACGGCACGCGATGGTTCACTTCCACGCGGCCCGTCTTGCGCGCGGCGCGCCACGCGCGCATCGCATCGCGATAGGCGCGTTCGCCGGGATGCCGTTTGCGGGTCGGCCGGACCGGCGCACGTTCGCCGCAGCGCGTGCAACGATAGCGATCGCGCCGTTTCGCCGCGGCCCGCGCCTGCGTCCACCAATGATTGTTCCAGAAAGCCGTCGCGCACGTATCGGTACACCACGTGCGACGGCGTGCGGGCAGCGCCGTGCCGCACCACGCGCAACCGCCCGGCGCCGGACGCGCAAGCGCACACGCGGCGAGCAGGGCCGCAGACTTCGGCATCGGCTTAAACGGCGGGCGCGATGACGCGGCGCGCGGCGACGTACAGCATCATCCGCGCGACGCCCACCGAGAGCGCGGCAAACGCCAACAGGCCGCCGATAAGCGCGTTGCCGACAACGCTCCCCTCCGGGAACAGGAAACGGGCGCCCAGTCGAGCGAGCAGAGCGACGACGATGATTGCCGCGAGCAGCGGCGAGCCTTTGACGAAGACCGTCCCGGGCCGCGGGCCGGCGGTCACGACGGAATGACGGCCGCGCAGATACCCCAACCCGACGCCGAGGACGACGCCGATCGCGATGGCGATCGCGGAGTACGACGACGCAGGCAAGCGCGAGATGAACACGCCGAGAACAACGACGATGACCACGGCGAAGATCGGCAGGTTCGCGACGCGCATCGTTTGCGTGGTGAGCGTGCGGCGCAACACGAGCGCGATGACGAAAAAATAGATGACCGCCTCGGTCAGCAGCGCATCATGTCCCGGCGCCGGCACTAGCGTGAACTCGCCGAGAGCTCGCGCGCGAGCAGTTGAGGCACGCCTTCCCCGCGCAGAAAGCGCGGCAGCTCGGCGATCGAGAACTGCATCCCCGTCACGAACGGTCCGAACGCCGCGTACTTCGCGCTTGCTTCATCGAAGCGCATCTCGTAGACGAGCTTCTTGAACACGAGCGGATCGTCGGCATAAAGGTCGACGCCCCACTCCCAATCGTCGAAGCCGATCGAGCCCGAGATCACCTGCGTCACGAGACCATGGAACGAGCGGCCGATCTTGCCGTGATCGAGCATCAGGCCGGCACGCTCTTCGTAAGGCAACATGTACCAGTTCACCGCTTCGCCGCGCTTCTTGTCCATCGGATAGAAGCAGACGTAGCGGCGGGCCGGGATCTTCGCCCACAGGCGGGCGGCGTTGCGCGGCGCTTTGGCTTGCTCGTCGAGCGCTGCGTCGAAGGCCGCGTTCCACTCATCGGAATGCGGTTTGAGGCCGCGGTCGCGCAGCTCGGCGTGGATCTTCCCCGTCGCCTCGTAGAGCCCGAGTTCGAGCACCGAGACGTACGAACCCAGCGGTTCGAGGTAATCGCGCAGCGGCAGCGCATCGAGCGCCATCTCCATCTCGCCGAGCGCATCGAACGATTTCGCGTAGCCGGTGATCATCAGGTCCGCTTTGTGGCCGAGGATTTGCGCGAGGCCGAGATCGCTCGCGGGGTCGCGCGCGAAGCGTTCGAGCACACCGAACGTGGCCTGCTCGACCTCGGCCTGCTGCGCCGTCTCGAGCGCGGCGTACCGGCGGCGCTCGAACCGGTACATCCGGTGCAAGATCGACCAGCTGTCGAGAGATTCGGGGACGTTGGGGTGCCGCATCAGCCTGGGCTTCGCGCCCGCTCGGCGGCAACCTCGGCTGCCAGCGCCTCGGGATGTTCCCGGTATTTGGCCCACATGTGCGGCATCTCCGCGATGTCGCTGACGACCCGCGCGTAGGCGGTGTTGACGGGCGCGGGGAGGCCGAGCTCGCGCGCCGCGGCGGCGACCGCGCCGCTCAGCGCAGCGACCTCCGTGCGGTGTTTTCCGGCGCGTAGATCGAGCAGCAGCGAGGGCGGTTTGCGTCCGCGCGCGCCCGCAACGCGCTGCGCGAGCACGGCCTTCGCCACCGGCACGGGCAAGCTCGCGACCGCGAAGAGCGCGCGCACCGGGTAGCGCGGCAAATCGATCGCCGCAATCCGGCGCACCTGCATCACGTCGCGAACTTCGCGGATCGCGCAAATCTCGAGCGTGTAGACATCGTTGAAGCGGACCAGCCGTTCGGGCAGCACGTTGAGGATCGCGCAGGCGGCGTTCGCGATGATGTTGAGCGCGAGCTTCGACCATTTGAGCGCGCGGTAATCGGCGACGGCCGCAACCTTGAGCCCGGTCGCCGCAAACGCGGCAAGCACCCAGTTATGCGCGCTCGCGGGATCGACCGGCGCGAAGGCGATGCCGCCGGTATTGGCCGCGACCGGCTGCCCGTCGTCGCCGATCCCGACCGGCACCGTCAGCGCACACGCGAGGATGCGGTCCGCACCGAACGCCGCGGCCAGCGCCTCTTCATTCCCGACGCCGTTCTGCGGCGTTACGATCGTCGTCTTCGCGGGGTCGCGCAACGCGCGCCGCAGCGTCTCGATCGCACCCGGCGTATCGAACGCTTTCGTCGCGACGATGGCGAGATCGACGTTCTGCGGCTGCACGGCGGCAAGGTCGCGCGGCGCGTAAACGACATCGTTCCCGATTGCGCGCAAACGCTCGCCCAGAAACGAGCCCACGGCACCCGCGCCGACGACGTAGACGTTCATGCCGCGGGTTTACCGCAAGCCGGTCGAGCCGAACCCGCCGTGGCCGCGCTCGCTGGCGGCGATCTCCGCCGCCTCGCCGAACGCCGCGTGCGCGACGGGCGCCACGATCAATTGCGCGATTCGGTCGCCGCGCGCGATCGTGTACGGCTCCGTGCCGAGGTTCACCAGCAACACACCGACCGGGCCGCGGTAATCCGAATCGATCGTCCCGGGTGCGTTGAGCACCGTGACCCCATGCTTCAACGCGAGGCCGCTGCGCGGGCGCACTTGGACTTCCCAGCCGGGCGGCACTTCGAGGGCAAAGCCCGTCGGAATGAGGGCGCGCTCGCCTGGCGCAAGCGTGCGCGGAGCATCGAGTGCGGCGACGACGTCGGCACCGGCGGCACCGGCGCTCATGTAGACCGGCAGCGGCAGTCCGGCGCCGTCCGGCAGGCGCAGCACGGTCACGGACGGCTCCATTACTTGGCGAGCAATTCCGCGAGTTCGGCTTGAAAGCTCTCGACGTCGCGAAACTGACGATAGACGCTGGCGAAGCGGATGTA
>Ga0209611_10012988_pt1 | contig 11562 bp, 6 predicted proteins | sample S1TSphgellanicum_3_FD_187693 | JGI IMG/M metagenome (GOLD analysis project Ga0209611, IMG submission 187693) | Host-associated microbial communities from peat moss isolated from Minnesota, USA - S1T2_Fc - Sphagnum magellanicum MG (SPAdes) (version 2) | ecosystem: Host-associated > Plants > Peat...
TGCGCCACGGCCGTGAGGAGCAAACCCTGAAAAGCACTGAAAAACCCTACCAGCTGATAAACCTCATTCCTGATGTTGCGGGATTCTTTCTTCCGTTTGTCAACTCGACTCCCGAACAAGTCGGCATTCTTCTGCCATTCCTCCAGCGCTACCTTACACAAGGCTTTATGGTTCACGTCTTCATCCCTAAAACCCAACAAATTCAGAATATCCCTCTGCACTTGATGTGCGTCCACTACTATAATTGTATTTGCGTCCTCCTGCTCCCTTATCATATTCCCTCCGCCTCCGCTTTCAAGGTCTCCCTGAGAGGTCCTTCCCATTGTTGACACACCATTCACATCTCTCGATATTTCATCCAGTTCCCTCCCTCCTCCAGCTTCAAGGTCGTCGGCCATCGTGGTTGTTGTTCCGGATAAAGTTCAAGTCTTGTGCTTGAAATCTCTTGCTAGTACTGGATCGAGCTAATGGATCTTAATCCGGTGCTCTAGCAGCTGCTACTTCCGGGTGTGCTACACGAGCTGAGCTAGTTCATCGCCTCCGATTCCAGGGAGATCTAGAAAAGAAGCGGTCTCCTTGGCTCGCCGAACTTGCTTCCTATGAAGAACTGCGGTAAGTAGAACTCGTGTGTTGCTCGGTACGCGGCATTGTGTACTTGTTTTTGCGGTTGTAGAAGTTGGCAGAAAATGGTATACGAAGAAGTGACGGGAGTCGGTAAACACGAGACACGAGGAAATAGCGGAGGAGCATCACGGACATCACAATCAATCTCAGCGTTTTTAAAAATTAAAAAGAATTGGGGCGAGTTTCTGCCACTTGGCGACAAAACAAAATAAAAAATAAAAAATTTAATCCAGTACGACTCGTACAAAGGATTTTGTTTTGGGTCAAAAAGACGCGCCAAAGTCGCCAGATTTCCAGGAAAAAAAATTCGGCGATATTCTTTTAGACAATAATTAATACTGTCTAAAATGCGAGCAGCTCCCTGAAAACATTTCAGGATTCTTTTTTTTCTTTGTTTTTCTATTTTCCTTTCTTTCTTATAGCCAAATTTAGCTAATTGCTCATGTGGATGATCCTCATTTTGTGTGGGTTTTTAAAAAATATTATTATTGTCTAAAATGTGAGCAGCTCCCTGGAAATATTTCGGGATTCCTTTTTCTTTTATTTTTTATTTTCCTTTCTTACTTGGAGCCAAATTTGGCTAATTCGTCTTGTGGATGATCCTCATTGTGTGTGGGGGTTTTTTTCCTCTTTTTGTTGTGGCGAGATTTTCTCACAGGGACACACAAAAAAGGGGCTATGGGCTATGATTTGTACAAAGGGTTTCTTTTTGAGAAAAAAAGGGCCCAAAATTGTCGTATTTTTGGTTGGTTGTCACACTAGTGACGGCCTTTCAGGTGAACCAGCAGACTTACTTATGCTGGTACCATAGTTAAAACCAGTTTGGGCTGTCACCTGGTGTAGTTGGTAAGAACCAGTGTTGTGAAAGTATCCGGTTGCCAGTGTTAAAACTGGGGTTTAGGGTCAGGTTTTTGTGACCCGGTCCTGAGCTCACATTTTTATTTTTTGTTGGAACCAACACAAGAATTGAACATCGAAACTAGACTTTTGTTAGATCTGGAACCGAGCTCACATCTTTTTGTTTGAATTGGCATCAAAATAGAACATCAGAGTAGTCTTTTGCTAGTCTTTTTGTTTGAACTGACACAAAAATTGAACATTGGAATTAGTCTTTTGCTAGATCCAAACCCAAAACTGAACCCATAAAAACAAATTTTGAAAAAAGGACAAGTTTTTAAAAGTTATTTGTATTTATGTGATAGAAGCCATGAATGCATAATATATATGATTAAAATTAATTTTTAGTTAAAAAATATTTATATCTACCATGTAGTGTTAAACTAGGTGTCCAAAATATATAATTTTAAGTTATAAACCAATGCAAAAATGACGCATGACAAACTTTCTTTTGGTGGTACCACTAAGAACCACCTTACCAAAGTCATAAAAAAGTTGGACCAATTTAAGAAATAAATTCCATCTACTTATACATTAGTTTATTTGATTGGATTAAGTGGGCTATGTGTTCCCCACCTATGCACACACTCATGAAAAATAATGAACACACACAAACATATAATATGCATTAACATTTTGATTTGTGAACTATTTTTGATCCAATTCCTGACCTTTTTTTAAAAAAGTGTCCTTACATTTATATAATAGATACTTTTTCTTGTTTATTTAGTACATGCACAAGAGAATGATCGAAATTAATCATTAAAATAGCAAAAGGTAAAAATAATTGTTGTTTGTGTTCTTGACATTAATGACCTTTCATGTTTCAAAAATCTTAACTTAAAATTTTTTATAACTAAATCAAAATTGATTTAAATAATTATCTATAAAAGACATCAAGTAGGTTAGCATTTGAAATATTTTCAAAAATTAACATCCAAGGAGAATTTACAAAAATTAGATTCCTTTTGGGTTCTTGATAAAAAAAATCCTTCATGTGACATTTTTGAAACTTTTTCTTTATGCATTCATTTTCCACATCAAAACATGTTTTTTTGTAAATTTAATTATAGTTTTGAATTTTACATGATTTGGAATGAAAACTTTCTTTATGTGAGTTCTATGTTGTCTTGAAGTTGGATGGGTCACAAAAATTTAAGGTGTGATGTTCCTAATGGTAACACTCAAGGAAAAGTTTGCTTTATAATACTTGGAAAATGATTTTCTATTTGGCACCCCTAGTTTTTATAATTATGTTTTCACCCTATTGGACTATTATATCATTCATATGTGCATTAATTTCACAACATATTGCTAGATTGGAGCATAAACCATCATCTGTTACAAAATTTTAGTGAATTATTTTTCAAATTTCCATCACAATGCATGAAATTCAAATAAGTACTGAAAATTGTCAAACTATGACATATTTTTGTATACACCATAACATGCATTTAACCTTTGGGAAAAACACCTAACACTTGAGACTTTGGGGGATTATATGGACACATGGAAAATGACTCATTTCAATGAACTTTTCTTTCATGAGTTTGTTTTACCTATTGGGCCATTTCAAGGCAATGATTGAGACTAACAACAACCCAATGGTAAGAAGGTAATGAGAAGAATATTCATCAATTATGTAACTATGATTGAAGTGTTTGCCTTTTCCTTGTTCCTACACTCGTTTGTCCAAAGTGTTTTTACACATATTTTCACATTATGTATTTTGATTACATGGATCATGGAAATGCATTTTCATTTCAATTGTCATTTTGTTTTTCTAGGTACATCAAGTTTGTGCTTGAATTAGATAGCCACCTCAAGTTCAAGCCAAAGTTTTTTCTAGTGTAGAGGTTTGGTGCACCACCAGCCACCATGTACACACTTAAAATTGAAGAAAATTGGGGTTTAAACATCATGGGGGTGGAGGTTGGTATTTGGATATGATAAAACATTTTTTCATAATGAATATGTTATTAAGCAACCCATAAGCAATATTGATGGTGCCTTAATCAAAGTTGCTCCCCATGATGATTTGGAAAAAAGAAAGTATATAATTTCACAAGTAACCTTTGCCCAAGCAATTCTTGCATCAATGGTTGGGCCTAAAGGATGTAAAAACAATAGATGGAAAATCAAAGAGGTAGATACAAATGTAGACAACTTTTTTATTAGTGCCCATGGTAGTTCTATGCAAACAAGGGTTCTTATTTAGACAATGGTTCCACTTGCAAGTGTTTCCAAGCAAGCATATGTCACCCATATGACACAATACCCTTTGTATTTTGTAGTTTTGGGCATTATGGGATGAACATCATCCCATATCATCTATTTGATGTTGTTGAGACTCTTTAATTTCCACACTTGACCCTAAAAGAGTTGATAGAGTTCTTCAAGAATGTACGGTCACTTTCACAGTTTGGAGAAAAAAATTGATTATAATTTCCTTATACAAATTTGTCATATCCTAACACATTTTTTGCTTGGTTTATTTACATGTGACATTGTTGGGATCATGGTCTAATATTGCACAGATGGTATGTCTATATAATTATATGTGGACATGATCATTGTTTATTGTCCAATAGGAATGGTAGTCCACAATTGTTTGAATGGCATGCAAGTGCCACCTTATAATGCATTTGAAAGGGTGAAAACATGGTAAAGTATACAAAAGAAGTTATGAAAAAATATCAAGTTTAAAAAGAGGTAGTTTTTCATGAAAATGCAAGAAAGTAGATTCAAATTTTACTTAAATTTCATTTTGAAACTATTGAGCCCTCAATTGGGTTTATTATAAATCAACTACAAAAATTTTAAAAAATTAGAATAATAAAAGTAAGGAATAAGTACGTTTGAAATTGATTAGTTGATATGGTGTTCAAACCTTTTTTTACAATGCCAAATTAAAACAATAATGTGTAATAATGAAAAAATATTTTGTTATTTATCATCCAAGTAAAGAAATTGAATGTGTAATAATTTTGTGATGGGTTTTGGTCCTACTTTTTGTTCACTTGACAAGTAGATTAGCAAGCACTTTAGTTGTCGATTTTGCCACGCTTTCACTCAAAAATATTATTGGGAATATGTTTTTTATTGACTTGGATGTAATTTACAATCACATTCTAGATGGTCTTTTGCCAATGAAGACTACACATGAAGGTTGGAAGGGGAGGGTGCATAACATTGTAGTCTTGCATTCATGTAAATGTTATTAGAGACATGTGCACCTCCTCGATCAAGGATATTGCATCTCCTCATTTGCATAGGTTTGTGCTTGAATCTTCTTTAGTTCTTATCTTCAATAATGTAGAATATTCCTAACTTTTGGATACAAATTTCCTAAACCATGCACATTTCTATGATGCAGCTAGATTAACTTTCATGGTTGCACATGAATTATGTTGTCATGTGTTTGGTTAGACAGGGGACAAAACCTTATATATTACACATTTGTTTGCATTGGAACAAAATGTTGGCAATGTGGTGCACTATGTGGTTATTCCATCCATAAACTTGTCTCCTTCACATTTAGTGGAACCATTTGCTCCTAAGGTGGCACACAATCTTGGTTTGAACCTCAACAAGATTTTTTCATAAGTATGTCACATATTTGCAACAAACACCAAGGTTTTATTTTCATTTCATTGACGTAATGTCCTTCAACATAAATCTTTTGTTGGTAACATCTTGTTTTTTTTTGTTGTTGCTAATTTAACCATGGGCTTATATGTGGTTCATCATGGATAACTTACCCCCTAATCCACTTTCATCTTTCTTTATATTTAGACAAGTGAAGCAAGAAGCCTTACACTTTATTGTAAAAGAGGTTAATTACAAGTCCATGGCATCTAGAGGTCACAATTCTAGATTTAACATGGGCAAACTTTAGGAAGTTAAGGTTTTTTTGGACATAAAGGTTAGTGTTGATGATGAGGAGTCTTTTGATGATGCCCAAGAGAAATGTCCCATTTCTCCACATATACACATGATGTTAGGTGTATGGACATGTGAGCAATGTCTTATTTAAAATTGGGGAGTTTGAGGTTTTTAATTTGTTTTGGAATGACATTGAAGGGTTTTATTTTCTTTGAATGTATTCATACAAATTGTGCCAATGTCAATGTCCTTTCCAATAATAACTAGCTGTTTTTGTTGCCTAGTAGTAAAACAAAATTGTTTTAACCCATCTATGAATCAAAAAAGAAACATTCAAAAATGTTAAATGCATTGAATCAAAATCCAATGTATTTATGTCATTATTAAGAAAATTATTTGTTGAAGTTCGAAGTATAAAAACATATTATAGTGGACTTTTTTGGATGTCACAAAGGTAAAATTGTCTAGGTTGGATATATATTATTACATAAAACCCATATGCAAGTTGGAAAATGGACCAACAAAATGGAGTCAAATAAGTGACACTAATTTCTTTTTCCTTTTTAAAATAATTACATCAAAAAGATTGATTTTCAATGAAATATTGACTTTGCAATCTAGGCAATTTTGGGGTCACAATTCATAAGAAAAATGTTATGGATTCATTACTTACAATGGAATTGAAGGTTTTTCCACAAATTTGAAACATGCGATAGTCTCAAGGGTTATGACACTTAGGAGTAAAAAAATTGCAAAATATGAAATGTGATGGACTTTATAGTTCCTTATTATGTGCAACAAATTTTTCAAAAAACTCAAAGTTCATCACATATCCAAAAGGATGTTTTTCATGACCAATATTAAATAAAGGTGTTCAAAAAGGTTGAATGTAAGGAACCTTTAACTTGGACATGGAAAAAGATGTCAACTTTAACATCATTTCAAAGTTTTTTTGTCTTTGTTCAATTTTTACATTTAAAAATACATTAGAAATTTCCCAAAATAAACGTTGCAATGATTTTTTTGGGTACATCCTATGGTGCTTGCACCTTGAAAATGTGCTTTAGGTGTACATCTATATTAACTAATTACCTATTTAGGTGCACATCTTTCACATTTAAATGTGCTATGTGTTTTAGGTGCACATTTATAATAACTAATTTTCAACAAGGTGGGGTGGAATCTATCTTTGTTGCTCATCTTCAAATAAAGTAGATCCATGTATTTTTGCCACAATAAAAAAACTCATTTGTCCCTTCCTACTCATTCTTTATGCACACTATTGGATTTATTTTGTTTTGTACCACTTACCATTAAAATCTTGAATTTGAGAGACATGAACAAGTCAATCATACTTTGTGTCCTTCAAATTTGACACCTTGTTCATTATTTCACCCAACCTTTTCTTGATAAATGCACCTTACTAAAAACCCCATATGAAAGTAAATCTAAATATTTCAATGTACCTATAATCCCCATTGCATTCAATATGAATGAATGAATTGCATCCAAGTATGTTATCATCAAGGGGGGACACTTAATATAAAGTTTGTGATATATGTGCGTCAAACAACCATTTTTAGGGGGGGGTATTAAATAATTGTCCAACCCATTTTTTATCACCTTATTATTATTTAATTATATATATATATAAACAACCTTATATGAATTATAATCCATTATTTCAAATTATTGCATACCCTATATTATTAAATTGATTATTTGAATAAAATTTACCTTATTTTTAAACTAATTAAATTATAATTTTTACCCAACAACCAATATATTGCACCTTATGTTTTTACTCACGTATTTTCTACTTTTTTTTACTAGTGTTGCCCTTGAATTATCATACATCCATTCATTTCATCCAAATTGATGAATGATGTTCATCCATGAATATGTTCATCCATTTCCAAGTCAATGCTCCAAGCTCAAGTTCTAAATTCATGCATAAGCCATCCTCCAATATTTGTACTTTAATGATGTGAAGGTTCAAGCTTGACCTTTTGTGTCAAAAAACATTTTCTTTTTAAACCTAGATACTTTGCTTCATAGAGTCATTAAAAAAAGTGTATCATTCCATTCAAGGTGCATTTTTCCCCCAATAGAGGTTTTCATCAACAAAGTAAATTAGGAACCATTTCTAGAAAGTTTTCATTATTCAAATTGTTTTATTTCATCGAATGAGAACATGACCAAGTTACAAATAAAAAATTACTTAATCAAGCAACTTTTATATTACCAAATCAAATTTATTTTCAAAGGAAAGTTATATATTCACAATGGTTCCCAAATGCATAATTTTATCACCAAATTGATATTATTTATATTTCTCATTATTTTATTAATAGCGCAACATATTTACATTCACCATTTTTGTTTTTCAAAGTGGAACTCATTGCAAAAGAATTAGGTTTTCTCTATTTTAGAACATCTATTTGCCACAAAACTTATCATTTTGGTTTCCAAATGATTTTTCTGTGTCACAAAATATCATGTTGTCATTATTTTGAAATATAGACCTACAATGTACAAAGAGATCTAGATTCAAAAAAATTATTCCAAAATATAAAAATTTAAATTTAACAAATTGTAGGTTCATTTCATTTCAATCTCAATGGTCATGTTGTATTAGTGTGATCAATATTAATTAATTGTGGGGTGTGCATGTAGAGTTTTTTTCCTTTTGGGGCCAAGGGGTAGGGGTGGCGGGGGAGGAGGGGGTGGCTCTTTGATTCACCCATCACTAAAAATAATAATCGTAATATGCACACCCCTAAATTAAAATATTATATAACCTTGGTCTTTGGTCTAGCTACATAGGTAAGAAGAATAAAATTTTGGGCAAAAGGTGGGGGGATAAGAGAGGGAAATGGTGAAAAGTGGCTAGTTGATGAATCATTTCTATCACCTCCACTTTGTCAAGTAACTTTTGTCACCTCCAATTTATGTGATTGTGAATATGTTTGGCATGTTCCTACCCTCAACTCATGCACCAACATAAAAAAACAATTCTCATCCACTCTAATGTATAGCCCTTTTTTTTGTTTAAAGACATGCATCTATTTATTTATGTAACTTTTTTTTTAAATTCCATATTTTGAAAATTTTAAAACAAATTTCAAAGGTCAAATCCAATGTCAAAATGCAAGAATCAAATTGTTCGATTCATCCTTGACTAGTGTAAACATGCTTATGAGTGAACATCTAGTGTATCAAAAGACAGCAACATGATGATGATCAACACTTGGTTGCTGATGAAATCTAAAAATAATTTGTAGCTCATCTTTGGATGCTCCAATAGTTTGAATCATCTAATTTTGTTAAGCAATGCAAAAGTTATGACCTGCAAAATTAGTGAAGTCCTCCACTTGAGATATATTCTTACCCACACTTACCACTACTAAGTTTTAACATTTGCACTTTTATCACATGTTATCAAATCCTCTCACCTTTTCACCTGTATAGCTTGGCTAAAAGGTCTTCAGTTCTCACATGCAAACTCATATTTTGAGGAGCTTCCAAAGTTCAGCTTTTCTTTCTTTTTTTTGGGGGGTTTTTTTCTTGTGATGGGCAATCCTAATTGGAAAAAAAGACGTAATAGAACTACCAATTTTAAGTCATATTTACCTTAATATTTTTACCCAGATGCCCAGACCTATCCAGCTTTGAGTATGAGTATTTCTTACTTATATTCAAAATTATGAATAAGGTGTGTCATTAGAATATGTTGATTTTAGAGAAATAAATTGGGATAAATAATATACCCTATCTGTAACCAATGGGTATATCTGGTTAAAAGATATACCCACACCACTTGGGTCAGTCCTTAGGGTTGGTCACTCTAAAATAGTTATTTGCTTTTACTACTCACTTGGAGGGCAATATGTGTCCTGGGCTTAGGTACAGGGTTAAACTGAGTTCACAGTAATTGGACTGCTATTTTTCATCCAAAACATATTGTGCATCCCATTTTCCTACTATGGGTGAATACTATGCCCAAACTGAATTTGGCACTTCTTGACTGTAATATATTTCATCCACAGTTTGGGGTACAAGCCATTTTACTGCTGGACCATTCATCCATGAGAAAGAAACTAGGGTAATACTAAATTCCTGTTGAGATGCTCACAATTGATGGAAACATCACGAAGTTGAAAAAAGAACACTGTGCTCAGTAGTTGGAAAGACTTTGATTTTTCCATCTTATTTCTCTCAAACAAACATAAGAGAAACCCCAAATGGAAGGCCGGGGGAGCAGACAGCCCCAAATTACATATAAAAAGAACTCAGAAGATTGGATGGTGGGAGAAATCACCAAGTGATAGTGGTGCCTCTCAGACATTGAGGGGTGGGGTTCTTGAGCCACAGTGTTAGATATATGGTTTTAAGAAGTAGGGCTTAAAACTTCAAATCTCAGGAACATCATCTATTTCTCACTACAAGGTTGAAGCTAGTTATAGCATATACTGTTCTTACCCAAGTGAGTATGTAGGCCTTGCATAAAGGAACAGCCCAATCGATGATTTTTTGGTGGAATTTTTTTGCCATTTTGAGAACAGAATGTTCTGTCAAAATTTCCACTTTTGAAACTAAAAAAACAAAAAACCAAAAATTGCCACAATTGCCTACAGGATGAAAGGGCGTTTAAGAATTTTTACTTTAATATTTTGAATCTTGCCAAATTTGGCTAAATAAATTATGGATGATCACCACTTCAGCAACATCACAAAATTGAAGAAACAAAACACTGGGCGCAATGAATAATTGCGGTAGATGTGATGATCGGTGACTGATGGCAGCCTTCCTTGACTGACCTAATCAATTGCTGGGGATTCAGTTGCTCATCAACTGATCTAGTTGTACTAGCAAATCAAGCTTGGCCCATTCATTGTCCTTGTTCAATGCGAGTTGGCTTCTTCTCTATAACTAGCTGTCGGTATTGGGCAATTCAAAAATGCCAATTTTGGTCCTATTCTTTACAATTCTAGCCAGCAGGTTCACTAGCTAGAATTGTTACGAATCATTTACCCCAGCAGCTAGGGAAAAGTATCAATCATTTCTTTTTCTCCCTAGAACAACTTTGGACTTCTTGGGAACACATGATGAAATTTATGGGAGCATGAGGATAATTGGAAAAACTTTAATAGAGTTCAAATCAATTTCAAAGATGGTCATCAAACAAAGCAAAGCAAAGCAACTCCATGGGCAAATGGAACTTAACAACCCAATGCCCTTGGGAGAGGTGAGGGGGGAGGTACTAACACCATAAAAGGTCTAACTTCTATGGTAGTTTTTATGCACAACACAGCTCAAAACGTTATTACATTCCAAGGACACAGCACAGTTTTCACATAACATGCCATTGGGCTAAATATTCATTTGCCTTTGTATAGAGGTTACACAATAAAATGATCTGGTTGGGGAAAAGATCTTCCCAAGTCCTGTATAGACAGTCAAAAGCAGGGGAGTATTTTTTCCCTTAATTAGCGATATTGAAAAAATGGTAATGTTTTTTAAATATTAAAATTAGTTGAATTTACAGTAGAAAAAAGAATTCCAAAAAATCTCAATTTTTTGTTTTAAAAAAAGCACTCGTAATAAGTGATGTTATTTATTGTAGTATATATAATGTATAGTAGGTATCTTTGGTTAAATAAAGACAATTTTTGAAAACATGTACACTGATCATCATAATTGGTAGAAATTGCACATTAATCATGAACTTTTCCATTTTGTGCCATCTGCACATGTATTTGTGTGGATGAAGCTATTTCCAACCCAAACTAAACGTATTTTTATGGTTATTGTGATTTTTAGGGTTAGTGGTTCACAATAACCATAAAGATTCATAAACTGTCTAGTTTAATGGGTCAACAATGGACCTATATGTAGGATTACTAGAACCAAAATCTAGAACGTGTATAATGTATACAGCAACAAATCTTCATTTTGAACTATTGTACGAGTGTCTTTTCAATACAAAAGAAGTCATCCGCAATGTGCTTGATGCAGAGAAGTATGTGTGAAACCGAAACAGCATGCTTTTTAAAGCCTTCAATAAGCATGTCTTTGGAAATTAACTCCAACTAATTGAATTCCAGGTTTCCAGATCTTTCATGGCCAGTTCAATAAAGGTTTTCTTTCACCCCC
>Ga0209611_10012990_pt1 | contig 11559 bp, 5 predicted proteins | sample S1TSphgellanicum_3_FD_187693 | JGI IMG/M metagenome (GOLD analysis project Ga0209611, IMG submission 187693) | Host-associated microbial communities from peat moss isolated from Minnesota, USA - S1T2_Fc - Sphagnum magellanicum MG (SPAdes) (version 2) | ecosystem: Host-associated > Plants > Peat...
CCCTGGACCTGACTGGAACACAGATGTGTTACCTTCTTCATGAGTTTTCTTCATTTGTATAATAAAAATCAATATTATTCTCCGCCATGTGGTGTCTGTATTCCACTCTTTCTCCGCCATGTTGTGTCTGTATTCCACTCTTTCTCCGCCCCGTCAGAGTAAACAGACCATGATGGGATAGATGGATGACCGGATGGATGGATGAATGACGGAACAGATGAATGAAATGACGCTTCACGACGTCCTTTACTATATATAATTACCCAAAAAAAGGTCTGAATGTTATTCATTTATATTAGCTTGAGCTTCGACTCAAAGTTGAACAAGGCATCACAAACAGGCTGGCTTTGCCAATAGAGAAGATTGTACATCTACCTGCTGTGTCCACACTCTGAACACCAAAAAAATCCATTCCAATCTAAACAGTCTAAACACTTTCACCAAAGACACCGGTTCACCTAATGTGAAATCGATTTTAATAAGGTAAAACTTCCAAAAGTTGGATCCAATGCTATATAGTCCATCTCCCTGCGAGGGCAGGGCCCAACAAAAGGTCCAAACCACTGTTGTGCTCATCGATGGTTAGGACTTACATTCCATGTAAATGTAAATCTCATAATGAAATTTATTTATATTTTGTGTGAGTGTGAAATTGTATATATTTATTTTATGTCGTGTAAAATAAAGTAAATATAAAATAAATATATATCTATATAGTTTTATGCAAATATGTGTAGCTATGTGAAACAATATATATTTTTTGATTTTTACTTGGGAAGGAGGGGATTTCATGATGTTTTTGGTCATGAGCTAATCAAATGGCCCATTGCCAAACAAAAAAAAAAACCACATTATCAAAACATTTGTGCTTTGAGATGCACCACAACTAATTGAATTAATTAATATGAATCATAATATGTACCTGAGCTCTTGGAAAAGCTTAGGCCAAAAATTGTGATGAACAAAATTAGGATTAAAATTTTCACAAAACAATGAGGTGGGACAAAATGTGCATTCAAAATATTTTTTGGAATAGCACAACCAGAGTCCCATATTGGTAGAAAATGCTAATGTTTGAAGAATATCAAGATATCATGATTTTTGTTTTGAAGGATCAATCGAAGTGACCCATTGCAAAAAAAATAAAAATTAAGCTTTGGGATGCACTCACAATTATTAACATGATTTGCAAAAAGATATGATCCTTAAGGGTATATAATATGTACACTTACATGCCTCAAACAAACCCACACAAATGTATTTAACAAATATTTACATTGTAAAGTGTAAAAAAATAAAATTATACATGATAACTTTATAAATAAGTGTGTAAAAATTCGAATGTGTAAATTGTGAATCATAAGTGCAAATGATTGACAATTACACAAGATTCACATGCCATACATATGACTATTGACACTTATACGAGTCTTGTTGGTTTTCTAATCTCTGGATAGAACCTTCAGTCTGAGTCTCAAGTAGCTTTTTCCATTTTATAATGGAACATGTTCTCTGTCCCATTCTTCAAACTTCCAGTTCCTTTGAAAACAAATCTTGCAAAAGTCTATCCAGTTCAAATATCAGATCCCAACTAGTTTGGCCTGTGCCGTTGGCCCAAGTGTTACCATGTCTTCAACTGATTTTGCCTTCCAAAACCTGGTTTTTTGGGAATTTATTTGAGTTTTCAGAGACAGAAATCACTTTAGAATCAATATCTCTCACATTCTGAATCCAAATCTTACCAAATAAATTCCATTAGATCCTGCTCATCAAGATCTTTCCAACAACACCAAAGGCACATTCCAAATCCTCAGAAATTTTTAGCTACAATTTAATTTTTATTTCAGCAAAGAAATCATTCAATATTCAAGAACTTTTACATTGCAAGTCCAAATGCCATGGAACCAACCCCATGCACGCCTCCTTGTCGAGAGCTTTCCGAAGATATCAAGAACACGATCTGAAGCATCCCGATTTGATGGATCTCATGACTACAAAACAAACTACCTTCCTTCACAGATAGATGGCTTCTTTCCCATTTTTCAACTTCCAGTTCCTTGAAAACAAATCTCACAAAAGTCTACCCAGTTCAAATACCAGATCCAATTCCAGTGTGCACCTACCTACAAACACATAACCCTGAATTGAAGATTTTGTAGGCAGTAGTATTTCACAAATAATAAATACTATTTACACCCAGCCCCAGATCGAAGATGTTTTAGGTATCAACATTGCTCCAATTAAAAGTTGTCACCTGAACAGATATCTACATCTAATTCACAGTGTCTTGGTTGACATGAAAACTTCTTGAAAGAGTGACTTTGCACATACGTATGTGGAATCCATAGTAAATACATGAATGAGTTTTCAGAGTCTAGACAGTCCTTGATTATAATGGAGTAAGGTTTTAAGGTATATATAGGATTTGTTCTCCTAATGGTTTAGACCCTAGTTTGTGTTTGTTGCATTCTTGGGCACTACCCATCACCTGGAATAGCTACATATTTCATAATGTTTTGGTGTCAAGCACCATGGGCATAAAAGGAGTTGACACGTTGCTTGGAAGGCAAAATGATGTTTAAATTCATTTTATATTGAAGCTGGGGTACAAAAACTCATAAAAAGAATTTTTCAAAACTAAAATCACAATGATGTTATATTCTCTTTTGATTCAAGTATCTATTCAATTGTGCAAGTGGGGTGAGCAAATAGCTTACATATTTCATGATGTTTTGGTGTTGAGCTAGGACACAATTTTCAACCACCACGGGCATAAAAGAAGTCGATGCATTGCTTGGAAAGTCAAAATGACATTAAAATCCATTATATATTGAAGCTGGGGCACAAAAACACATGAAAAGAATTTTCAAAATTAAAGTGGCAATGTAAGTTATGTTGTCTTTTGATTCAAGTATCTATTCAATTGTGCAAGTGTGGTGAGCATCACAGAGCACAAATGCAACCTCAATGTTGTTCACAATGGGTAGATTCTAATGGTTTGTTGGTTTTTAAATCCCCACTTTAAAAGGCATTGGGTTGACACAAGTCCACCCTTTGATGTGGAATCCTCTCGCGTTTAGAACTTGAAATCCAACATGGACCATTCGTGTTGCCTAATGTCTCCTACTGGATGTGGACCCAAAAAATTCTTCGACTTTGTAAAATGTTATAAGTAGCCAGATTTCTTTAGAGTCTTAGTTTCAATAGTCGCAAGTTCTTGATGCATTTTGTAACTGGGGCCTTACACTTTTGGTGTCCTATCTATTAAATTACCAATTATTGGTTTTTAAAATATTCAATTAATTATGTAGTCTGAGACTTGCTTTCCTTCTATATGTGTAATCGTTTTATTTTCACCCAGAGAATAATCAAATCCTTAATTCTAGCTATGGGAGCTATGTTTTTTTTTCATATTTCCCATGTTGCCCATTTGGCTACCAGGTGTTTAGCTCTGCATTATCAAGGTGACCTTAATTTTAGTAGGTGTATGGGTGACAACAAATAGGTAATAGTTCTTTCACTAGCAAGATTTTTTAATTTTTTTTGTAGTACATATATGGACGACTTGAATTTTTTTATCTCAAATTATGCAAAAATAATCATGTGACGGAATTGAACCCTAACCAATTTGATCTTCCCATTGTGGCACATGGTGGATTACACATAGAAACAACATTAGTAAACAACACAAAAAGAAGGGTATTGTTAAGTAGTTCTTGCAACCTCCAAGAGTCAAGACCCAAGCATCATCGCAAGGATGTCATGGGCCAAACCTGCAACACTAAAATTTGAAATCTCTAATGTATAATCACATAGGATTCAAGAAGTGACTAGGATCATGAAAACGAAAACTACCATAAACCAAAATTGTCACCAAAACCTAAAAACATCATCCCACAAGTTACAACTTACAACCAAACAAGCTTAGTAAGATTTCAAAACTAAACAATAACTTTCAAAAATTGCAACAAATGACAAATCAAAAAGACTCAAAGGAAAATGGTATGCTACATGGGTGTTTGCAAGTTATGGTGTACATAAACAATTGTAACAAAGTGGTAGTTTTCAATACTTGCAACACTTTGATGCATGATGGTGAATTTTAAGAAAAAAAAAATTTGATGAAAATTTGTCATAAATGATGGGTTATATCCCAATCTATCAATGTGTTATGGAATTGATACACATATTAATGACACACTTGTCCAACAATTTTTTTTTTAACTTGTAAAAGTTTTGAAACAATTCAATAGCCAAATAATGCAATTGTCAAAGGAAAAGACTGTTTTTGATAATATTAAATGATTAAAAAATATATTTGTGAAATTTAGATGTTGTCACAATATATTACAAAGTGGAAATATACTCTAAAAATGATTTAAATAATTGCAAAAGCTTGATGAAGTATTTAGTCATATATTGAATATGAATTGATTGTACCATTTCAATTACAATTGAAAAGTTTGACTTACATGATTTCACCAAAAACATTTTTCATTCAAACGAACATAAATGTGTTGAAACAAAACATTTTGTTGAAAAATCATTTTCATTTGAAATTTGAAAAAAATTATGTTGGAGGCCTTTGTATCAAAATCCATTTTATATGTTTTAAAAATATAGCTAGAATCAAAGAAAAATTGTCCCCAAAATATACCCCAAAAATAGTACCTTTTTTTGCCTGAAGCAGAAACCCCCCCCCCTAGTGTGCTTTCACCCTATAATGGATTGGTGTATGACTACTATTAAAATAATGTCATGTAAATTTAATTTAAATATACTTTTGAATTATTTTAAATAATTAGAATCTTCATTTTAACTACATTTACATTTTAAAATAATCAAAGGGAATGTATTAAATAGTGCAATTGATCTCAATTTTCTTTCATGGGTAAATGCAAGGTAAAGTGGTTCATTTTTTATGTCACAAGTTTGATTTCTGCAAGTGTTTTATGTTTAAATGCTTATGATGAATGATTTAATTTTAAATACATTAAATGATGATTCGTTCTAAACTAACAACTTGATTATGAAGACATTTGCACAATTTTATTTTGAAAGTAAATTTGCATTCATTATCAATAGTGAATTTTTTTAAATAAAAAAAAATGGACTTGATTGTTAAAAAATTCAAGAATTCATATTGAATTCCACTCCAAAAAATTTATTGTGATTAAACATGGGTTGAAGAATTAAATTATAAAGTTAAATGTGAAATCTTATTTTTGTAAAACTTTAACCAAATGGTAATTATGCATTTTTGAAAGGTCAAAATTGGACCTTGCTTTCAAAAGTCCTTTTGAATTGAATTTTTTTTGTTTCTTAAATTTTTCTTACCCCATGGGTACATAATTGAAATATCTACATGGGATTTTATTTTTATGGACTTTATGGGTTTTTCTTTTAGGATTTTCAAAATGATTTTCCCATACCAACTAACAGCAACATTTTTCAATATGGGTTTTGATTTAGTTTTAAGAGATTTCATAAGTGACTAAAACTTAAATAATCAAAGATTACATTAATGAAAACCTTAGAAATTGAAACCATATATAAAAACTTGTTTGTAATTCTTTTGAAAGTTGTATTTGCTTTAAATGAGCCATTAAACTATGCATTTACCTACATATATCTATGTTTGGAAATGTTCATATTATGCATTTGATTAGATAGTATATGATACAATAATTGTGAAGGCTGTAAAATCCATTTCGAAAAGGTTTCAAGGAAAATGATTTTTATTTTTTTGTATTTGGTTGATGATTGTGTTCATTAGGCTTAGATTTGGTGGCCCCAAGTGTCAACAACATGTGTAGGAAATAATCATGCATGAAAACATGTCAAGTTGTTTATAAAAGCATATGTATTCATTTTTTACATTTTTGGTTTTTAACCAAAATATTGATACTTAAATACATATGTATGCAAAAAATCACCACCACCATGAAATTTTGAATAATTTGAATTATCCAATATTTTTCATTTAAATTTATTCCATATAGATTTTGTATTTGGAAAATAGCAAAAACAAAGTCCTTAAGTCCTATGTCCAAAAAGTAATACCCCAACCGTGGATGTCCCATGTTGCCAATGCCACAATAATTAAATCAATCGCCATTTTATCAACAAAAGGTAGTATTCTTCAAACACACGGTTCAATGAACTCAACATATTGATCCATCAAATCTTTATGTTATGGATTAACTTGTTGCCTTTTGTTTCCATGATTTAGGCCAATTCAACCAACTCTAGGTGGTGGTTTGGAGATTTGCAAAGAAAAAGAGTAAAGGGAATAAAAAAAATCCTCTAGGCATGCCACCATAAGCAAATCAAAAAAAGTTTGGATTACCAAATTTGTCTTGTGTGTGTCATATAATGGATCGCCATCAACAAAAGAGTGTGCAAGTTTCAAATTTGAATGGCATTTGGAATGGCAATGGCAATGGCATGAATGGCATTTGGATTTAAAGGGACAAATTTAAGCATGGACACCTAAGTAGGCATGACTTACCTAGACCTATTATTTACCTACTTACCTACCTATTATATGTTTTATGGTAATCTAGAAAAATAATTTTAATCTAGGTATAAATTCACGTGATCAAATAGTCTAATGTCTACCAATCATATTTTAGTCATTCAATATATGACACCTCAACGTTACATATGGCTTGTCATCTATGACTTGTCCTTAATGACTATAAGATGAAAAGTGCCATGTCAAACATTTAATGACTATTTGTCTTTTATTACTCGTCCGTTACAACTAAAGGCCTTTAGTCATATAATGTCCAATATGACTACAAAATCAATCATATGTGGAGTCAAAGATTTTAAAAAATCTTAGTGAAAAAGGTGTAAGTTTAAGAGTTTGTGCAAAACAATTTTGAAGTTCCCTTTGCCTAGTCAATTTTTCTTTAAGGACAATTTCCAACTTTACATTACTAAACCCTTTTCAAAAAATAAGTTTAAACCTAAAGGCTACAAGCAGGCTAATTTTAGGTGCAATTTATTAACTTTCAAAAGTCAAATGATGAATATAGTGGGCCTCAACTTCCAACTTCCCATTGCAAAACAAATTTGATTACTTGAAATTTTAAAAATATACAAAAAACAAAGTAGAATTGAAATATGTAAAGGTTCAATGAAAAACTTAACTTGTGATTCTACAATGTGCATTACAACTTCCCTCACCCTTTGGCCTTGATGCATGCTAATAACTAGTGGCTACAAAATTTTAATTTTGATGTTAAAATTTTGAATATGAACTAATAGAAAATCTTGATTCAAGAATGATGCAATGTGCAATGTGGTCCGACAATTGATCACACCGAAACCATTAATTAATTATCAAAGTCTAAACTCGACATTACCATTTCAAAATCACAACATTTAATTTGTAAAGTTTTCCAAAATCTAATAAATGGTGGCTTGCTTTTAAACTTAAAGAACTTGAATGAAATTCACGATTCAGTAAGAATTTACCAATATAAGGATTCAAGAATTGAAAAATAAAAAGGTTACAAACTTGATATTTGTAGGGTCGAAGCAAGATAAAATACATAGAAAGAATAGACGTCTCCACTTTAACCTTATGCTATTCATATAACTACCATAAAGTAACATCAAATTAGGTGAAAGTATGTGTCAAATAACATTAGTTGACTTTATTAAGTTGATAAGAATCCAATTCTAAGAAAAAAAAATTTAAATGAATTTTAAAAATAGATAAAGTACATTTGAAACCAACTAAAAAATACATGTTCAAACCTACTTTTTGGTTAGAAAAATTAATGAAATTGATATGTCATAAGTTAGAAAATAAAGATCAACACATGTTTTAGCAAGTCATCTAAAAAAAATCTATTTCCTTTTTGTAAGAACCTACTTTCACCTACTTGAAATCAAAAGCCCATAGTGAAAAGTAGATGTCAAAAACTACTTGTATTTTGAAAAACTTACTTGAAACCTACTTTTACAATTTGAAATATGAAAACCAATAAACATTAGTGTAACCATATATTATATTTAATCATTGAAATGAAAACATTCAATGTTCCACAATTCTATGATGGGTTTTGTTTTTATTTTAAATCTACTTGTTCCAATTTTGACAAGGTAATCAAGTGGTTCACTTTATCTTGCTTACACCCTGTAATATGTTTAAGGTTTGAAATAAAGTTTGAAAGTTTGAAACAAGTTGTGACAAAACAAAACTCTAACAATGGGTGATAAGCATTGAACAAACAACTCAAACATTGAACAATGAAGACTTAAAATAAGAATCAATCACCCAAGATGACATTACATAGATATTCCATTATGACATAAAGGTTTAAGCCTTAAAGGTTTAACTTGTAACTTGTGAGAACTTGAACCAAGTTGAGAATGATGGAAAATGACTAATTGTTAAAGCACATCGAAATTTTAAAATGGAAAAGGGGTCCAAGTAAAGGTGTTGCTATAAAGGGGTGAAATTGCGGTCCCCTTATCATTATCGTCCTCTAGAAGGTAGTAAGTAAGAAGTCACACAAAGATCAAAGAAAAAGAAGGTAAAATTTGCTATTAAAAACAGATTTACCATCCTATTTATAGACTACTCCAGAGGTGTCAAAGGAAGAAAATATATAAGAACAACATGGGAAATGAACATAACTAGAAAATAATTATTCTCCAAGGCTTTGCAGGTCCTTCAAAGCCATTAGTTGTTACATTGGTGGGTTTGTGAACCTCACAATGCTATTGTCCCACCTAACAATACTTGCAAACCCTTTGGTAACCTTGTCTATTATCGACAACAAGCTACATCCATTCATGAACGTTGCCTACCACCTATAGCAATCCCTCTTAGTTTGCAAATTATTGTCTTCAAAAATTTCCCCCTCTTCTTACTGCTACCTACTAGCTACTACCTTCATGTGGCAACCAATAACTTATTACTCCAGAGGCTACCACTTGGTATGCCCTCTTGCTCTTTGTTTTAAAAGAAATACAAAATTCTTATGAAAAAGGTAGCATACATTGTATAATCTTAAACTATTCGACTCCCCACATCTCCAAATAGAATGAATATACACACAACAAGTTGAAGTTCCTCAACCATTTTCCATTAAAAAACCACACACAAAACACAAGTACATTTAATCACTACTCTCTCCTCCCTAGTCTTCCCACACACATACTTTTCCCAACAGAGTCCTCTATTCCTCACACACAACACACTTAATATCAAATGCCATAAATGTCTTCCAAGTCTTCTTCTAATCCTTCTTTTCCACAAAACCAGACAAGGTTCACATTGACCCTATGAAAATAAAGCCTTTATCTCCTAGAAATCTCCTAGATGATTGGATAGATTACCCCCAACCACTCACTAACATGAACTACTTAATTGTACTAACTTCACCCTTGGGTAAGGGATGGTAAGTTTACCACTAGTAACTATTAATTACTAGGAAGCCTATGGTACTAACTAACTTATAAATTTTTACTCGTTAACAATCACCCTCAAAAATGAATAGTCAAAATCCTCACCATCTTGTGATTCTAAAATTAACCTAACATTGTTGATGGCAATTAAGTTGTTAAAACGATCTCTATGTGAAAAGTAATCACCTTAAATCTTCATGATGGTTAGATTTTGGCCTAATACAAAGGTTTTTAATAAAAAATGAGATAAATAACTACCGTAATTTCCAATATACTTTTCATGAACCCTTTCGCTATGTTGAAAATTTAGGCGAATTTCTCACATTAACCACTAGAAGAAATCTTGTAATATGTAACCATTCAATTTCCAACTACATGCAACTACATGTAACTACCTATCATTTGCAACTTTTTTTATCATTTTTACAACTAATCATCTTCTTTTAAACTTTATCACTATTTTCGTGCATATGGTGCTGTAACCGAAAAAAGGAGGATCCAGAAAACCCGCAGCAATGACGCGACCTCCCACGGACCCTGGTTCTCACAATCTATCAATCCACCTCAAATCCACAAACACTTAACCTTTCCTGACTCAGACTATCTTCTTGCCATCGCTCACCGATCTACTTGCAACTTGAAGACTGACAGACCCAGCAACGCATCGCTCGACACAACACATAGCTCTGATCATACATCACACATAGATGCCTCTGAGGAAAAATACTCGGGCATCATTCATGGATTGTATACATAGTCCGAGAGCGCAAGCACTGCCCTCGAACACAATTTCTTACAAAACAGGAGGCGCTGATTGTCCCTCCAATTCTTCTTTTCTCTCTCTCTCTCTTTGTCCTCCTGCAGCAATGAGCTAGACCACACATCAGACGCAGCGAAAAATCACGATCGTGGCCAAGACTCTCTGCTACCGAGCTACTCACTCTTCTCCTTCTACCAGCCTCATCACAACATTCTCCTCTCTTGCACTACTCCTCCACCTCTCTACTCTTTTTTCGAATACCGTCCGCTCCTCCTCCAAAAACAGACTTATGATCCTTTCTTCCAGTTCTCCGTTGGTTTCCTCCAGAAGCTCCTTCCAAATTTTCCAACGTCGTTCCATTCCCCCTGCGCCGTCCTCAGCCTTGTCACCTTCATAATTCAAGCTTCATCAATGCCAGCCGCCATGCCCAACTTTGCACACACCACACAGCTCAAAAAATAAGGCAACCATGCATTTTCATGCAACAATGATGGAGCGCCGTCACAACAAGTCGGTTGATGCAATTATGCCTAAAATCCAGGATTAGATCAGATTGCACACTAGTTAGACAACCTCCTTTCACATTACATATGTAACTCCTCCCTTCTTAAACGGCTGAGTCCCTCAGCTTCATTCAGTTAGGAGGAGCAAAAAAGATTTGGAGGTCTCGACGAGATCTCTCCCATTGATGGCCATCTGCATCTTGAACAATACACAGCCTACAACCCTCCTCAAAATCGAGGTTTCCCTTTCCATCAGTGTGCCCAATGAATCTGTAGGGACCCTCCCAACTCGCAGTCAGAGCCCGTCTCTTTCCTGGCTTCTTCATTTTCACCATCGTTGAACCTGCAATCAAACCTTCGAACAAGTGCTTGCCCTTCCTGGTAGCATAGTTCCTTTTCTGTTACGTCTGTGCCTGATCTACATTGATGAGAACACTGTCATGGATGCCTGCAATGAATTCTACTTTTTGTAGAAATTGTGCTGTAGTAGCTTCCATACTCCCACCATCATCCGTCTCAGCAGTCAGTCCCTACAAGAGGTTGTCTACTCTCAGACGTGGCGTTTGACTAGTGAGGACCATAAATGGAGAAAACTTCGTACTCGACTGAATGCCACATCGATACCCGAATAGAACTTTGGCTAACTGCTGATCCCAACAATTCACGCTGGCAGGGTTGGCAGCCAGCACAGTTATGTCGTGCTTGATAGTTTTGATCATGCGCTCAGCCATTCCATTGCACTGGGGCCACTGAGGTGCCGTGCGCTGGTGCTAAATCGCATAATCTCTACACATGACGTCGAATTCTGCAGCCCATTCAGTCCCATTGTTGATAAGCACAAATTTGGGGACTCCATACCTACAAATT
>Ga0209611_10012992_pt1 | contig 11559 bp, 9 predicted proteins | sample S1TSphgellanicum_3_FD_187693 | JGI IMG/M metagenome (GOLD analysis project Ga0209611, IMG submission 187693) | Host-associated microbial communities from peat moss isolated from Minnesota, USA - S1T2_Fc - Sphagnum magellanicum MG (SPAdes) (version 2) | ecosystem: Host-associated > Plants > Peat...
AGGGGTCAAAACACCTTGCATTGGGGTGTTCTTTATATCATTGGAAAGATATTAAAGTCTAGATGTCGAAAATGGCCTTGCATGGACCATTTGGACATCTGCAACACAAGTTATGGCCAAAAGAAGGGCCGGGAGTCAAGCTAGCAATTTGACTCCCGACCACTAAAAGTCGGGAATCGACCCGACCCAGGTTCGTGCAGGTGGAGTGCAACACACCATTGGAATGCTCTCAAGGAGAACTACAACTTTGTTTTAAACCTCATCCCAATCAGAGGTCTGAACAAATAGTTATGGTTGTTCAAAGTCCCAGGAGTCCAAACCGGGATAGTTTCGGGACTCCTCCTTGGGTGTCCCGGGACAAAAAGCCATTCAGATGTGGGTGCCGCAGAGAGGCGCATAGTATACTATATGGGGGAAGGTGGTGGCTTCCCCCGAGTCCGGGCCGTGGTGTGTCAAGTGAGTCTAGAGTTGCCCGTAGCTTGTCCTAGCACCAAGGGTGCTCTAGAATGTGAATTAATCAACTTGTTGGTTGGTTTGATGCAGGTTCGAATAAGTGAATAGCTTGTCACTTCTTCCTAGTCCCATCCCGGAGCTTCAGCACGCCCTTCTACCCCTTTTAATGCTGAGAGCTGGGAGTGTGCCCCGAGTCCCCCACAATTCCGCAACTTGAGTAGCTTAGTCCTAACTTGGGGCTAATTAGGGACGTGGGAGCGCGTTAGAATAGATGTTTGGCTAAGGAGGATTTGCTTATGCTCAAAAAGGTGGCAAATGTTTTGGCATCGAGTGTTCAGTTGACCTCTTTTTCGATCAACTTTTTAAAATCATACATAGTTTATTTGCACCTACCATCTACAACAAGGTGGAGATGCATGCCGAGGTGAATCATAGCTCTTGAAATGGACTGGAGTCTGTGCACAACATAATAAATTCAACCTTTACAAAGGCCGACAAAGAACGAAGGAGAATTGCATAATTTGTAAATAAAGCACGAACTTAAAGGTTTGGGGAAGACATGTCTTTTCATTGCGGGTGGGCCAATTCTCCAACCCAAGGATTTTCATTTTGAGCACCAAAATGGATTAAGCAATTGTAATTGATATGCACACAACACAAGTGACCCAAACATTGAGCCTTCTTGGAACCGAAACTGAAACTATTTTTAATATTGGTTGTGATCATCTTAGACCAAACATGGCCATCATACTTTTTTTCCATGTTTTGCATCCATGATGAGGAGGGGTTACTAGGGGACATTAAAAGCATTTCACACAATATGTCTTTGTTGAATGTCATGGGCAAAAAAAAACAATCTAAATTGCAATCTTGTCATAGTCCAAATTATGCAACTTGTTAGAGGCATGTTTTGTTACTAACATCATGCAAAAACAATAAAAAACCGAGTGAACTAACGCGATCAATGAGGAAAGCTTTGATGTCAACCAAGAAAGCACATGTTCCAAAGGATAGATAGACCATGGGCATACCATGCTTTTAAACCATGCACCTAAGATGGCATGTCCTCCCCAAATGACAAACCAAACAAGTTAATGAACATGAACAAAGGAACAATGTCAAAGGGTTGGAGGTCAATATCAAGATCGTCAATGTCTTCCATTATGTTTCCTCCCGCAATTCTAGCTTTGACCATAGACGTAGTAGTTTTGCCATCAAGATGGTTTCCTAGGAATGAATAAGGACGTTATCACCCACAACCTTGTAACATCCAAAGCTCACCACCCATTCCTATCCTTGAGTTGTGGTAGTTGACATCTAATACATTGAACTGGAAACATTGTTATTTGCATCCTATGCAACATCCTTGGAGATATGCAAGGATCCTAATTTAAAATCAAACATAGCACATAAACATTTTTCAGACACCACAATTGTATTAGTTCCATCTACTAAGATGGTTAGTTCAGGTCGACCTGTAGTATGAAAAGTGAAGACATATTTGGTGCAAAACATATGCAAGCAATGCGAAAAGAAATGAAAAACAAACAAGATGTTCATAAAAAACAACTAGGAAAACATTGCAAGTTGTTGTGAAGGAATAGGTTGGCATAACATGATGGAGCAGGAGGGAATAAAAATGTCCATTGGAATACAACTTCAATGTGATGACCAACTTCAATAAAAGCTCCCAAAAAGTTATGGGAAACCCTTTAGAAGGACATTTAATGAGGACCTTTGTAAAGAAAATATGCAAATCAATTCAAAGTGCACCATAATGTGGACTTTGAAGGTCATGGAAAGAGAACCGCCAATTGGCGATATGATAATTGTTTGGAAATAATCATTTTCAATGAAATGTGGGAAAATTAATGAATGTTGAGAAATGTGTAAGAGAACCTACATAGCCCACATGATGTACTTTTAAAGCAATATCAAACAATGGACAATGATATATGTTATAGGCTACTAGTGGAAAAACAATATATGATTTTCAACAATTATTTCATATTAGAATTCTAAAAACTTAAAAGAGAAGGTGTTAGGGGAACTCACTGTAGGTTTGAAATACAAAAGTTGAACATGAAAAAATGAAGCGTGTGAAGCAAGATAGAATCCACTAATCAAATCTTGTTTAAGGAATCCAACAAGGATGGTTGGTCCCAATATAAATAGTTGGTCAGGGCTGCAAAAAGATTGTGCATTTCTATAATGTTTATTGGCCCCATGCTATAATAAAAACCCGACGACAACATGATAATCATAACAAGAAAATTTACAACTAGAAAAGGAGGTAATTTGTTTACAAAATGGGCTGGTCTACAACATTGGGAAGAACCCAAGGCCATAAATTTACCAAATATTATCCATTTAAAAAATCATAATTGTTTCTTGATTAATAGGGAAATACCTAAGGGATAGTACGTTGTTTTAGAATATATGCAATGACAAGATTAATGTTCCATATTCAAAATGGAGTAACAACCATTGTGAGATTGCATTAAATGTATATTATGATCATTCCTACCAACACAAAATAATGTTCGATAGTATGTCCAAAGTTGGGAGGAAATTTAATAGCTCTACCACATTTGTATTAAATAATATTTGATTAGCCATTGCATCACACCCTCCTCCAATAGTCTAATTCATTGGGATGGCAAACATAATTAGATTTTACTTTGTTCTAATGAACTATTGGTATATTTTTTCTTTTTGACCTAACAAATTCTTTTATAAAATTTCATTATCCATTTTCAATGATTGAAACCCCTTTGTGTTGATCGATTATAATTATTGTAATTTTTGATGTTAATGTTTTCCATGGAAAAAATGAAAATAATTCTAACATTGGGTCCTTTCATAAAACAACCCGTCACATAACACCAAAGGTTCCAACCAAAAGCAATAGAATCCCATACAATATAAATATCTTATAGATAGAGGAACACAAATTATTTTTGAGATGCAAAAACTAATCGAAAATGAAAAGATAGTTCCATAGAAGAAAAAAGGCTGATGTGGACACAATTAGGTGCCAACAAAAGCAATGAGATGCCAAACCACAATGGCACCAAAACATACTCAAGGACTCCCTTTGAGGGTTCGCAAGCAACATGTAAAAAACCTTTTGCAATCTTAGATATTTTTCTTGGAATTTGTAGATGTAGAACATCAAATGTGTTAAGACATCCAAAACTTTTTAATATGTGAAGGAAATTGAAGAGTCAAAAAGGAAAAAGAAAATTGATTTCTCCTAGGAAATGGAAGAGTTTGTGGAAGTATGGCAAAATCAATTCCAAAGGTAAATGAGGGTTTAATTCTATAAAAGTCACGTGGACTATGTTACAAGATTTGAATTTATAAAGAAAATGATTGTTTTCCACCTTAGGAACTCATATCAAAACACTTTGGAAAGGGCCGTGGCAAGAGTACAAAGTAGTCAAACCTTCAACTTTTGGTACGACGAACAAAGAATTAAGGTTTTCTTTTAAAAAAAAGGTTTTATGTGTGAAGGAATATATAAGTAATGTTGTCCATAGATATTAAAGTCTTTTGTGACTTGTTTTGTAAAGGAGGAGGAAAAGGGGGAGGACAATTCAAAGGTCTTAGAGTCTATTCAAGAGGGGACCTCCAAGCTCAAGGTATGTTTCATTCATTCATTCATCTTTCTTGAACTTTCATTATTTTCTTTCTTTCTTTCTTTCTTTTTTTTCCCTTTTAGGCGCTCTAGAAGATTCCACTTGTAGAAAACCCCTTTTTTTAACCAAAATTTTTCAACTACATGACATTTACAATAGTTAAACAAATGCAAATTAATTTTTTGGATCAAAATAAAATTATGACAAGTAGCAATTAAGTTAACTTGTCTACTATATTGGTATATAATTCAAAGCCTTTTTCAATCGAATGGTCATTTGTTGAATATTCCCGACATTAACAATGTTTCCAAGTTGAACATCCAACTTTGTTGGTAAATAGTGTGAAACATGTTTCAACTAAAGGGCCAATTTCAAAATATTCTTGGCATATAAGGTTCTTTAGTTGGTATAAAGTCAAGACATTGACTTGTGTTCAACTATTTTGGTGACACCATCAACACATATGTATATATGGATGATAAAAAATATTAGAGGATGGATGAAATGTAGTCTTGTTTGAAATTTTGTTATGATTATTTCTGCTAACTAGTCTAAATGACTAATAGGTAATTTCAATTTTATACATGTAATATTTTAATATTAATATTAACCTATGATAAAATTAAATTACATGTAAATTTTACTTGTAAATAAAGTGCACATAAATATTAAACTTTAATTTCAGAATAAAATTTAAGGAAAATTTGAAATATATGTTAATAATAATGTTTATGTTCAATACACATAATTTATTATTTCTATGTAGATCATTAAAACATATCAAATTATGACACATAATTAATAATATCGTGAAACTCTAATGTTTATTCATTTTTATACACATGATATCTTAATGGGTGCAAATTTTTTAAGGTGTACCAATTTCTTGTCACATCACCAATTTTTTGTCTATTTTACTTAGTTATTTTTTACCATGTAAAGACACATTTATGAATGATTATGATGGAATTTAGAATTGTAATAATCTAAAATATAATCTTTTAAAATTTTTTGACAACTTTTGATTCATTATTTTTTATGGGGATCAAAATATAAGATAAAAAAGGATTGTAGTAAGGACTAAACCTTTTTTGTCCTATGTGGTACACCTTAAAGGATTTTCACCCTAATATTTGTTCAAAATTGTGATAAAAATTCATTAAACATTCATGTATCATGTATCATTGCCCTAAGTGTGAATGCATTCAATTGGATTTTCCTTCCAAACCCCTTTTTACAAAAATTTTGAGTTTCCAACAACAATACCCATTAAAAATTCAATGATATTGTTCACATCTTAGGTATCAAAATTACAAAATCAACTCTATTAAATCAGATTTGGTGAGGGTTTTCCAACAATACCAAGAACACCCCCAAATTTCAATATAAATTTCAATCTTGGTTTTATTTTTAAAAATTCATTGAAATTAAATAAAACACCATAACTCCAAACATTCTACACCAAGTCGGTGCACCTTTGTTCATTAAGAACTTTTTGATGATAAGTCCCATAACATAGCCTAAAACACTATGGTTTGGGAAATTTCATTATGACAAAACAAAACAAAACAAACTACTCCTTCATGGATAGATAACATAACCTATGTTGGCCCCAAGTGTGAACACAATCAATTTGAATTTTCAATAACAAAATTCACTAAAAATTCAATATCTTCCACACTTCAAGTTTGGAAATATAAATTTGTAATAAATTATGTGTATGTTTAATACATGTAATTTATTATTTCTATGTAGATCAAATTTCTAGTTTACAACATATCAAGTAATGACACATAATTAATAATTTTGTGAAACTTGAATGATTATTTACTTTTATACACATGATATTTTAATATTTACTTTAAATTATAATAAAATTTTATTAAACATTAAATTACATGTAAATTCTATTTGTGTAAATGAAAGGTTATGTATGATGCAAATATTGTTTGTGCACATGACTACATGTCACCAAATGTAGTCCTTTAAAATTCACATGTCATGAAATGTAATCCCTTTTAAACCCATGTGTGATCATTGCTTTTTTTATCATGATTATTTTGGTTGTAACCACTCTATGGACATTTGGAATTATTGACTCGCCATCATAGCCACTTGAGAGTTTTCAAAAGCCATCAGTTCAAATCCACCTCATGCACAAAATTTAGCCACCTATGGTAATTGAAGACAAAGTTGTGTAGCCACATTAACTCCTAATTGACTTGCCAAAAAAAAAAAAAAAAAAAAAGAAAAAAAAAAAAGGTTATTAAAGAGATGAGTATTCTCTCAATCATGTTCTAGTGTTTACTTATATAATATATTTGGGTGGTCGTCCTTTCCATTCATCCGTCCTGTCATCCGTCCCATCATCCGTCTCCTCATCCATCTCGATGACGACCACCGGATGAGTTTCCCTATTTTGTAATGGGTTCAGACATGGGCCAACGGCACATGTCCCACTAGTTCCGTATAACATTGTTTTCATTCCACCTGCGCTCAATTATATATTTTCCATGTAAAAGACGTGTTGTGAATCTTCAAGAGTCATTTCCACTTCCCTATATTAGAAATTGCTTCTTTTGACACGCTATCGGCACTTTAGTCGTGTACCTTGCATGGATACATTAAGCCCAAAAAGACGTGTTTTTTTTTTGTTTTTCGCAGCTTGGGAACAGACGTGTCATCTCCACTTCACAATTTGTTTTATTTTGATGAATTAGGTCACTCTTTGTCCTTCATCTTACAAGGACAATAAGTTTTGGTGCAGAGATAATGTTTTTGCGTCTTTTGGGGGAGGGGGGTGTTGGGGGTGGGCCGGGTGGAGTCGTGTCCAATCCCCCCCCCATGTTCTAAAAACAGTTTAACTTGATGACCCAATGCACATCATAGCCCCAATTAAAGGCGGTGAAGTTGGGATGCACTCACAAAAGCAAAGTCAAAAATGATCCGTGAATTATGCAAACCTGGACTTTATACACACGGCTTTATCTCTAGCATTACTGGGTAAAGTAGTAAAGAATAATTCTGAACCCACTCCATGACCCATTATATATTAATATATATCTATATGTATTAATAATAATAATAATAATAATTATTATTATTATTATTATTTTCTTGGTCATTCCTTTGGTTACAGGACCCTGATTTCAAGGTTTTTTTTAAATTTTGGTCTTCGTGTTTCTTTTAGGTGTCATGATTTTTTGTGCATGGAGTCAGGTCCCTATAAGGGGTCCACACCCAAAGATAAAAACAACCTCCCAACCCCTTCCTGCACACTTTGGAATAAAGTTCAGCTTGAATCCTAAAACAAGGGACAAATCAAAGTCGTGCAATGAAGTAAAGCAAAGTACATGCACCCCCGGGCCGCCCCTCCCCGTCCCCAACTAACCCCACATGGGTGTTTCTAGAGAAAAAGAGAGACCTTAGTGAGTTAATTTGTTTTAAGGAAAATTTGTAACATAGACTCAACCCGTAGAGTAAGTTTGACTAGGATACAAAAATTTTGTTTATGAGAAAACCAAAGAAACCAAAGAGGACAAAATATCACACTAGAGTTTGTACTATGGAATGGGCCTGGAGGAAAACCCATTTTTGTCATGATATTAAAATAAAATAAGGTTAGGGTTTCAAGTTAGGGTTAATTAAAAGAATAGGGTTTACTCAATGGTTATTTCTGCTTTGCACCTCTCCATGAAGATAAAAAAAAACTCCCACTCATCTTGGGGGCTTCACTTTAATTTTTTTGTCTTTTGTGTTTTATCTTTTGTGAGCTTGTTGCATTGTTGTTTTGTGATTTGCATTGTCACATTTTTTTTTCCCTTCCTTCTCCTATTTTGTCATCTTCTCTTTTGTTTTTTACTTGTCACTTCTTGTAAGTTGTGGTGTTGTTCTTGCTTGTTGTCACCATCATTCTAGTTCATCTCATTGCACTTTTACTTTTGCTCATCTCGTCTTGCTCTTGCTTTTATTCATCTTGTCACATTTCTTTTAATTTTCATCTTGTTACATTTTGTTGTGTCATGTCTTGTTTTTATTTGTTTCATTGCACCTTTATTCATTTTTTTGCATTCATGTTTTTACAAGGTTATCAAAAATGACATTATGTGCCCATTTTGCATTGGTCGTCAATTGACATCCATCCAAATGTGTCAGTTTCATTCTTCAAGTCAAACATTGGCATTTTGTTTTGATGGTGATTCTTTTTTTGGACAAGTTTTGGCAATCAATTCTTTTTTGATCATTTCATGTTTTGATCATCAAGTCAAGCATTTGAAAAAAATTGGTCATCGCTTAAACAAAATTTTTAATCTATGCTTAGAAAATTTTTAGTTACCACCCATAAAGTTTCAATTGTCAAATTGATGTGAATTGATTTCCACCATTGATCTAACAATTGAAAGAAATTGGTCACCATTCGAAAAGAAATTGGTTGTTGTTTGAAATATTTTTGGTCGTCACTTGAAATTTTTTTGGTTGTTTGATCGACAATGGTTCAATTTGCACCATTGATCCAACGACCAAATTTGAGCCAATTTTTTTTTTATCATTATTGGACTCTCACAATCAAATGTCATTTTGGTTATCACAAGGTTTAAGGCAATTAATTGAATGACACAAATATTAGTTGCCCTAAATTTGCCCCAAGTAGCCCGACCTAGGTTTTCACCTAAGTTGATTTTATTTTGATGTGACATTGAGTAACGTTAATGTATAAACAGAACATTGTGTCCTAACAGACATTTGAACATTATGAAAACATTGTGTTGCTACTTGTCACATTAAATCTTGATACACTCCTACTCCTACCTTTTTTGTTATGTTCTTGTTGAATGTCTTATCATGCTCATGTTTTTATTCATGTTTGTTTCATCACACTTTTATTCATCTTTTTGTTCAAGATAAGTTGCTTTTCTTATATTTCATTCTTGTTTATTTCATCATCATTTTGATTCATTGATTTCAAATTGGTACCCCCCCTTCCTCCCTACCTTGTGTAGATGTGGGAAAAGAAGCTTGAAGCTCCAAGTTTTTTCAAGCTCAAGTTTTTTCAAAAAAACTTCAAGCTCAAGTTTTTTCAAGTTAAGTTTTTTTTCTTTTCCTTTGTTTGTTTTTTGTTTGAGGTGTTTCATTGTGTTTGTTTACTTGTTTTGGTTTTGCATCTATTTGTGTTTGAAGTTTTTATTTATTTACATATGTTTTGTATACTAATCATTTCAAGTTGTTTCTTTGTTGTGTGTAGGGTTATTTTTCATACACTATGCTATTTTTTTCATACATTATATTTTGTACATTGCATCTTCTTTTTCTATGATGAAAAGAGGAGAGAAAAATGAGTTTTGTTTTCATTGCGAATGCTTGAAATTTTTAAAATTTGATTTCTAATGCATAAATCATTTGGCAAGACATACATTTGTTTTGATTTCTCCACCCTATTGTGTAATTTTCTTATGGAAAATGATGTAGTCAAAATGAAAATGAAAACATAATAATAATTGGAAATGAAAATTATTTCAATGACACAACTATGGAATAAGAAATTGTGGAAGGATTAAAAAATAATCTAAGTTTCCAAACAAAAAATAACAAAAAAGAAGGAAATAAAAAAACAAAATGCAAATGAATTTTAAAAAATGAAATGTTCAAGGAAAGTATGGAAAGGGCATAACAAAAATTCACTGTGTTGGACCTTTTATTATGTTAATGATGGGAAAATTGTTGAAAGAGGAATCCTCAAATCTTGAGATGTATCATTTATTTACATCAATCTTGTGAATGTACCTAATCCAAGCATTGAAGAAAGATTTTTTTTTAATAACATATTACAAGACCTATGGAATAACTACTTAAAAAATCATGTCAATGTAAACCACGTCAATATTGCAAAAAAATTCAAAAGATTAAAATCAATAGTTATTGAAAGGAAATGTGGAAAGGCAACCAATGAGAAAAATGCTTAATGTGTATAGTAATGCAATACCAAATTTTATTAGTGTCAAATATATATTTTAAAAGGATGATGTGCAATATATGTTTTTTGCAAGACCTTGGCCCCTTGATTGCAAAGAATCAATTGCCCTTGTAGTTTGTGAAAAAAATCTAGTTCAAACATTTGGTCTTACACTAATGTCCTCAAGTTTATTTCATTCCAAAAAATATTTCTTAACTTAGTGGGAAAAATTAAAGATAAATATTTTTTTACCAAAACTGGCAAATTACATTTTTGCAATAACAAGTTTTGACTTATGGATGTCTAAGGGGCACATGATCTATTTGCTCTTGTCATTCATTTCCTTGGATTTGATTGATAACTTAAACAAATGACTATTGGTTTATTTTGAGGCAACAAAAATTAATAATTAAGCCTTGGCCAACAATTTGACAACATTGATTAGTCAATATGGGTTGAAAAAAAATTCATTTCCTATGTTAAAAGTGGTGGATCAAATTTGAATACTATGATAATTACATAGAAATTTATTGTGAGGTGCCAAGTTTTAGATTTGGATTTAGGCTTTCAAAGTATTTGTTTTGATCATGCTTTCTTTAAAGTGTGCTAATATGTTATAACTAACAAGAAATGTTCAAATTTGTTTTAATCAAGACTACAAAATTAGATAACTTGGCATAAAAAAAATGGAAAATAGTGATAGGAATGGAAAAAGGCTTGTGCAAATTCTAATATTTGCCCAAGAAAATTAAATATTCCAATGAAGACAAGGTAGCTTTTAAATCTTTTATTATTTAAAATTTTTTATTTGATTTAAAAAAAAATTGCATTAGTTATAAATTCTAACGTTACATATATATTTTTGATTGCATGTTTGTTATCAAAATCATTATGTCCAAGAGGCTTTGTAATTCAAAAATGTTATTGTCTTTTGCTATAGTAGACAAAATATTGTAAAAAAGAGTGGGATAGTGCCACATCTTCCTACTTGGCACATAATTGTGGATTGACTATTTCTTGTCATGAGTGCTTGTGTTTTGAACCAATCTAGTGGCAACTAGTTGCTTTCTAATGTGTTGCAATTTTCCATAACTATGTGTTTAAAATTAAATTAAAATTTACAAACCCACTAGCCCAAACCAATTTGATTGACAATGATTAGAATTCTAGGGTTATTTTTGAATTGTTGTTGAAACCTTGCAAAGCTTTATTAATAAGCACATTGTAGATTTGGAAAATGACTTTGTTTGCTTCCAACATCAAAAGGGAAGTTTGTGATGTTTTGGAATCCTTTCTTTTTTTTAAAAAAAAATTATGAAAAGAAATTCATCACATGTTGCTTTTGATGTTATACCTTAAGTTTAAAAGTTTTTATTTAGTATCCTCTTTTGTTGGTCATGAAGAATGTGCCACTATTGTTGAGGAATATGATAAGAAATATTTGTATTTTATGTTTTAAAAGTGTTATCATCATTTACATCTAGTGGTATAATTTAAAGTTAGTTATGTAGAACA
>Ga0209611_10012994_pt1 | contig 11558 bp, 6 predicted proteins | sample S1TSphgellanicum_3_FD_187693 | JGI IMG/M metagenome (GOLD analysis project Ga0209611, IMG submission 187693) | Host-associated microbial communities from peat moss isolated from Minnesota, USA - S1T2_Fc - Sphagnum magellanicum MG (SPAdes) (version 2) | ecosystem: Host-associated > Plants > Peat...
AGATCTAGACATACACACGCACTCTCTCTCTCTAGAGTTCACTTCCACCGTCTTCCGCTACTAAATCTAGTTCTCATCCCGGGCACTAGCTAGCTGGAATCAGAGTCCTACTTTCCCTGAGCTGCTGCTGCTGCTGCTGCTGCATCACCTAGCTCCATTCTCGGACTCCCCGAGGTCTAGTCCTTTTTCTCTCATTTTCTACACTTTGATCTGCTGCTGCTAGCACTACTAGTGTATCAGTTATACTACTTTACAACTGTGCTGCAAGCTGCTTCTGCATATTAATGCAGTAGTTCTCAGATCATTGATCTCATTGTACTAGCTAGCTAGCTTTGCGGCTAAAAAAAATCCGTGTACGCATTGTTTGTGATTGTTGTTTTTGCTTGTTTGTTCAGGATCTAGATCGATCCAAGCAGTTTCAGTGTTGTTGATCTCAAGAGTAGCTTAATATTATCAATTGCTATTAACGAAAATGCGGATCTGATCAGGATTGCTTCGGCGGATTCATTTGCAGGCATTGGACTAGGAAGAAGAAAACAGATAGACAGATCAATCCCGCGGGCGAGAAAGAACAATCACTGCAAGGCACGATGTCGAAGTCTCGGAAGACGTCCAGTTTAGATCAAATGCAGCAGCTGATGCTGGTGGTTGTATTGGTGATGACAAGTGTGGTGCACTCGGTGTCAGGACAGAACCTGACGGCGGTGTTACTGGGATTCTCCCAGTACTCCCAATTCAACAGCCTATTGAGCAGCACGGGAGTGGCGCAGCAGCTAGCAGGGTTCAGAACCTACAGTGTCATGCTTCCCAGCAACGATGTACTCACTCCATGGCTGGCTGCCAATTCCAAGTTCACTACAGGGGAGATTGCCGACGTTCTCAGATACCACGTTCTGATGAATTACTTCACAGTGGACGAGCTGCGAGGTCTCAACGCAGGCGAGAATGTGACCACCTTGTACCAAGACACTGGCAACGCATACGGACAAGACGGCATGCTCACCATCACCGATGGAACTGGCGGTGAAGTCTTCATTGGTCCTGTGGGCGTGACACCTACAGTGCAAATCCTCACCAACATCACCCAGTTCCCTTACAACTTGACCATGTTCAAGATCAGTGGAGTTCTAGTCCCCTTGGGATTGGTAGCCTTGCCGCCATCTCCCACTCCTGCTCCTGTTCCAGCTACAGCTCCAGTACCTGTCAAGGCTCCTGCAAAGGCGGCTCCCACTCTTTCTACTCCTGCTACCAAGGCCACAGCTCCTAGCCCCAATGCAGCAACTGCTCTGCTTGTACATCAGTACAGTTACATCTTGCTGCTCTCTTCGATCATGCTCTTCTCAGCAAGTTTTCTGTTGAACCTCTAGTTTGTTGCAGATGGCTGACGATGATGATCATCAGCAGCTGTCATGGAACTGCATCTGCAATTCACGGTGGTATTCATGCGAGGAGGAAAAAAATTTACCAATGATCCATGTGCTCAAGGGACGTAAACTAGCAGCTAGTAATACAGCCGGGAATCAGGCCGATCAAGCTCCACAAACTCTCCACAATCCAAGTCTGCAACTTTTTAGTACACCAGATCCAGACTAGATTCGTTGTATTTTCTTCTTCATGTGTTCAAAGTGTTGAAGCAGATGATGATGATGATGATGATCCATTCCCTAATGAGCAGCAGTTTTCAGAAGATGTGTTTTTCCCCCCATTCATTGTATTACTGCACCCGAGTAGCTAGGACTCCTGAAATCCTGATGAATTCATTACAGCTTCCTGTTGCAGCTAGCTAGCTAGCTAGCTTGTCCATCAAGACTGCTGCTGGTTTATTTAGTGATCCTGTCCCCAGTACTGGTAGCTAGCTAGAGAGTGAGTGCATCAGAACTTACAAAGTCCTCCCTTCTTTTTTTTCTCTTCTTAAATAAAACTATATTTTCACTTGGTACTGTTAATCTGCTGATCTTCTAGTGCATGATTCTTATAAATCTAGCAAAAGGTTTGGAAACTTTTCTGTTGATTGAATGCTCCCAGGCTAGTAGCTCAATTAAGAATTGCAGCCAGCTTGTTGATCTGCTTCAGATCATAATTTCCTAGTAACACAAATTAGGTTCATGTGTTGATCATCATTCCTAGCATAACAACAGTACTGCACATTGAATTCTTTTTGTGATTGTTGTGGTGATGAGTGAGTTTTGGGTTACTGCAATTTCCAACAAAGGAACTGACAGTTGCAAGCCATTATTCCCTAGGGGAGAAATTATTCAGGCAGAGTAATAATAATAATAAATAATAATAATAATAATAATACCATATATATAATTTGCATGTTTAAGGTACTACATGTGATGTAGGTCTACAAGAGCAATTTTTGGCCGTAATCATTACGGCCTGGTACCTTATTATTATTATTATTATATGATGTGGCTAGTTCATTCATCTAGCTGGCTGCACACATGAAGAGCTCGTTGTGATTTTTGACCTCTGAAATTTTGGTTTTGTTGGATTTGATAATGCTCTCACCCGGAAAAAGACAAACTGAATGATTGTACCTACTTCATTTGCATGTTGGTGGCTGTTAGTTCGGTCTGGCCACTGTACATTATTGTGGTTGGATTTGGGCACGACTGAGTCCCAGAAGAAGGTGGGGTGGGGTGGGGTGGGGGGAAGGGGGAACCAGACAACAACCAACAACCAGCAGCAAACCTGCATCCATTTTGGCTTGGCCTATTATGACTCAGTTCCAGTGGATAAACCTCACCTGAGTTAGCTGATGTGTGGGCAGTTTTACCCTAGATAACTTATCTGTCAACAAGTAGGCCCCTGTAGGTAGGCAAGTAGGTAGGTAAGTAGGTAGGTAAGTAGCTGATAGGACAACAGATGCCACTAAGGAAGTAGAATAGATGCATTTAGATCTGTTTATAGTAAAGTAGGTAAAAGGCAAATGGGTTGCCAGTTAGTAGGTACTATTGAATGCTGCAACTGAGCTTACCACCTTAGGTCAGGTAGTGAACTGCTGGAACCCAATAGAAATAGTGGCCCTGAAAACATTGAATGATTGCTCTAATGTCACTCTACTGTGAGTGACCCCCAAGTGTTGGACAATAGGGTTTATATAGGTAAAGTATTGTGCCTCTTCACTAAATGGGTCATTGGATCCACCAATTGGCTCTTATATGTATGTTTTCTTCTAGCCCATCTCAAAGACTGAAAGCCCTCCTGATCTCTGTGTCCCTAACTGATCAGGAGTGTGAGCTACCAAAGACCACCAAAATTTAGTACCAAATGGCCTAGGCTATTTACCTCTAAGTTGTCAGTCAAATGGGTTTTACACTTCAAGGAATGTGTCCATTAAGCCAAATCCCACAATTGACAATTTTTGAAACTAAAAACTACACAGCTTTATCTGATCAGGATCATGCCAGTGTTAGGCATTTTTAGGGTGGCTTGGCTCTGCATCTTTTTCTTGCACATGGTCTCCTGCACATCATTTCACACATCATTTCATGCATCTAATTGGGTGTACAACTTTGCCTGGTCAACCATATGCAACAATCACTAGGTTGGTAGTAATTTGAAACCAATCATGTGTGAAAAATGTTGAACCTACATTTATTAGGGGAGTGTAATGGTTAGGATCAGGGCTTTTTTTCTTTTTTTTTCTTTTTTTTTCCCCCAAATTTTGTGATTTCAAAAACTTAGTCAAAGTAGTCAATTAAAATTTTCAAAAAACATATAAATTCCCAAATTTTGCAGATTTTTCAAATTTTTAGTTCACTGGTTTGGAGTTAAGGACCAGTGTTGTCTGGTTCATTCTTTTTCAAAGTGCCTCCAGTCCTGGTTTTGACACTATTTTTCAAATTCAAGAACCTCTGGGCCCAGTTCCAAAACATGGCCCAGTTTCGGGTACACATTGCACACTATCCAAGGTTAGAAATTGTATAGGTATCAAATTTTACAATCAATTAAAACTCAGATTTGTAATCTATCAGATTTTCTACTTACAAAATTCAACCTTCTTGCTAACTTTTCAAAAAAAATCGTCTATCTTACTTGAAAAGCTTGCCATGTTTTGAAGAATCTTTATTCATGAGTCTAGATTCAGTTTCGATTATTGCAAAAGGCCAATCTCACAGTCTGATCCTAGTCTCACTTTCCATCTAGAGAGGAGTCAATTCAGGTCTGGGCCATATGAACTTGAAGTTTCAATTTTAACACTTCAAAACCAAAGAACATGCCAACACTTGTCACAACTAGGGTTTTGTTTTGTGGTGAATTTTTGTCATTTGGTGACAAAAATAAATGGGGACTATAGATCATAATCAAATCTAGGATTGAAACTATTTATGTTTATTACATAACTATAAAAATTTATGTTTTTGTTTGCATAAATATTCTCTTTTCTTTTTATTTTTTATATGTAATTAGTATGTCACACCATTTTCCTACCATGGATTTCACACATGTATAACTATGCCAAAATTATTCAAAATTAAAATTTCAATTTTTTTCACAATTTTATTATATTTCATAGGATAACTTGTTTCTTAAATCAAGGTGTCTCCAAAGGTCGTAAACATTCGCTTATGTACTAACCAAAAGGAAGTTAAACAAAAAATTTCCTAAAATCTACACATCATATGGTTCCCTATGTGATTCAACATGCACATTAATGTGCCTAAGATTTTTCACATGAATTATCATATGTGAATCAAGGCATATTAATGTGCTTAAGATTTTTCACATGAATTATCATGTGTAAGTCAATGCACATTGATGTGCTTAAGACTTTTCACATGATTTTTCACATGAATTATCATGTGTGAATCAATGCACATTAATTGAAATTATGACTAAATCATAATTCAACTATAAAATCCAACTAACAAGTAAATCATCAAACTTAATTGTTAAGTAATTACATAAGTAATAGTCTAATTACATCAAGTTACATGACCATTACTTATCCAAAGGATTTTTTGAAAAATGGCCCAAAGTGTACATATTTTGAAAAAAATAAAGTGAAACTTAACATATTTAGGGCATACGTTATTATATGTCACAAGTATATAACAAGGTTTGAAAAAAAATTATATTTTTGTCTCCAACCTTTTAGCCAAATTTGGCTAAGTCCTCTTGTGAAGGATAATAAATCCACCTACCTCATAAAATTCAAAAACAAAACCCTGATTAAAAGTGAGGACTTAAGAACAACTACCTTTACATAAATCATTATGAAAACCAACAATTGTATTACAACAATTATAACTTTTCTACCCCTTGGTACATGCAAAAATGGATAAATTTTGCACTTTTGCATACATCATTAGCCTAAATTGGAATTTATTATAAAGCATAATAAATTTTTGAAAGGTTGAGATTGACATCCTATCACCAAAATCCACAAAATCTACCTACCTCTATCTATTGAAATGAACCAGGTTTATTGGGCGCTTCCCCCAAAGGGACAAGGATTATCACATTAGATCCAACTTTTGAAGTTTTACCTTTTTAGAACCGATTTCACATTAGGTGAATCAATTTCTTTGGTGAAAGTGTTTAAACTATTTAGATTGGAATGGATTTTTTTGGTGTTCAGAGTGTGGACACAATAGGTAAATGTACTACATCTTATCTATTGGCAAGGCCAGTGTGTTGCAATGCCTTGTTGGCCTTGCCTACCGAAGCGAAGATATTTTGTTTTAAATTCATTATAAAGTATAATAGCTTAAAGGATTTTGGCCCCCATGTAATAATAGGTTTATTTTTATATGAGGATTTTTGAAAGATGACATTTTGGCTTGTGTTCAAACTTGAAATTAATTATAAAGTTATAATATATTAAAGGATTTTGGTTTTTCTTTTTAAGATTATATTTTTGCATGGTGAAATATTTGAATTTCCATAATTCTTTTTTTACCTAAAGATATTTTTTTATGTAAATGGCAAAGGCCACAATGTGACACACCCCTTGTCATCATTAATCTTATCAAATTATTTAGGTCCCCCTAGGTGAAAAAAAAAAAAAATTCCTTCCCCACCACCCCTCCCTGACCCCTTCAACCCTCCACCAATTTACAAAAATTTGACTAGATGTTTTGGGCAATCAAAAATATTCAATCCACCTTACTTTATTTATTTATTTATTTAGGGTGAGATAAACATAGTTTAAATGCCCTAGCCACATGCCAGATATAAATTAACATCATTGGGATTTTATTTTATATTTCATGTAGGCAAATTCCTATCAAACTCAAATTGGTCACCTAGTATTTTAGTGTCAAAAAAATGTTATCACGAATGTGACATGGCTATTTGTTTCATCAATAACCACCAATTTTAATTTGTTGAAAATTTAAAAACAAAGAACCATGAATCATTCTTGAAATGTCCAAAAACTATTCTTTTTGGGTCAAAAATCAAAATAACTTAAAAACAAATGTTGAATTGAAAATCAAAATAAATAAATATTTAATAAAGGTTTGTTGAACTTGCCCAAGTATTATGGTAGTCTTATGACACAAATAATTTTTCATACTAAATGTCATGTGTGTGTTGAAACTTGATCTACTACTTTGGTAATAAGGTTCAATGGATCCACAATTCCAAAATGGAAGAAGGGAAAAAGGATGGTGTAACAAGAAGAGGTGGTGTGTGTAATTTTGGATAAAGTAACATGTTGCAAAGGTTAATGAAGCAATTGATAATAATGTTTATATATATATATATATATATATATATATATATATATATAATTTAATTTTATAAGTTTTTATGGTGGATTTTTGCATTTATTGCATGTTGCAAGATTAGCACCCAACATTTTTGAAACTAACAAAATCATACACATGAAAACATGCACACAAATGTTCAAGAAAATTCACGTACAAACCACAAAAATCCACATTCAAAACACACAAAATAATCAAATGTTTTTTCTATGTGTTTTAAAATCTCAAAACACTAAAAATGAAACTCTAAAACCACACCATGAAAATTAATCCCCCAAACACAAAAAACTTAAATTTCATTGACGCTAAATCAGGTTCCAACCATGAATAATAAATGATACAAAATTAATGTCCTACAACAAATATGTGATAGTTGTTGTGTTACAAGATCGACACCCAACAATATCAAAATTAACAAAATCATACACATGAAAACATGAACACAAATCACACTATAACTAAGGTCAAGATTGTCCTCCACAAGTTAGCCAAATCTATGATCAAATAAAACATAATGTGATAAGGTAATTCATGAAAAGTCTTTGGTTCCAAACATGATGAAATCAATAGGTTGGGTGCAATGTGAGCCCCATCATTACTTACCTAGTTGCAATCCTTTAAGTTGAACCAATTACAAGTTACAACCTTCCTTGATCATCCATTGTCCCAATCAAGAACATATCTATGTCCTAATATTGAAATCTAACACAAAATAAAAACAAGTATAATTGGTGCATTGTGGACACACCCAATCTCTTGTTGGAACCTTCACAAATGGTGGTGTAAAACAAGCCATATGTCATCCCGTGGAACAATGGTAACAAACCAAAATGGTTACTATGCCTCATGATTCTCCACATAATATGCATTGCAAACTCGTTGGGATTATGGCTAATGATGGATCCACTTGGCCATCCACATGTGGAAGGTGACATGGTGCATAATTCCACATATGGTCTTTTCATACTCAACCACCCTAACCTTCCAACTACAAAATCCCAAAAGGTAAAACCTTTTTCATATGTAGAATGACACAACCAATTGTCACATCCAATGTGGTAGGTGTTGTTTAGTACAAATAAACATAATTTCCAAGTTCAAACCTCTAAAGTTTAAGTCAATATCCACCTCCCTTAATGGTGCATATAGTAATGTATTTTGGTGTTGTGCAATGGGGTCAAAATGAATTCAAATTCAAACCAAAATCTATGTCAAAAGGTGAATTTTCTACAATTTGTTTTTATATATGTCTATGTGGTGCCATTTTAATGGCATGTTAATAATGGAAAGTTGTGTTTCATCACTACCATGGATGTTATGAAATCTAACTTAAATAATTACATGTTCCAATTTTGAATTTTGGTTAGAGCAAAAGATGTTTAATAATTGCATTCAACATTAATTTTCATAATACAATTTTTTTAATTTTCAAAAATGTTGTGTTTTCAAAAATTCAAAATCTATTTAAAATTCATCAATCCTTTACAAGATGCAAACGTGGTGCAATGTATATGGAGTTTAGAACAAAGTTGTACCATTTATAATACAAGAAACCAAAGTTTTAAAATGTTAAAATCTTTGGGTGTGATTTGAAATTGTGATCATGTTTTAAAATGAAATGCAAAATTTGGCAAAATTTATGCATTTTTTAAAAATCATAGTTTTTCAAAAATGATTAACAAAAAACATGTGACATATTGGGGCAATTGTAAATGTGATAAATAAAAAGTTGCAAAAGAATTCATTTGAAAATTCCTTTTTATGAAAAGTATGTTTTTTGACAAGGACCTAAAAAGGATAATACTCCTTAATCCCAAGTAAACACATTTTCTCATTAAATCTCATTTGGATCCAATGGCCAAAATCTCCATTGCCATAGGCATAATTTTTTTTGAACAAGGTTAAATAATGTTTACAAGTTTGAACCCACAAGTTAAAATCATCTAAATTAACCACATGACCCACATCCCTAAGAAATAGATGCTAGTAATTGGGGTTCATAATCAAAAAGTAGAAAGTAAAAGAAAAATGAACCTAGGGATGCTTCCTTGTTAAATTGGTATCCCATGGCCAACCATACAATTGTATCCATAGTCATTTGCTTTAGATGATCATGAGAAGTAATCCTATAATTAATAAGAGTTAGTTCACACAATTCCTAAAATTCTTCTCAAAATTTTGTGCCCCAATCCATGAATATTTATGCTAGAACACCAAATCTACTCAAGACTAGAAATGTAAAACACCAAAAATGCATAAACAACCCTCTCATTACTTTTGTCCTAGAATGAAACCATTTTAATCCACTTGGAAAAATGTCCAATCATAGCCAACATGTATCGGTTATAACAAATGGTTAGGCTCAATGGCCTAGCAAATCAAAATTCCATTGATATCCAAACCCCACGATTGACAAATGTTGTAAGTATGAAATGTGTGCATTAAATGATGCATGAACTTAATCATACACCATGCATTGTGAAACAAAATGTTGAACCTTCAACTACATGCCTCTCCACCAATATTGGCCTAAAATAAATTATAAATTTGACATCCCCCAAAATGTCCCAATTCTTCATGGGTATGTCTCACAAGGTTTTTCTGCAATTCTACATGTGGTACTACACATACATGCCCATGCAACCATAATCTTAAAAAATATTGTCTTTTCCAATGATATATTTTCACCCTTTGAAGAACCTAGTCTTTTTTAATAAATATCAATCCCACAACCAATCCCCCTATTTGTAAGTAGGTCAACATTTGGGCATCCCCAAAAATGTCCATAAGTCCAATGTCATCAAATTCCACATTTGAATCCCCAAAAGTGCTTGAAGATTCAACTTGAACTTAGCATGATCCTTTTTAGCAACCATTTGCCAAAATGTAAAAGAATGAAACAACATGCTAACCAAGCACCACTATCTCTAAATTTATCTCCCCATGCCAACATGCCCCCGGTGGTATCTAACTCATTAGAACTTGGGTTCCAATTCAACCCAGTTACATTTTTGTTATTTATCCCAATGCAATGTGTAACATCATAATCATATTCTTGAAAAATGGGAACCCAATTTGTTAATTCCTTATGAGCCAATTAGATTCCATTAACCATTTCAATGCTTGATGATTAGTCACCAAGGTGAACAAACCACCAAACAAATAATACTAGAACGTGGCAACAACCCAAACAAATGCAAACATTCCCCTTCATATGAATTATATTTGGCCTCTACTTGGTTATTGCATTAACTTGCATAAGCCATCACAAATTCCCGACTTTTTCATCAAGTTGTGCAAAAATTATTCCAAGTTTCAAAACACTCCAATTTGTATGTAATTGGAAAGGAATGAATGTTAACCTATTCAATGGTGGTGGGTAGCCTTGTTTCATGCCTAACCATTAACCAAACCAATTATAACCCCAAGGTTCATAATTTTTCACCTTGGGTTTCCCACGACATAGTATGCACAAGTTTTTGATAAATCAACTCATAAACATGCATTTGTTTTAGGGTATTGGTCAATGATACACAATTTGACAAACCCCTAAACCCTAAAGCCCTTTTGAAAATAAGTAATAGCCCAACCAAGATATGACAAGAAACATGCACATAACCCAACAACACTAGATAAAATTTTGATAATTCTAAAACAATAATTGATAGAAGATTCTAGAAGATGTATATTTTTCTAAAAGAATAATTGGCTAATAGAAGTTTTTTTTAAAATGTGGTCAACAAATTTTTTTGAAATGTTATCTACTACAAATTTATAGAAAGCTTAGTTGATTGAACTTTTCAAAAGGTTGATGATCTTAAAAAAAATTTGTTGAATAATGTAAGACGAAATCTAGAAGGCACCATCCTTTAATTTCACCAAAACAAGTTGTGACATTTATACTTTTAGTTCATCTCATGTCTAATTTACATCATGCCTTGTTCAACCAATAAAGTTGTTTAGTTCTTATTCATTATCAAATTCCTTGTTTGTTAAATCTTTTAATTTTTTCCAAATCACGTTTTTGTTTGACAAATTCCTTAATAATTATTAACCCTTGTTCATCAACCAACTACCATGTTTGCTTAATTAATGGGACAAAAAAAATTAATCAACTATGTTCAACCATGTTGGTTGACTAGTATGGATGAACACCAACAATCATGCAAATTATGGATGATTTTTAATCTTCATGGATGAAAGCACCAACTTTTTAGAAAGGGAGGCATGGGGGAGGTTAAGATTGGACCCCCCACCCCCTAATCTTGCACCTACACCCCAAAGCACATGAACCAAGCTCATGTGTTGAACTTGCTAAATTTGACAAGCTTCATGATCATGTTAGTGATAGTGGGCTTGAATTCCAGCTTTTGCACACCGTCACCCCTTTGCTCCTTATTACAATTATGATTATTGTAGCTTTTACTATTTATTAATGGGTGTGGTAATGACGAAGGCATTCAAGATGAAAAAAATGACAAATGGTTATAGTCAACATTCATTGGCCAACTTGATGGAATTCAAAGCCTCGTCAACAATAGGAACGATTCAACCTAATTATTGTTGTTGTTACATTGTGGTCAATCACATTGGTTAGTTGGGTAATTAGTTTTTTGCTATCTAGTTAATTAAATATTGTTACACAAATCCATAGTGAAAACAACAAGGCCTAATGACAATGGTAGTGGCACAAGTTGGTTAGTTGCACTTCCCAAAAACTTTTTAAAAAAAGAAATCCCTACTCTCTCATTTCAAGGTACCAAGCCACATTTGGGTTCAATTCCCAAAGGAGTGATGAACAAAAATCAAGATATAAACACCACCTTCACATTCAAA
>Ga0209611_10012995_pt1 | contig 11558 bp, 14 predicted proteins | sample S1TSphgellanicum_3_FD_187693 | JGI IMG/M metagenome (GOLD analysis project Ga0209611, IMG submission 187693) | Host-associated microbial communities from peat moss isolated from Minnesota, USA - S1T2_Fc - Sphagnum magellanicum MG (SPAdes) (version 2) | ecosystem: Host-associated > Plants > Peat...
GTATAAAACAGGGCGATACCACTGATTCCCTTCGATACCCATTGCCTGTTGTCCTAACCTCACTGCTGTGGTGATTGGTTTTCCATTCCCCAATGCTCGGTAGAAGCGATCAGCAAAGGCTGTTGCTCCATCAACAGTTACATTGTATTGCATTGCCAACACCGCAGGTACTTGGTGTTGAATTAAACTTTGAGCCACGCCATTAAATAGGGTGTCGCTGGCGAGGCTAAAACCTGTCTTACAGGCACTCATCACCATTAACCTAACACCGTATTTTTCCCTTTGTTCCAAACTGACGCTATGGAGTAGGCTGCCTACCTCCATAGCACTTATATAGTCTGCCGTTTGTCCCTCCCTTGGCTTAAATAGTAAATAACCCTGGGGTACTTTCCCCATCAAAGATTCCCCACATCCACGACACCTTTCAACCCTCAGTTCACGGTGGATGGTACGACAGCGATCGCAACGCTGACCAAAAAAGCCATGTCCATCAAAGTGGATAATATGGGGTGCTTGTTCGTGTGTATTTTCCGTCAGATAGTCCCCTAACTCTTGCCAAGTAGGTGATGTTAGTTGCCGAATCTGAATCCGCTGTTCTGCTGCTGCCCGCTGTAAACCATCTAAAACTGCCTTTTGCTCCTGACTTCCCAGAGGTTCTAAACCCATCTCTTGATCACCAGCCGAGGATGAAACTAACAGCACATTTATGTTCTTAACAGGGGGTAGCTGAGGGGTTGTCCCCACAAAACCGATGTAGCGAGAAAAAACCACCTGTTGCTGAACTAAAAAACCTCCTTGATCATGAGCCAATTCCCACGGATAATCCGCTAACCGACTACGCCGTTCAACTTTGTCGCTAAATTCCAACTGAATGTGTAATTGTTCCCGTGAACCAGATATTGCCAACATCCGTTGCAGCAAGTCCCTTCCTGGACCATTAGGAAACAAAGCTGCGTAAATTCCTTGGCCGATAACTTGCTGCATCTGTTGAGAAAAAGCTTCTCCAACAAGCAGACCCTGCTCAAGCATCCAAGTCTGCTCATCAGGACCAGGAAAATCCTGGGGACGAAATTTTACTGCTCCCAAAATTTTGATAATTGTGGTGCGCCACTTCGTTTCATCTTGAAAGAAAGGTAGCCTAGACGGATAGGCTATTTGACCACCTTGCCCCTCAGCATTAACCTGAAATTCTCCTGGCTCTGCTTTTTCCGGTACCGTGAGAAATAGCTTTAGCAGTTTCATAATTTACTTACTCTACCCCATCATCCGCACTGCCTTGACTATCACCTTTTAATGTGTCCAAACTCTTCTTGATTAAGTTAAATTCCTCACCGGGGTAGAGTTTTCGATAAAACTCTATAACTTTGCTCTTATCAAACAACGGGGATAATTTCACCTTGACTCTTTGCACATTGTCTTGACCCAACCCTCCCCCTAATTCGGCTCCCCCGACGGACAAAACATCGACTTTAACTCCTGCCTTCCCATCCCGTTTTACCGTTACCTGCAGTTCTAGCTCGACTGATTCCACAAATAAAAACGGTACTTCTTTGTCCTTGTGGGGTGGAGCAAGCAACTCCGTCTTAATCTTTTCAATCAATTCTGATAACCCAATGGAATTATTTTGGCTGGTGTTCATTAATTTCTACCCACATTCAAAAATATTTCGACTTTGATCCTATAGATTAATTTATACTGAAAATCTCAATTATCCTAGTGTTCTCACAATTCTCAAAAAACTGCCCCCAAATATCAGGGCATAGACTATTGAGGAGCAGTTATACCATTTCACTTTAAGTTTGATACTTTTAGGGAGCAGGGAGCAGGGGGCAGGGAGCAGCTTTCAAGGGTAGGTATTTAAGTTATCAAGGAATAATTGAGAATATTCTCAATTATTGAACGTAGTTTTAAGGTTTCAGACCATGATGTGGGTTCAAAAACCCAAAAAATTGGTTTAATTTGAAAAACCTACCCTTGAAAGCGGCTATTGCCCCCGCCGGCTCCCACTGCCAAAATCCCCCGCTGGACTCCCAACTGGTGAAAGTCTCCACACCTACGAACCTACGAACTGTACTGCCCCCGCTGGTAATTTCTCCACACCAGGGCTAGCGCGATCGCCTTTCCTCTGCTCTTCCCCTGGGGAGATTCTCAATTACCTCAATTACCTCAATTTTGGATTTTAGATTGTGGATTTTAGATTGTGAAGAGATCTAAATAAAACCAACTCTCGATACCAACTAGTTCATTCCTAATCCAAAATCCAAAATCTAAAATCTAAAATTGGCAGTTTCTGATGCCCCACACTTGTTTCGATTTTCTCGAGTTAATTTCTGCGTTGTGGGGCATGAAACCTTTTAGCGTAGCGGTCTGGCTGATTCCACCCCACTCGCTATTTTTATGTCACTTTCTTCCCTGCCCATTTTCACGTCATTTATTTTGAGACGCCATTTTTACCGAAATTTTGCTGTACTACTCTCACCTCTAATCCTTTCTACACAACACTTTCAGCCTTTTTTCGCAGCGACATTTATTTTGAGACACACGACATTTAATTTGAGACTCGACAACTGTAACGAAGGTTGAGTTTTCACTTTAGTCTAGGAAGGATTTTTTAAAGTACTCCCAGGGGTGCTGGGAGTGAACTAACTACAGAGAGCGTTTAAGTTCTTTGAATAGTAGGCGGCAACCGTAGGCAGCAGTTTGGGAGATTACCAAATTGCCGAATCCTTTCTTAACTTCCTTTTCTTTCACCCCAGGGGCGAGTTCACTATCCAGGCTGGAAGCTGCCAAGGTCATTTGCATGGTTTGCATGGTCAGGGCGATGGTCGCTTCAATCTGTGGCGCCATCTCCTTGCTGATCATGGGCAACAGGTTTTGGGAGAGGTTTTTCTTGAACTCGTTCAGTGCTTGGGATTGGAGCCGCTGCACGGCTTTCTTTTTCCACAGTTCGGGATTGTCCTGAAACTGTGATTTCCTGCGGTCATAAAACTCGCCGAGTTTTTGGCCAATTTCATTTTTGGGACGGGCGTGAACTGGGGCGATTGAATCTAACACCCATAGGTAGAGCTGGGAGCGACACAGTTGGGAACCGGCGCCAGTGTTCATGGATTCCTTATCGCCAGATGAGAATTCATCCTTGGCCATACCTAACCGTCTTTTGAATCTGCCCAAAGATTCAAATTTGGTGATGGGATAAACCTGAGAAATCAGTAAGGCTTGGATGCGATCACCGATGCCGAATCGGCTCATGATCTTGCGGTAGACAACAAACTCAGGAGCATCTAAAAGCTCAAGAATCTCTGATTGAATTTCATTCTCCCACTCGCGTAGATCGCAGAGCATACCAGCTAGGCGGCGAGTGAAATTAGAAATCTCTACACCGTAAGTTTTGCCAATTGATTTGTCATAAAGGCGGTCATAGTAGGAAGTTTTCCTAACCGTTTCGCGCTCCTTTTGAGCTAACCATGACCACAAGGGAACTTGTCCATCGCTGGAAACCTTGCTACCTTTAAGTGCGGCTTCCGGGAACTCCCTCGCCAATTGCTGACGACAGCGATTGATGACTGGTGATTGGATGCGATTGATTGACTGCAACTGAAACCAAAGAATCCTTAATCGAGCGGTATTTCCTGATTCAAAATTCAGGAAGAAATCATCATCATCCCAGTGGGAAAGGGCGTAGGCGGCCAAGGCTAGTGCATCAGCTTGGTCGTTTTTATCGGGCAGCTTGTGCTGCTTGCGGTGGTGAACAGCTTCTTGATGTCCCACCCAGACAACTTTAATCCCTTCCCTTTCGCATATGTGTGACCAGATCCAGGAGTAATGTACTCCAGTAGGTTCCAAAACTACCGCGTCAGGCTTCAATGCTAACAATTTACCAACACCATCGGCATCAGCTTTAAATGTCATGGAGTTGTCATCTTTGGCAGGGCGGTTATCCCTAAAATAGCTCCTAAAGTTCTTAGGAATTGATTGTAATTCCCAAGCAATAACGCGGTCTTTACACACGTCTAATCCAACAATTTTCATTTTTCAAGGTTCTGTCTGAGGGTGTATTTTTGCAGCACAAAACTCATGTATAATGGTCACGAATCACCCAAAATACATATCAATTCACTTTTAAACCAACATGAGTTGAAAGTATTAGCAGTAGTTGAGTTCATGAAAACTCGAAGCTGTAACGCCATTTCAGCCTAAAAACTCGACACTACTGCCAAACTTTCTCCCTTGCGGGAGCGGAATAGTTTGCGCGACTCTTCCGCGACAACTCCCAAGGGGGAATTGTTTCGACTGTGAGTCAAACAGTCATCATCAGGCGGAGGTGGGATGGACCATGATTACGTTGAAATGTCGTCCGGTTGTCGATTCACTGATAATTTTTAGTACCAGTTCATTGATGAAATCGTCGCTAAGTTCGCCAATCTTTCTGGAAACTATCCGAACTGTCAGCCCGTGCAGTACGCAAACTGGCACCATTAGCTTTTCAGCCAATCCTTGAGCTACTAAATCAAGGCTCATGCCTGTAGCTAACAACGACTTTTTGGAAACTAAAACGTATTCGCTGTCGTAGGGTAGGTAGGCGAGCTTGACTTTTGGGATGGAAACATTTTGTTCCTCCAGCGCGACGGTTAATTCGCGGAGAAATCTAATCTTTTCGAGCTTTCCCATTTGGGAGATGTGGGCTTGTAATTTCAGATCAAGCGATTCAGGTACGGGCGTATCCTCATAGGCGATCAGCGAAGTTAGCAACTCACACAGGGAAAGTATTTCTGGTTCGGTTTGGGGAATCATGGTTTGAATTATTTCTAGAAGTCGTCGTCGTCGTCGGATTGTGGGAAGTAGCGGTCGGTGAGAAGTTGATCAATTACACTCATCAGATTGCTTGCTGCTTCCTTTGGATCCTCGTCTTCCTCGACCGTAGCCGTTAGCTCCAGATGTCCGGAGTTGTAATTTTTGAGATTCAGTATCCGTTTGAATGTCACTTGAGTTATTTTCATTAGCTGCCTCGAATACAATTGATGTTTGTCTGTTGGTCGAATTTCTTAAGATGCGGGCGTATTGTTCCGCATCTGTTCTTTGGCGATAGGAGTTCATCATTTTCCAGGTCAATTGATTACTATCAAGCAGATATACGCTCCATTTTGCTTTAGCTATCCTATTAGTACTCATTGGCTGACCTCATCTGCTCTTGGGATACCCATAACGGGGCAATCAATTAGTTGAAAAAATACAGCAGGCGCCGTCGGTTCAAAACTAACGCTGACCATAGGAACTCTTAGCACTCCATTATTAGATTCCAGGAAAAAGAGATCTTGGTTTTTTGGATGACATGAAACCAATAAATCTAGAGTGCAAGCTGTAAAGTTGTGGCTTCTAAGTGGATGCAAGATAATTCGGTTTGGGCGCAGAGCCGTACTTATCGACTCCACGAATCTTTTATGAATTCCACTCTGAATAATTAATTCTGTCGATCCGGGGATTTTAAATCTTTTGATCAATCTCTCCAAATCCTCATATTTGAGGATTCTTTGTGTCTGTATCATGCACCTCTCTCCTATTTATCCAAGGCACTGTCTGGCTCAAACTTTTTTAAAGTTTGGGCTGATTGAATCAGGAATTTACTCAGCATCAAACGCAGATTCATGGAATAGAATCTGTGGGATTTTATTTTTCAAAATCCACTTTCGCAATCGCAGCACAAGGAATCACAGCGCCAATCAAAATTGATTAGAGTGATTTGATGGACCGAACTCCCAACCGGAACTGAGCGCAGCAGTGGCCGAACACTAAAACCATAAAGTGGTGACTTTTTCGGGTGCTACTGCTTTGCGCCTTATGGCAGGAGGAATTCGCGAGCCGTGAGTGCGATCGCTAGTTTTTTGATTTGAAATCGAATTGAGGTAATCCCCGATTGAGGGGTCTATCCCTGTCACGTTCCCCGCTTGTTTTAGCTCGTGAGCTAGTGCGTTAAAGCGCGTCTTTCCGGGGTGGTGGTGAAGGAGTAACATAGATTTGCCTATGCAAATGCATGATATATTATTTGCATAGGCAAACCACCCTGTCAAGTTGCATTTGCAAAATCATTTGCATTTGCATTAAATTAGGAGAAATTACAAATGGCAAAAAAGGATGACAAGCGATCAATACGGCAAGACAAAAGCAATTCGAGCGACAGACGACGAATGGACGTCCCTGCTTCAGCTAGCAAGAATGATGGGACTGAAGGGCCGCGGGGAACTAATCAGGAAGATAGCCAGACGCGAGATAGCGCTGGGATTACAAGACCAGAACTCCGAGACAGTCCTGTTGGGAAAATCTTAGAGCGCGTTGAACTAATAGAAACGTCTTTCTACGCCTACGTTCACGCGCATCAGTCACGGCTTGAGGCACGGCTGGATGAGAGTAAAAAACTAGAATCAACTTTTACTGATACTCTCTTTGAGCTAAAGCAGGAAATTTTTAAAATGGCTGAGTCTCAGCCTACACAGCCCGACGAATAACCGCCCACCCAATGGTAGGCGGTTTTGGTTTTCTCACTACTTTTGTCACTACTCATCCCTACCAGCCCATCCCAAAATCCAAAATCCAAAATCCAAAATCCAAAATCTAAACTTCGCAGTTTAACTAGTCGAACTTCGCAGTTTAACTAGTGAACTTCGGATAGTGACTATCCGAAGTTGCGATCGCCAACCAAGCCCTGAATACCAGGTGCGTGACCATCATGAAAGCATTGTTCGACCTAGCAGGTTTAAACCCAAAAATCCAAAATCCAAAATCTAAAATCTAAAATCTAAACTTCCCGCTGGAAGGCGGGAAGTCGCGATCGCATAACCAAGTCTACTAAATACCAGGTGTGTGACCATCATGGAAATGCTGTTTGATCTAGCCGACTACGAACGAGTTTCGCACGATCCCTATTGGGATGAAATTGTCTTAGCACCATCATCGACGCCGGACCCAAACGGTCAACTCACACTTATATATGATGATTCACATGAGCCGCCCGACCCAGACGACTACCCAAACTTGGAAGCATATCACCAGGCTTGGGAGAAGTGGGAAGCGAACCACGGTAAAAACGAACACGGGTTTTCCGTGCCTCGTGATAATAAAGTGGGCACCGTTACAGAATCAGGTTATCTGTGCGACCGGGATGATTCTGTAACGCCTGCAAATAGTTATACTGTGCCACTTCCGAATGTGGAACAGGGTGATTGTGTAAGTGATTCTGTAACGCATTTTGGATGTGTGAATGAATACACTCCCAAGGGGGAAGCCAGAACAGCGAAAAAATACTTTTGCTACTCATACCGAGGTAGTGGGAGGGTTCACCACATCCATATCCCCGGCGGTAACACCTCTAGCCTCGTCGCTCAGTCCAGGGCTGAAAAGGTCCGCAAAGCCATCATCGAGGGCAAACCCCCAACCGAAATAATCGCAATCATTAAATCGTTCTAAATAAAAACCCCTCACGCGCAGAGGGGTTTTAATTGCATGACGAGTTTCTTAGTCAAATCCACAATACCAGAAAAAGCATCACTTCTCCACCTAAAAGTGATGCCATTAAGGAGATGAAAAAATACACAACAGCTGAGACAACTATTACATCAATAAAGGTATCATAATTGATGTTCCCTATTGATGCGAACGATGACAACTATCAATATCAGTGAATCCGACGTGATCGACGCTAGCCCCGATTTACAAGCAGCCCTGCAAGCACTGACCGACTCCAACAACAACCTTGACGCTGATGTACAGAACCTCACGAGTGCTGTGCAAGCACTGACCGCTGTGTTCGTGGCTCAACAGCCCGCAGCCACCACAGACGAAGACACGGAAGTAGTGACGGACACCACTGGCGACGACACCACTGGCGACGACGAAACTGGTGACGACGAAACTGGTGACGACGAAGGTTCGGATAGCTAAGATCGAATTCGTTCAGTTCTTAAAAAGCGACGGGCAGACTTGCATCCGTCGCTTTTTCGTTAGCCCAGAAAATCTTGCAGTCGCGCCGCTGGTCCCGCTGCGCCGTACAGTTCGGTGTAAAGGTCATCAATTTCCACTAACCACACACCCAATTCCCTTAAGCTTAGGCATTTTCCCTTCACCGCCAACGTGGCGAGCCTTGTATGTATTTCTTTAGCCACCTGCCTAGGTGTTCTAGTCATAAAACTGATATCGCTCCTACCTTCTGGGAATCACTAACTTCGATATACCGCTGAAGGTTGGCAAGATTCTTATGCCCTGAAATTTCCCGGATGGTTGGCACTGATATGCCGGCGGCGTCCATCTTGGTAATCGCCGACCTACGGAAGCTGTGGCAGCTGTACCCTTTCCCTTCCAATCCTGCTTTCCGGATCGCTCGCCTCAAGGCATCATCAACGGATTGGAACTGAACTGCAAAATCAGGATCTTTCCCAGGAAACAGGTAAAAGCCAGTAGGTTTCCTTTCTCGCGAGTAAACCCGCAGCACATCTCGCAGCACAGGCGCAACTGGCACCTGTCTAGGTTCCTGATTTTTTGTGATTTCTGAGGGGTATGTGATGTACCCTAGCGGTTTTCCATCCTGCTCAAATACACAGGAGATGGGCAGTCTTCTTACCTCTCCACACCTGGCAGCAGTGAAGTAAGCTATCTGGAAAATCAGCCTATGGCTGGCACCCTTCGTGGCGCCAATTAATTTAGCAAAATCAGCAGCAGTAAAAATACTTGCCTGCCCCATACCATTATTTTTCGGCATTCAATTACATCTTTTATATATGCAGTGGGTAAAAGTTGTATATAGCTCGCGGTTCCTATTAACTAAAGATTGTTCAAAGATAGCACTGGTAAGGATTTCATGCAATCCGCAGATGTACATGATTTACCTAAAACTTGTAATTTACAGAATTTTGTAATCGCTTCAAGATGGAGACAGATATTAGCAAAAAAAGAATCAATGGCAACACAGCAGCCATACTGCTTCCACTTTTATCAGGGAAGCTATACGTCCAGTGGAGCCCTATCAATTACTTACGAGACTTTCTTCTGCGCCACTACCGCAGAAATAGTGAGCGGTAAGGAGTACTCTCCTGGCACTTACTACCTCCAGATCAACGGGGAGCCTTATTGGCTCTATCTTCCCAACATACTCCCAGACTCGCTGTTTCAAATGGGGACGGTGAACGGCACGACCTATGTTGCTGTGGTCGAGTCAGGGTACGGAAGCGCAACTCTGAGCCCCAACGGGGCTCAGGGGAGTTGCAGCGGGTGTGCATCCTCGTATAATTGCACACTAGGCTCATGTACGCAGCTTTCTAATGGGAGCGGCACGTACCCCACCTTGTCAGCTTGCCAGTCTGGATGTCAGCCACTGCCCGTCAATTACGATTGCTTCAATGGCGGCTGCACACAAAATGCACAGGGAAGTGGAATCTACTCATCGCTAGCTGCGTGCCAAGCGGCTTGCGGGGGGCCCACTTGCTCCGCCGGGCAACTTTGCGCCACCCCTAGCACTATTTGCGCCGGCACCTGCTGCACTGGCGGGCAGAGTTGCGCCGATCCAAGTACTATTTGCAGCGGTACCTGTTGCCCGGCAGGACAGAGCTGCTACGACCCCAATACCTTGTCCGGGCTGTGCCAAGCACAAAGTGCTTGCCCGGCCTGCCCCAACTGCCCAACTTGCCCGGAGGACAACGTGCAATTTAGTAGTATCAACGCTCAAATTTTTGAAAAATGCGATAGCTCCGGTAATCCAGTTTACACAACGCAAGCTGTGTCTGTTATTCAAGGCACTGAGAACGCAGAACTCCTTAAATTTAAGGAGCTTTCGGAAATCTATGCCTACCAGAATTGTAATTCAAATGCTGATTGCGCCGCTATCCCTCTGGGCTGGCAAATTAGGCCAGAATACCAACGACCACAAGGCATCTTTCAATTCGCGCAAATCGACAACAATGGCAACTATATAGGAGCGCCCAAATACCCGATAACTGTCCCGCATTTACTAAATAATCAATCCTTGAATCCATTGCCTAATTACATCAAAGGTAACTGGGAGATCATCTATGTCTTAGATGACAACTCAAGAGTGACAATTCACTCCAAGGATGAAACAAATGGGATGACAGTTCTCACTGCAATTCAGCAATTGATTGACCCTAACTACATGTCATCTGCCTACATTAGCAAGTCGTCATTGGTCACAACTGAAACCCAAATCGCACAGAATACTGTCAAAAATCGATTAGTGAAGTACTACTCACAGGGGAATTTGAATGGCGTACCAGATTGGATTGTCAAATGGCCAGCTGCTACATCCTAAGAAGTATTGGCAAATTCCCGATGATTTAACAAATTGCGTCCCCCTAAAAACCGCTTGCGAAACATATTTTTATTCAAGAAGTGCTTTAATGCGACGAATCAAAATGGGCAGATTGCAGGGATTCAAAATAGGTCATCGCTGGTTTGTTGATGTGTCAATGCTTCAGCCGCATCATAGTCAAAGCAGTGTGTAATTGAATCGGCCCTTAAGGCTCGATTCGCTAAACGTTCATCAGCTATTGATTTCTAAAAATTCAGCCATTACGTTGTAGACAAAGCAATTAACAACTTCATGGCAACTAAGAAGCACGTCATTGGTAACGCGATAGTTTCCCTCGATCCTTATTACAGTGGCACCACTGCAAGCGGCTCACAAGTATCTGATATTACTGGTGTTTCCCTACTAGATGGCGACCCCCCTGATAATGCAGTGTCGAGTACCATCAGGGCGCAAGTTCTCGGAGGTGCCGCACGCCGATTCAAGGTACGTGTTACCGGAAATAAAGTTCGCAATATGTATTGTGCGGCTGCAAACGCCTCAAAAATTAGCACGCTGGTAGGCGCTGAAATCGCTACCGGTCTCACAATCCTTACCGCATGGTTCCCCCAGCACTTCACCTACGGAGGCTAGGCAGGGCTTTGTTTCACCGTTGGTCCACTATTTTGAGCATTGAAACATGACAGCAATTTTAACCGACCTGTACTTACAAATACCAGCCGACGATCCTGAGCCGGCTGTTAATTTCCTCTTTCGAGGGACACCTAACATATACAGCAACCAGACTATCGCCACCGCTACCGGCATCTCTGAAGCAACGGACGATCAATCCGATTCCCTACCTTACACACCTGTAAAGGAGTTGATTCGCGCTGGATTTTTGCAGACAAGCGTCGTGATGGTAAGCGATCCAAACACTAATAAGACCTACTACAAGACTCTGCACTACGGATCAGACAAAGAAGCAGATGACGTGGAGACGGCAATTCAAGCACTCACCTGGCCCACTGGCAAAGGTCAGGGGGGCAAAATCAATGGATTCGTGAGTCGCACCCGCGTTAAGGGACGGATGGATTAATTAGCTAGGAACTAACTAGCGTGATCGACATCTCCAATACCTCGAACTGGGAACAGACCTACGAAGAAACTTTAACTTTCGACGTTGCTCCTGTTTTCCCAAACTTCACGCTGCCAATTCAACTCACCTCACAATTGATTTTTATACAAGTATCCACCGTGAATCAGAAGGAGA
>Ga0209611_10012997_pt1 | contig 11557 bp, 8 predicted proteins | sample S1TSphgellanicum_3_FD_187693 | JGI IMG/M metagenome (GOLD analysis project Ga0209611, IMG submission 187693) | Host-associated microbial communities from peat moss isolated from Minnesota, USA - S1T2_Fc - Sphagnum magellanicum MG (SPAdes) (version 2) | ecosystem: Host-associated > Plants > Peat...
GAATATTGATCGAATATTTTGTACCTACCTAGACCACGTAAGTAGGAAGATTAGGTGGTCTACTTACTTATTTGAATTAGGTTTTTAACTTAACTTAAGTGGTGACACGTGTCAACAAGTGATAGGATGAAAAAAATTGAAAAAATTAAAAAAATAAATAAATAAATAAATATATATATATATATATATATAAATTTATAGTAATAAATATTATAAATTTAAATGTTCCCCAAATGTTTGGGTCCAATTTATAATAATAATAAATAAAAATAATGACTAAACTATTACTAATGACTTCACATGTCTTTTATTATTAATGGATGATATTTTTCACATAATTGTGCCATTTTATGTTCTAAATGACTATTGTCTTAAACAACTTGTCCACAATAACTTTAGGGTTATTAATCATTTTTGTCCTTTTATGATTGGAATAATAGTCATAAACTCAATCATATTTGAAAATTTATACTAGTGCATGCTAAGAAGGCAATTGAACATTAAACATTTAAGTTGTAATGTTCACGGTGTAATGAACTCAATTCTATATCATAAATGTTGTTTATGTGCATAAGTGTTTATTTTTTAACTTGTAAAAGTGGAATTTTTGGTAATCTCATGTGCCAAAATCTAAAATTATTTACTATTTTTTGTGCCATTTGGGTAGAGACTTGAAACTGTTTTTGAAATGTTATGCAAAATGAATTATTTGGTTTTCAAATGAAATTAATAAATACCTAAAAATCAATGTTGAATAAGTTGTAATTTGTTGTGAAGAAAACCTATAAATCCAATGATAGGATTAAATTATCTAAGCTTTTAATGAAAGTGTCATGTGGTGGAATTAAAGTTGGCAAAAACTACCTTGCCCATTGCAGCACATGTTTAACCTACACAAGCAATGGGGGTTAGAGTTATTAGGAAAAACAATAGTTGGCCTTTGTGTTGATTTGTCAATGTGTTGTTCCAAACAAGCCATGCTTATAAAAATGAAAGCCACCAAAATCATTCATAGTTTAATGATCATTGTAGAAATTGCACCAATTACAATTAGCATAGCAAGTTTCAAAAAGCAACTGCCTCACATACTAAATATTTTACAAAGTAAAAAAAGGTTCAAATTATGCATCAAATACATATTGAACAAACATTGCTTTCCATTCTTGGATGGCAACATCCCTATAAGCCTTAAGGAAAATTCTAAAGAGTATAAATATTTGTGGAAACATTTGAATCACCAAATCAAGGTGAATGGTAAGCTTGTTCCTTCACTTCGATTTCATGAAGTTTAAAGTGTTTAACATGAGTTCATCCTTGATTAATTTAATCACTTGAAAAATTGCAACTTTCGCTTACTTAATGTACTTTGGGATGTAGAGTTTAACAATCGAGCTATTAATCAATCCCTTCCAAATAAGATCAAAAAATTAACCAAGTGTGGAAGGGTCATGGTAGCCCATGAATTGTTTTCAACAAAACAAAGGTGGATATTTACAAATCCAGTGTTGTAGCATCCAACAATGGAAGAACCCATTGTTCTTGAAGGCCAATATTTTAAGGGCAAAAATAAAAGGATTTGATGACATTTAAATTTGGTCCAAACTTGTGTTTTAGATCATCTTGCAACCAATATCGACAATAGATCACTTTTAGCACATCCATAAGTTTTTATTTTCCCCAATATAATCAAGTAGAAAGTCTTTTTCACTTTTGTGAGGTTGTTCAAATAGTAATCATCCATAAAAAGATTTAACCACATTCGGTTATAGACAAGTTGTGGAGTTGAAAAGTTGTTTAAATTTTTCAATATTATAGCTACCTCTTGTAACCGATTGTAAAAATTTGATAATATATAGTTTTAAATTTGATGAAATTTTATTTTTATTTTTTAAAAAGTTGATATTGATGCCCTTTTAAATTGGTAAAAATTGGTCACAAGAATAAATTTTAATTAAGTAGTCAATTTATAATTTTCAAGACCATATTTGTTTGTTTGTTAACATTAATTGTTACACACTTTTGGAAAAGAACATACTTTTCAGATAATTTTTTTTCTAATACTTAATACTTTAAGAATATATTTTACTTTCATTTCTCTTGTAAAAGTAAAAAAAACATAGTTTGGTGAAAATTTAACATTAAATAGTTGGATTTACCCCCCACCCCCCCCCCCTACCCCCTAGTGTTATTTATTTACTTTTTTCTTGGAGGAAACATTTCACAATTTGTTGATTTTCTTTTGAAAAAAATTGGAAAAAATGGGAATTCAAAGGAATCACAAAAAAAAAATTAATTTTTTTTATTAACTCCAATTTTAAACCCATAAATAATTCCAATATCAAATTTATTTTAAAACTTTAAAGCAACCTTTGAGATTATTATAAAATTTATCCAAAAAAATTGAAATTTTAAAATAAGTATTAATGATGTAATTCATTTGTTTTTAATGGTGAATTTCCACCATTTTGTAAACATAAGAAAGAGCCATCAACATCAACAAAGGTTTTTTTAAATTAAGAAAAAAAATTCACCAAATTTTGATTTTTTTTTAAAGGCTAGAATTTTACGAAAGGTTCAAGAAATCATAGCCAAAATATACAAGGATTTTAATATGGTTTATAATTACCAAAACATGATTAAATTTTCTTGTGGATGATTGCCACTTGAGCAACACCACAAAATTGAAAAAATGTTGATGTCAATATTATGATCACCATTTGTAATCATTGATTTATTTAATTAAAAAAATCATCTTTGAATATTTAAACATAAACTTGTAACAAAAAATTTTTAAAAAATTTTAAATCATGGTAAAAAAAATTTTAAAAAAATATCTCGCTAATTATTTAATATTAAAAAATTAAAAGAAAAAAATATTATTAAAATTTTAAATCAATTAAAAATTTAACATGATTTTCTTCATACAAAAAAAAATGGGAAAACATACATTCTAATTTATGTAAATGTAGAAAATTTTAATATATTAAAAAATTGTTCATTCATGATCAATGGTTTCAACATATAAATTTGGATAATTCAATTCATGTACCATGTTGATAGTTGAAAAGATGTCCAAAAACTATTAACCTATTATAATACATTATATAAATAAAGTTATAGATTATTTTAATCTTCAAGTAAAAAGTTTTAAATTGTTAAAAAATAAAATAGGGTCCAAATATACTCATAAATGAACAATGTAGTGAATGTTACAACTATTAAGAATATTGACCATTAATTAGTGCAACAAGTCATTTGTGAACTTAAAATGGCCAAATGAGGTTGAAATGTAATATAATCAAATGGTAGTTACAATGTGTGAAGGTGAAAATGAACAAAATTTCTTCTTGTGAACATGGGAATGAAACATGTCAAAGATAACATAATTTTCACATTACAAAATAATTCAAGATTGGAGGCAACCAAAGTGATGATGAATCCACTATTAGTTTCATTAAGAAGGGCTGACATAGTCACAAAAAACTTTTCATTAGTGATAACATGGCAATCCAACACATCTTCAAATTACATAGGATCTCATTTCCTTTTGTTTGCATAATTTGGGCTAATTGAATCAACTTTAGGTGTGTTTTTGAACTTTTGGCAAAGTAGGAGTACAAAGATTACATGAAGTTTTCTAATTAGGCTTGTAATTGTCAACAAATTGGAGATTTTTCCATTATCAAATTGTAACAATCAACCATGCAATGCACACTCACAATGAACGGCACATGGTCTTGTTTAATAATGTCACATTTTAATCCCTCCATGATTATTAAAAGAGTGTATAAGAACATTTGTGAGATTGTTGGAATATAAAAGCCATCCACGATTTGTTCAATATTAACAAAATTGGAATTTGTCGCCAATCTTTTAACACATAATATTCATGATGGATTAAAACCCGATTTTGATTGTCCTTATTACCTACTTCATCAATTGTAAATGCAACATATGTAAGGGTAGTTGCAAGGTAGGGTGGCTCATTTTTTGTGTCACAATCTAGTTTTTTGCAGAATGGCATGCATTTACATGCTATTAACATGACATTAAAAAAAAATTCCAAATTTGTCACTAGATTTAGATTGTCAACTTGAAGAAAAAGACATCTATAAAAGAAAATTGCAATATATATACACCAAATATATAATAATGAACTTTTGAAGTTGAAAAATATGGACTGGTTTACTATTTGTGCCTCTATATACATGCATTTTTGTCTATGAATTTTATTTGGGATATTTTATAGGGATTCAATATATGATATGTTAAAACAAAAGAACATATGTGAAAAAAAATTGTTAGAAAAAAATAAACCAAAAAAGAAAGTTATGGATTTTTGAATGGCCTAAAATGAGCCATATTTTCACAAGTCCATATCATAATCATTTTTGTGTGGATTTCAAATTTTTCTTTATTACATGTACATTAAAAAATAAATTAGAATGACTTATTTTCATATGGGCTTTTTAGTTCATTAACCACCATGTAATTCTCCTTTAAATTAATGATATCAGAATAGATTGCCATTTTTACACTATCGTATGGACTTTGAAGGAATGGAACATCCGCTAAAAATGAGCCACCTTAGAGTGCATACATCTATAACAATACACATGGTGTTTTTATCATCCTTCAAAATTTGGTTATGGATGTAATTTGCCCTTTCCAACTTGGCATAATTATTACAATGCTTCTTTGGGTAAATTTTTGTCAATTTCAAAAATTCAAAGAAACTTTTTAAGTTGTCATAATTAGTCAATGCTTTTCATCTGTTCAACAATATGAAAACATAAACAAATTGAATGAGCTTTCTCTTGTGCTTTGAAACAACACTAAATTGAAGTTATTTTATGATTGAAGGGCATTTCAAAGTTGCATATTCTACCTTGTTCCTTATGTGAACACATTTTGCATCAACAATTTGTCTAGCCTTGTAGTATAGTTTTCCTTTTCATAGTGTGCTTTTCCAATGAATCTCATTTTGGAACAAATGTTTTTTCCTTCTATGAGATTTTTGTGCACATTATGCACCACACTATAGTTAGGATGTCAACACCATTGAAAACAACCTTTGCAGAAGACATATTCACAAACGAGATTTCTTGGAATTTTTAATTGACATCATTTTCAATCTTTTTAGGCCTATCTACATGACATGGAGATAGCTCAACTTTAGTTGCTTTTGTAGTAATTATCAAAGGGGTTGCATTAACATGATTTACACCAACATTGCCAAAAACTTCTTGATTGATTGGAAGACTACCATCAAAGCTTCCAACAGAACAATGCAAACATTATTCTACATCACAAGAGCTCTTAGGGCAATCAAAGTCACAGTCGCTTGAAACATGAAAGGTTCCAAAACAAATTTGAAAATTGAAGAAAGTTCAAAATTTAAAGTTGTGTAAAGGAACTATTGGAGGTGCCATGTCCCAAAAGGTTGAAAATTGAAACAAGACACACTTGGAGAATCATTGAATGATAATGTGAAATTGGAGAATTACAATGAAGGACGCACTTGAGAAGCTTGAAAGTTGACATGAAACTATGTCAAAGGGTGCAAACATTTCATCAATATTCAAATTTATAGGGAAGAAAATGAACATGAATGGTTTAGGGTTTAATGAACCTAGTTTTAAACTTGAATATTCTAAGCTTGCAAATTGCACAAATAACAACAATTGAAGTGATGAGTTGTCAACACCATCACTCAATGCCATCACAAATCACAAGTCACAATGCACATCACATTAAATTCAAGTTTCAACCTTAAACAGTCTTTAAAGTTTAAGACTTTTAACTCTTTTAGACCTCTTCACAAAGCCATGGTGTAATTGCCCAAGGCTATCATTAGAACTTAAAAAATGTTTGGCAATGAATCTAGTGAGACTTGAAAAATATAAACAACCAAATTTTTTAGCTTTGTAATTCAAAGCGCTGAATGTTCATTGCCCATGATTGAAAGGAATGACAAAGGCAAAGACAAAAACAACTAACTATGAAAAATTTGAAGATGAAAATGTGATGAAAGCAAATCAAATAATAAAACAACAAGATGAAAATTAATGACTACTTGCTAATGACCTGCACTTTCTACAAAAAGGCAATGATGACAATTTTTTGCAATCCCTCTAATGCTCCATGTCATATTGACAACAAAGGGAAGACTTTTTAAGAAGTTTTCCATTGATTCCTAACCCTCACTTATTCACATGTGCATAAAATGGGTTCATTTTGAACCCTTTGATCCAAGCAACATATTCACACTGCCTGATGCCAGTTTGAAATAATGTGAAAATTCACTAGAAGAAATATGATGTGCATGTGAAATATCTTAAATATTGTATAATTTAAGATGAATGGCATAAATTATTTTATTAATATATGTGGATTCCAAAACTTTAACTTATATGTTTAAAAATTTGATGGTGAAAAACTCATTTATTGTTACTTTTAAAATTAAAGTGAAGGTACTTAAGTTTCTATGTAAATTTGAAAAAGAAACACTTATTTTTAAGCAAACCCATACATTACCATTAGTAGTTTTTCTTTTTTCCAATTTTGTGATGTAGTCACACCCACAATCATCTGCAAGAGGAATTAGCCAAATTTGGGTACAGGTTAGAGAGGAAAGTAGAAATATTTAAGAATCCTATTATATTTTGGCAATCTGATGGAACCTATAACATTTAAATATAACAATTCAGAGAAAAAAATCTCTCAAAATCTAGTGATTGTGCCACATCTTTTTCACAAAAGTCCTTTGCATGAGTCACACTGGATTTTTTGGGTAGCCAAGTGGCAAAAATTCACCAAAAAGGAAAAACAATGATTATCATACCTTTATTATGCATTATATTGATTCAATATATGTTGCAAACATCATGACAGAACGCTGTATTGAAATCTACCCATTTGACTAAGAACACGAATAGATGACTCTCATACAACACTTGGTGCCCACGTCCAACATACAACTGATTAAACTAAAATAGATTTATTCCTTTTTATGCCCACAATTAAACCCTAAATTCAACAATTAGGTTTGCTTTCAAAGAGCATCCAATGGTTGATATCTTGTTAGCTTGCAAAACTAAACATTGTGCATTCTAATGTACATGTGAATAATTTTCTTTTTCACCTGATTCATGTTTCTTATTTGTTTTAAAAGAACACAAGATTTTTATTCACTTAATTGCAGAATACTAGGGAACAACTGTTGATACAGTATAAATAATATTTGGTAAATGACCTCTATGAGCCAGTGTGAGACCAGCACTGTTCTTTTTTTCCAATTTTGTGAGGCAGGTGCTCTGGTGATCATACACAAGAGGACTTAGCCAATTTTGGCTGCAGGTCAAAGAGGAAAGTAGAATAGTTTAGGAATCATGCTACATTTTGGTGCCATGATAGGACCTATTGTCCAAATATGGAAAATTCCAAAGAAATCTTCATAATGTGGCGATTTTGGGTCTTTTTTTTCAAAAAAGATAGAAAACCCTTTGCATTTGTTGCACTGGCTTTGCTTTTGTTGTGAAGATGTAGAAATTCGCCAAAAACAGAAACACTGACCAAAAAAATATCTAGTTAAGATTTCAGAAGATCCACTTGATTTGATAACTACATCTTGAAGTTCCGCCCAGAAACAAAAGAAAAATGTTCTGCCTCACTTTCCAAATGATTGTTCTTCCCCCTGTCCGATTTGATTTATTTCTTTAACAGTTCACAAGTTCACAACCTTGCTCACGTTGTTAGACACGTTGTTCACGTCCTTGTACTCCAGCTCTCGCTTGTACTTGGCTCGGTGACCTCCAATTTCTAGTTTTATTCTTAGTCTTTGTAATCTAACAACACAAAAACCAGAGTGCAATATGTAGGTAATATGAAGAAAATACTGCAATGCCTGCATATGCACCTATAATAAATATGACTAGAGTGTTTGGATTTACCAGTGTTGGGCGGTCCTCGACAAGAGGAAAAGACCAGTTATCTTGGGATTCATAAGTGCAGTTGTAAAGAAATCAAAGAACAGACTCTGATATTTAACCATAGTTTTGAAAAATATATATATATATTTTCCCCAAATAGCCATCTATAAAGCCACCAATTCTTTATTGATTCTCTCATGAAAATTACCTGTATGTTGAGGTTTTCGAAATAATTGGAACCAGATGTTTGTTGTTTCTGAATTTATTTAAAATACCAGAATCCACAGTCCTCTGATTGTGAAACATTTAAAAAATTGAAACCAGCGAGAAAATCAAATGCTCACCCCCACAGGAGTATTTGACTCAGAAGGATGGGCACTCACATTGGCAAGTGTATTTAGCTCTATGTAATTGGCCATTGCAAATCCAGAAGAAAATTTATTCAGATAGAATTAAGATCTGGGGTGCCAGCTTATGTCATTTTCTTGATCACATTATATGACATGATCTTCCAGTGATGATGATACACTGGCAATAATGACTGGAATGTGTCTGTTGAACATGAGTTTTTCCTTTAAATTGTTGAATTGCACACCCCAGACTGGAATGTCATGGAATGGCACTGCCCTGCTCATTACATTGGGTGTGTTACCCAGCTCACCCTAATGGGCTCACCTGGCATATTACCCAACATAATGAGCAGGGCATTCCTTATATATTGGTACGATTAATTGCTCATATTATGGACTCAGCATCGTAAGGAATTAAGGCGCCCTCCTAATACACTAGAAAATCCCAGTAAGGTCCTTACATACATAGTACACACCAGCGTGAGAAAGTTCTTTGATTTTTTTGATTCTGGGTGTTCGAAAAAGTTCAGAATGCCAAAGAACCGTAGTTTCCGGGAGTTGAAAATTGTTTCAGTGATATTGCAAATACGTGCCACTACAAAAACTCAAAACCTTGTCCTGAGTTTGGAAGTGTTGAAAGTGTTGGAACCGTGGCAAGTTCAACAGAGACTTCCAACCTATTAATCCAACACCCAAATTCTGACTCCACCCTTGAAAAAACCAACCGCTGGTGGGAAAAATCAATGAATTTATAATTTCATTCAAATTCCATGGCATACAGTGAAGAGCCATCCATGATCAATGAGGAGAACATTCTAATTAGAAAAAAACTCAATTATGCCACCTGAACTATCAAGAAGCCAATTTGTGAACTCCAGCCTGCAGGCCTGGGTCTTATTCAATCTCTGCTACAAAACAAATGAAAAGAAGACTTCTAAAATACTCCACAATTGGGGTTTAGAAAACGTTTTTTGGATCGATCCTGATCACTCAACTGATCAGCTGATAGTAGTAATTACAAGGTATTGGTGGCACATTCCGGTGGAGCTGTAGGGTAACGAGCCTTGTCGGTGCAATAGTTGTAAACGAGGTAGCGACCACGAACCCACTTCAGCTGATTGGTTTGATGCCATGTGACTGCTGGCGCTTGAGCCCACTGACTGGAACTGCAGCTGGCGATGTTGTTGTTCTGGACTAGGCATCCGTTGATATTGAATCCTTGGTACGTGGCGATGAATGGGGCGTACTGCCAATCGATCTTAATCCTGCCACCATCAGTGGCCCATTGAGATCCGTCCCAGAGACTCGAGTACACTCCCATCGGCTGGCTGTTGAGATATGGCACCCCCAGGTTCTGGTTGTTCTTGAATATCCGAATGGGTATATTGTCCACCATGAACCTGCAAAGCATCGATCGGACGAACTGCAATACATTAGTGTGTTTACAAAATCCAATTATATATAAGTCTGCCCCGGTTTCAAATTATTTGAGGTTTGATCCGCGTTGCAGGAAGTACTTACAAAACGTAGTTCTGGTTCCAATTCACCGAGTAGCAGTGGAAATCCGCAGTCGGGTCGAACCAAAGATAGATCCGTTGCTCCCGATTCCCTACGCCGTGGGCATACACATTCGTCTGCAAAATGTAAGGTTGTCCGGTGACATTTCCTAGGAACTCGAAATCTAGCTCATCGTGTGTGGAACCATCCGACGATAACTGCAAGCAAATGTGAGTCATGCCACAGAGCTCCAATTAGTCTTCCTTCACAGGTGGTGACTAGTAGATCTGTCGCTGGCCTAGATAAATGCACTGCTTGGTAATTTGATCTATTCAGGATCGAAGTGGACAAGGATTGAAATTCGGAACGATCTGTGCAATATATGGGAAAGTCGTCTGCACTTACATAGAATGAAGTGACGGTGCCTGCGGAGTAGCCGGGTACTAGCTTAATACACATCCCCGTATTACCAAAGAGATACTTAGACTTCGAGCCAAATCCAGCAGCTGCGCAATTGGTTACGAATGGGTTACGAATAAGCATGAATTCGTCAGAAGTATTCGACAACAGAGAAACTTGAAATATTGCAAGCAAATGATGTGCAATGCCGTAAATAGAATGTGGTCTAGCAGATTTACAAAAGAGTGTCTAGACAATATTGCATTGGAGTTTAATAACTTCCGTAGGAGTGAACTAGATGTCGACGAGTCGTGGCCGCAGCTCACCTGCTTGCTGATCGAGAACCAGCTGCACTTGTTGCCCGCCAGCCAACAGAACGGCATGTTTTGAATCTGAGAAAGCCTGGTAATTCTGTTGAAACAATGTTGGCTGTGTACTGAGCCCTCTTGCAAGTCTGCTAGCTTCGACCGCCACAGTCAAAGAAGCAGTCATCGCCATAACCCAGACTGCAGCCAAGACATGACTACTCCATTGTCTATCCCTCCGCAAACTGATGCCAGTGTTTAACCCTCTAGTTGCCTTCATGATTCGGGACGGTAGTGTTGTCAGCAGGCCTAGCTGCGGTGCAGGAAACGAATCCTTTTTGCAGACGATCGCCGCCACTGTATAGATGTCTGTAATATAATCACCAGCTCACGTTTCAACACCAGCAGCTCCTGAATCACGTCTATAAGCTGCAATTGCTTGTCTACAAACGCCTCGCCGTCTTCCACACACACTAGGATTGAATCTACATAAACTTACTGTATATATATTAGAGCTACCTAAAGCTTTGGAGTGTGTCACAAAGTTGCAAATAACACAACCCAAAGAAAGAATCGCCTCAACGGGAACGAATTTCGCAACTGCACATGTAGGCTCGAACTATTTAGCCAGAACAGAACGATCGACGTCGAGGAGAAACTGGGGAGAGAGCCGCCTTCTAATTAAAGGGATGGAGTATCAGTGGATGCAGCGAGAAGACGCGGTCGATGCTAAGCTTTGCATTCACGAGTTACGCGGTTAGTCCAGAACACGGAATTCTAGGGTGGCGTATTAGACGTCGTCTAGACTCTCGGGGACGCCCGCTGCTTGTCACGTTCCGGGAAAGTGACAAGCGTCGCCCACTGGATGCCGATCACACACCCCTATTTATCATCCATCTATCCATCAGATCGTCGCTTAAATATAGACCCCGATTACTCCCCGATCAGATGAACGTCCCCGAGTCTAGTGTGCTGATCTTTTGCCATTAGTGGTTGTTGATCACAACCCCCCACCATTTATCATCCATTCATATCATCAGATCCTCGCTTAAATCTAGACCCCGATTAAGCCGAG
>Ga0209611_10012999_pt1 | contig 11554 bp, 4 predicted proteins | sample S1TSphgellanicum_3_FD_187693 | JGI IMG/M metagenome (GOLD analysis project Ga0209611, IMG submission 187693) | Host-associated microbial communities from peat moss isolated from Minnesota, USA - S1T2_Fc - Sphagnum magellanicum MG (SPAdes) (version 2) | ecosystem: Host-associated > Plants > Peat...
ATAAAGATGTAAGGTAAGAACACGATATATGTTAGAAGATGATTCAAATAGAACTTTATTTTGATAGTGTATGAAAACAAAGGTTATGACAGTAAAGCACACCCAAAACTAGTGTTAAATAGATTACATGTAATAAGAGGTCCTACCCTTATTTATACCCCATTGGGGACTTAGTTCAAGGAATTTTTTTAAAAAGTTTTCATGTGTGCATTTATCAAATAAGCTTTTGAATAGTTTCCTAATTAACAGTGAACCAAAAGTCAACTAAAACTTAATTAATTATTTATTTAGATTATACCCCATTAGAAACCTACTTTAAGGAAACCTGCATAGTGAACTAAAAGTCACCTAAAACTTACCTAAGTGTTAATTTAAAATTAACTAGGAATTAATTGAAGGTTAATTCAAACTTAACTATAAGTTAACTAAGATTTAATTGAGACTTAATTAGGACTTAATTAGGACTTGACTAAGATTTAATTGAAAGTTCACTAAGACTTAACTAAAAATTAACTAAAAGTGAATTCAGAGTTAATTAAGAATTAATGATGATGCAAACAATGATGTAGGCGAGTATGTTGGTGTAAGCAATGATGCAAGTGACGGGTGATGATGGTGTCTATGACAACCACATCATTAAAATAACATTGCAATCATAATTAGTCATATTTAGATGATTGATTTTAATCATATTAGTCAAGTTGAACAATTCCATGTGAGTGCCACATATGTCATATGTTCAACATGGTGTTCGTTTTGACTATATATCTAGTTTTAAAAATCAAAATAAACACACCTAGTTTTGATTTTGGTGAAATCGAATATAGTTAATCATTTCAAACATATAAATTTCATTCTATAATCATCTTAGTTGCAATGTTAATAGCAAAAAAAATCATGTTTTGTAGTAGTGCAACATGTTTCACTTTCACAAAGTATGGCCATTAATTTGAACATGAGAATGGGTTCAAATTTTGATGTTGTAGTCATGGTTGCATAAAACCAATGAGTTTAACAAATCATGGTTGTCACCCCAAAAAAAATGTTGGCTTTTGTAATGAGCATGAAAGGTACATCGGTTTCTTTATTTGCAAAACTTGTTTCAATTTGAACACACTTGATAAAATTGATGACAAAGAATAGGTTGGCATAAATTCTACCAATGTGAATGATTGTGGACAATGAATTTGTTGACTAACCTCTCGGTTTGTGGATCCAACACCACATCTATTATTTGAGGTACTAAAGATTGAGTAGTTAATCAAGTGACAAGTATTGTAAGATACATCATTGGTTATGGTAATGCAACTCTACACGTGAAAGCCAATCCTACCAAGTCCACCATAGTAGATGGATCAAAGTTTCGTATTGAATCCAATGTTCTTAGAACTAACAACACATGAAGAATGGCCATGGTCACAATTCATTGCTCCACTTGTCCACCAACCTTAGTTTATAAGACCTCCATATTCTTGATTTTAATTCAAATTATGTCATGTATTCCATTCTTGGCCACCTTTTCCTTTTTGGGAAATAGCATTGCCATGGCCCCAACCATCTTGATTGCCATGATTCAAATTTGGTCATAGTTCAAGATGCACATCATAGTAATGTGATGTTGTGATTCAACTTGCCACAATGTTCACATTATAGTTGTTCATTTTGGACCTAAGTTTTGTCCTTTGCCCTTATATGAATAATCATTGTTCAAATGATTCTATCCACAAGTCTAGCAATTCACATCCAATTATTGTTGTCTCAAGAATAATGATAATGGTGTTTGATTTCCTCTCAAAAACCCTTAAACTTTTATGTAACAACTTTGTTTGGTTGCCCATGTTGTTGAATTTGTAGTTGAATGGTTGGGTGCATTAGTTATCCTTATTAAAACCAATAATCACCATCTTCTCTTTGACCATGCCCCTCTTGCCAACAAAACACATATGCCAAAGTAGGTTGACCAATTTATAGTAGAGTAACATTTTGCATTTTTCACCTAAGCTCCTTGTCCAAAATTTTATACCAAAATTGGAAACCGTAAGCCTTCATGACCCCTTGAGTTTTAGTAATCAACCTTTGGATACAGTGGTATGCTTCATGCAAATTTTCATTGATTTTCCATTAAACTCTTGCAAACTTCATAATTTTCATTGTTCATATCCATTGGTAGTTTATTTTCAACTCTTAGAAAAACTTCATTATGAAGTTGAATGCAAGCAATGGTCTTTGCCCACTAGTTGAAATGCTAACCCTAACATTTCCATTTGTTAAATATTCACCTAAAGTAGATGAAATTGCACTTGGAGCAACAATGGCCTTGGTGATTGAAACATAATTCAACAATTAATATAACCACCATTCCTCAATTTGCACCTTGTGAATTCACTTAAACTCATGGTAATCATCCATAGATAACTTATACATGGGTAGCCTTTCCAAATGCTAAAAAATCCCTTTCATGGCATAAAAGGTGTGAATAATTGTGGGTTATGCATTTGTTGCATACCCATTATCAAGCTTTTGGATGAAATCATTTAGATTAATTGTGCCCTATCATTGGAGTATTAATATGGCCCTTTAGTGGCTCCATAAATTTCCTCTATGTTCCACAACAATGATGTGACAATAGGAACAAGAAAATGTTTAAATTTGAGTTGGAAAACTCCCCTTTTTATGATGTTGATAATGTGGGTGGTTTGAATCGCACCCATCCTTTAATAAACCCATTAATGTTGTTCAAAGTATCCTTTGTTCAAGAACACTTGGCACCTTCATGGCACCCCAAAACCTTTTTCAAAACCTTGATTTGAAAGGGATGTTGCATTTGTATGGGTTATAAGCCAACACTAAATCTATAAGGGAGTTACTACATCTATAGAATATGCTTCACAAAGCTAAACAAACATGGGGTTTGATGTGACCACCACAAATGTGGTAAATTGGTCATCAACTTAATTTTCCCACCACAAACAATTAATGTAGTTGATTAGTCATCACCTCTTCATACAACCCACGATTGAATCACAAATAATGACATAAATGGGATTTATAATTCCATTCAACACTTAATCCCATTTTTTTAAGCTTGTTGACTAAAGACTCACAACAAAAAAATAATTTAACCAAACTTGAAAAAATGTTTATGACATGGCATTCCACAATGTTGATGGCACATCATTCCACCAGTATCTAGAAGTTTAGGTAAGAAAAAAACAAAATGAGCTAGGTAATGTTTAATCGTGAGCTCTTAGCGATGGTAATGGATTAATGTGGTGATTGATGTTTTGGCCGCTATAGCTTTTAACACATGATGTTGCACTAATTCGGAGAAGGGGACATTGGAAATCTTGGTGGTGTTGGATGTAATGTGATTTTAGCCTGATGCTTTGAATGTCAAATTGAAAAAACTTAACCAAACATGGTGGCTACATAATGTTGGCAAGGTTGGGCCCTATTGTGCAATGGTGAGCTTGATTCTTAAACCCTTTTCCTTTGTTGTTTCATTTTTCCATTTTTTTCTTTCAAATCCATAACCGAATCCTTCTTTCTTTCTTTCTTTTTTTCTTTCAAACTCCTTCCAACCTTTCCTTGCTTCAAATTTTGTACCCAAGCCCTAATTGAAGTTAAACTCCTCAAGATAATCAAGATTATAAATGAAATCTAAAGAAATTGAGAACAATTTTTTTCTAAACTTCTTTGCTTTAAAAAGAATATTAATTACAACAAGAAAATCAATAAACATGAAAAAATCACAATAAAATCCTGTCTGAACTTCTTAAACTTGACAAAAACAAACAAAAATGTGTTCTCATGCATTTTTCTCCATGTTGCAACAAATAACACAAATTACAATTACAAATTTCATGAAATTCACAAACACAACCAAATTGTAATTTCTAAATGCAAGGAAAATTTACAAGTAAAAAACCAAACTATACCACAACATTCGTCATAGAACAAAGTTATTCCAATCTTCACAAAATCTAATCATTTTCTTGAGTTGCACCAAATTCAAAAAACGATTTTTGGTTTTCAAATCCTATTCATTTTCATCTTGAAGGAATCTAAGCCCAAAACCTAAGCAAAAAAACTTGCAGACAAACTCATAACACAAAACACATGATAATCTTCAATTCAATTAAACAAACACACAATATTTTTCATAAAACTTTGGAGTTTCAAAAACTAAGAACAAGACTTCAAAGCACAAAAACAAGATATTATCCTAAGTCATTCAAAATCTCAAACCCTTTTCACATTAGGATTATTGTACTTCTTTAAAAATACCCCATTAGGTTATGTGCACACTAATCTTGACATGTCAAACAAATAAAAATAATCCAACAAGCTTTTACTTCATTTACCATGGCTACACTTGTTATATTGTGCACCTTGAATATCTTTATAATCACATGGGTGGGCTCCTGTGAATAGTTTAGAAGACTTGGTTATTGTTTGTGATGGTTGTGTAACAACAATCAATTTCATCATTCTAAATGGAAATCAAAATTTTGAACTTTGTTTGAATTTGGTAGTGATTGGCTACATCCAATAAATGATAAGTCGTAGAACAATTTTAAATAGCAAAATTTGTATGGACATTGTTGAAAATGGGGTCAGTATTAATTTGGCAAATGGTATTAACAATGTTGACCATTTATCAAAAAAATTTATAGATGTTGGTCATTAATTTCACTATTAAAATAATACCATTGACTATCAATTTACTTGGTATTTTTGGGTAACAATTGTTGGTTATGAATAAAGGTTAGTTATCAAATATTTTGTTGAAAATCTTTGGTTATATTATTAGTTACACACATGTTATATGGTTTTTAAAAATAAATTACTTAAATTTTTAATCATAAAAATAATTAACATTTTAGGATTGAAAACCTACTTGTATGATAGCCATGTGTCATCTAGGTAGGTTATTAATATTTGAAAATCCAATACCAAGAGGATAGTTTATTATCCAAAATTTATTTTAAAAATAACGTAACTAATGGGCATGTTATCAATAATCAATTGGGTTGAGGATTAGTTAATTATTCAAGTCAAAACTCAATGTTCGGGCAATATTAATATTAACCAACTTTTAAGGTTAAAATGATTATGCCAAAACATGTTAGTGGTAGTTTCCATGACTAATATGTTATTTTCAACAATTAGTCAACACCAACCCCTTTTAAAGTATTTGAAGAACATTTTTGCTAAATGATAACATCATGATATTATTCCTTTTTAAAGACACACCATTTCTTTATAATACTAGTGGTTTTAAACTAAAGATTTTATGTTCTTATTTAGAAATAACAAGTGATTTCCAAAATTGGCATTTAGTTTTTTCTTCTTGTTGTCATTTGATTTTGGATTGAATTATTTTTTCCCCTGAGAGTTCTTATTTGAATCATTTTTGTAAACAAGACTAACGAATTAAAGTTGAAAAGCTTTGCAATTCTCACACAATGTAGTAGACTATCAAATTTCATTTTTAGTGAACTACAAAAATATCATTGTTGGTTGTATTTTTAAAGATCCTATAGTCATAATTTGCAATGTTGATTTATAAAACTTTGCCTTTGAAGTCATTGTTAACCTTATGGGAAAATTTCTATTAAACAACTAGGATTTTTAATCAATTTGGTAGATATAATAGATGTATTTTTTTGGTTACAAACTATATAAATTAGGTAGATTTATCAAGTGGCCTTACCACTAACAACTACTAGGTAAAAATACAATAAAAGGAACCAAGGAAGTTGTAGACGATGCTTAAAATTACATTTACATTATTTTGGAAAATCACCATTAATTGTATTTAATGAATTATTTATCCATAATTTGTAATTATGTTTTGGTGTTCATGAAATTGCATTCCTATGAATTTGGAGTCATTTCACTATGTTATTAGAATCCTTTGTCATACACAAAACACTTGTTGACAAGGTCTTTTTAAGGACTATAAAATTTGAACGTGCTTTTTGTTACTCAAACCTTCATAAAATGTTTTCAAATTTATTATGGGTTCTAATATACTTCATAAGAAGGGCAACATCTTTTTATTTTTTGAAATGCACATGTATTGAATCCTTTTAATGGATGTTGATTTTGATTTTGAACGTCTTTAATGGTAAAAAAAGTTCAAAATTTGTCATCATGGTTATAAAAAAATTATACATTTGACTATAATTTAAGTCTTCATCTAAATAAAATAAATAAATAAATAAAAATTTAAGTCATGTTTGGTTTCAATATTAATATCCAATCCCATAATTTAAAAATATAATCTTGGAATTTAATAGATCAATACATGTATGACGCATGTAAAATGTAATCCTTAATACATACTCCAACCTTGGTTGCCATAGTTCCTTTTATTGTGTTTTTACCCTATGGCAAAGGTATTGTAATTAACATGAAATATCCAAAGATCAATTAAACAAGTACATGTAACACATGAAGTTAGGGAAATTTGATGACAAAAAAATTCCTTGTTCTATCCACCATATTTGGGAGCACCTGAATCACAATTGGCATTGAAATGGAAACATCAATGCCCACATTGTTGTAAAATCAACTTCCTTAACAACAAATTTTCAATAAATGATAAAAAATCATAATTATTTACAACATATAAGACCAAGTATTTTAGAATTTCCTTTTGTGTGGGGTCTACTTTGTTGTAAAGTTGTTTGTTGAAGAGTTTTGTGATTTGAGAAGGAAAGACAATATTATTTGTCATTTCAACTTGTTTTTGACCTCCTCTTTTGGTCATCTTTTGTAGACAATTTCATATATAATTTTGAATGTTCACGAAAACTATTTTTTTAAAACACTTGTATCATGTTCTTTGTTAAATTTTTATTCTTTTGAGTTAAGGTTATAATTGTTTTAGTGGAGTAGTGTGATACAACACATCACATCATTTGTGAGTTGCATGAATTTTACATTGCACCATCATTGTTGAAAATAAAAAATACCTACTATTCTAATGTACGATGAAAATGATACCATGCATGGATGAAAAACCCTTGAACAACATCCACCTTAACATTAGATGCCTCTTGAGATCCAAACTTAATTTTAAATTAAGAAACAAACTAAAAGTCGTATTCCTTTTCATCACAAATTGATGGTATAAGTCGAATGGCATTTGTGAATGCCATTGAAAGCATGTGCATATGTTCTTTGTTATTTAGCAACTCCATGTAACAAAAATAAACAAACCATAAACAACAATAATGACAACAAAAAATAACCACCACAACAAAAAGCAATGACAATAACAAACAAACAACAAAGATGACAAATGAACAAAACCAGAACAAAACAACAATATGCAACAAAACAAAATAAAAAATAAAGACAAGAACAATAAAAAGAAAAGTAGACGAACATCATTGACATAGAGTTTACCTTGCTCAAATGTGAATAAGGTATTGTAGACAAGAAGTTGACCCATAATAACCATTATGACAATGAGACACTAAAAACACCTTAAGCAACTTACATGTTTTCTTGCAAGCTCTAGCACATGTGACATGGGAAAAAACATATGTTAAGTAAAATGACAACACACACACACACAATTTGTCCAAATTTCTTATTTGTTTAACATACTGCAACCTATCCTTTCAATCCCTAGGACATTAAGAATGGACCTTTTTGTTAGGATACCCTATTGAAATTCACTAGGAATAAATAGTTTAGAATTGATTATCCCATCTCCTTAATCACAATTTAATCAAGGCAATTCTTTTCATCCTACTAACTACATAACCCCTAATAAATTTGTGTTTATTTCCTTTCTTACCAACCCAAATTGAACCACCACAACACACAATTCCCTTTCCCCCACCCTTTTCCTAACTTCTTCTCTTGTTACCAAATCCTTCCCTAGCTTTTCCTACCCCTGAATTTCACTTTCACCAAAAGATGAATTAAAACTAAAAATGGAAACAAATCTACCAATTCTTTACAACTTACAAAAATTCACAAGCATGCAACCTAATTCCTACAATGCATGACACAATTGCCATCCCCTTTTAGTTATTTTTTAATCTCTTTCCCAAAATTTAGATAATCAATCCAAATTTTGTCCATCAATCCTTCCTTGAATTTTTTCTTCTTAAAACTTTAGAGTTCTTCTATTTAACAACCTTGTCTCCCATTTCTTATCATTCATAGAATTGCCCAACATTGGTATGTATAACATGAGTGGAGTACAACACAATAGCCAAATAACATCCATCTTCGATTCCTCAATGGTGTTGATAATTTTTATTTATTTATTGTTACTACTTCTTTGACTTCTTCAACTTCTATTGATGTCATTCTTAATTTGCAGGTTAGAGTTAATTGATGAACTACAGTTGAAAAAATTCTTCAAAATAATCCCAGATATAGAAGAAGGCTTTGAAATTATATCTCATAATTTCATGGTTTTAGCTATACCTTCAATTTACTACAATCATTGTTGTGAATCTAGGCCAGTGAACCAGCACACACCAGTGCACAATGCAAAATAGATGGTATGCGAACAGGACACACATTTCTATTGCATTTTGGGTATATAGCCTAACCACAGTCATTAGTTATGTACTAACTGTCCAAATCTACTTACCAACACAAGAGCCACCAAGTGGTTTCCCTACTTACTACCTACCTACATAATAACCACTTCTATTGTCTACCTACTTACCTATGATACTCATCCATTTAACTAGGTAATCCGAGGTGGAAGTAGGAGGGTGTACCGGATAGGTTACCAAGGTGAAACCCTGGTAACTCAGTTGCAGTTTGAATTGATAACGGAGTCATAAGGGGTTTTCATTTGTTCAATGGGTCGTGCACTAGTGGGTGCTGGGTCACACAACCCACAGATCTGTGTGTTACCATGCATGCTACCTGGGCCAGTTCAACACTAGATATATTATTTTCAGTAATGTTGAAATTTTCAACAAAAATAAAAAATATTTTTAGAAATAAATTTTGTGAAGGAAAATAAAGAATCTGATGGAAACATTTGAGAATATATATCATTTGTCGAAATGACATCCTCAAAATTAATTAATGAATTATTCAACAAACATGTGTCAAAGTGGCCAAACATACTACAATGGTATCCTGTTTTCTCATAAATGCTCAATAATTTTACAATGGGTCATCCATTTTGAGAATTTATTGGGTGAATCTAGATAAAGCACTCATGCACGGTAACAGTAACCTTGTCAACAAAGACCTCTAAATTTTTTTTCCTTCGAGATCTTGCTTCCTGTCCCTCCAAACAATCATAAGCAGTGTAAGCTTTGGCTCCAGATGCTCAAGTGGAGATTATGATGCGTTTGTTTGTTTGGAGTGCACATGAAGCCAATCATGAACGACAACAAGAGCACATGTATAGTAAAGTTATTTGTCCTGAGAACTCGCAACTAAAACAGTCCAAGCAAGGATGCTGAAACGGTCTGACAGCAATCAAAGAGCTGAGTGAATCCTATCCTAGTAGCTGCCAACACTTTTTCTGTGAATTTTAACAAATTTTCAACAACAACGTTTGAACATAACCAGCCTTTTAGAGGCTGTCTTGATGATGCATCTCTTCCTCATTGGACACTCACACCCCAGTAATTATTTCACATACCTTATCCTAAAGTCAGTTTTGTCATTAAATAATCCTCAAAACAATGAAATGAAACTTTGTGTATATACGACATTGACATGTTGAAAATCATCATAATCGTCATAGGCTACATACATCACTCTGAATAATTTCACTACTCATATCACAATATTAAAGTAGATGATGGGAAAATATATAATTTCAAAATTAAAAAAAAAGAATTCATTTTTTGAAAAAAAAAAAAAACTTTTGTTTTGTCACTGTGGAAACTGACCCTAGGCTACAGTATTAAGCTGCTGATTGTTTTCAACATAGGCATCAACTTTACATCCATAACATGATGACCCCAGTATGCTGGTGGTGTCTGGTAACTGGTGTGAGTTGGTGAGTTACCAAGTCTCGGTGACTATTCTTGGTAACCAGCCAGCTCTTGCCAGTTACAACACCGTCCATAACCGCTTTAATAGAAGCTCAAATTCTTGAATTTTAAAAAAAGTCCAGAGATAATGTAAGAGCCCAAATCCTAGCTGCTAAAAGAACTGATCACTTTTCTGTCAATTTCAACACCTTCCAAGAGTTTGAGCACAACTACTTTACAAGCATCAAAACTACTGCCCTAGTAGTAGTAGTAGCAGCAGCACAGGGGCAGCTTCATTCAACACATGTCTGTAGAATAATTAATCAATTTTGAAGATTACATGACATAGAACAGAATATTCCTCAATATAAACATTTAAAAAATATTTATTTTCCTTCAACAAATTCTGGGATTTATGAAAAAAGGGGGTTAATTTTTGGAAATTTTAACATTTCTACAAATAATATAATTAGTGTCAAAACTGCCAAGGTACTACGGATATGGGAAGGTGCGGTGCGGTTCAATCCTGGGTTCTGAAGAGAACAGAAGACCCAGAAGACCCACCACTACTTTCTGTGTATCCGGCATCTCTCAGATGATCTTTTGTCCCAGCAAGAAACTGAAAGAACCATCACTCCGTCATGCAGGAGTTGTCCTGGTTGTGTGGTTGGGCACTGTGCTCCTTTCCTGTATCCTCTAATACCTGGGTTCAAATCTCAGAAGAGTAAGTAGGAGGAGGGCACAAGGCCCACTTCTTCCTGTTAAAAACAAAGTACCCACCCAGACCCAGGACTTTTTACCTTAAAGATTGGAGTTCTCAGAGGCATATTTTTGGCAGCAATTGGCACCACCAGATCATAAAGTTTGCCTTGGTTGTTATTTTGGCACTTGCACACAACGCCAAACAGAATAATAGACCCCGGGATTCCTGTGTCAGTTGTATCCTAGTTTCACAAGATCTTTGTTCTGAAAGTTACCTAGTCCTTCCTTTCTTTTGCACTGTTTTTGGGGCCACAAAAACTAGTTGATGTATATGTATCATCATCACTAGAGCTGCTCTAAGTGTGTACCAGAGTACGGAGTCCTTCTGACTCCTGAGCACTATGGAAAAGGGTGATCAAACACGTAACTGGGATCCAAACTAGTTTTTCCACCAATTTTGGTAGTAAACTGAGTTCCATCCTGTCTTTCCTTTTTTCTGAGCGCCTCCACCCCTGTATTTTCACTTCTCCTACCTGTACAAGTACTATAAATACTCTCAAACCTTGTGCATTACATGATGAGTTTCAGCATTTCATACTGATATTTAATCAAATTTCCTTTCTTTGTGGATACCATTGAAAGAGGGGATAGGGGAAGAAAGCAGGCCCAAAGAGAGGGTGACTTTATGGATAACTCTAATGTCACAAGGTTTTGAAAATGGGCTCTATTCCTTTAAATCTGTGTAGGAGAATGTGGGTGTCAAAAGACCCTGGACATGAAAATGATTCCTTCTAGTTGGTCGGTTATTGAGTGCTATTGATTGATTGGCTATAATGATTGGTCCATGCATGACATATGTGTTCTCTTTGTCT
>Ga0209611_10013001_pt1 | contig 11552 bp, 8 predicted proteins | sample S1TSphgellanicum_3_FD_187693 | JGI IMG/M metagenome (GOLD analysis project Ga0209611, IMG submission 187693) | Host-associated microbial communities from peat moss isolated from Minnesota, USA - S1T2_Fc - Sphagnum magellanicum MG (SPAdes) (version 2) | ecosystem: Host-associated > Plants > Peat...
ATCTAAATTTGGCTGCCAACTATATATATATATATATATATATATATATGAAAGTAAAAACATTAAAGTATTCATTTATATTTTTGGCTACCTACTATTAACCAAAAATGTAAATCTAGTTTCATTTTCACATTTTTCATTTTATTTTTATTTGGGGGGGGGGGTGAAATTTGACCAGTACAAAAAAGGCTGAAAAAGTAGTAACCTTGCTTTGATCATAATATCATTGTTGTCAAATACAATGCTTATTTGGCCTTTTGAATTTGTTTGATAATTTTGTGGGTCTATTGTAAACGCTTTTTATCACTATGAAAGGAATTCATTATTTTTTCAAATGAATCCTTTTTTAATGTCACTATTGTTATGAAATGGACATGCAAATGAAAATGGATATTTGTCAATAATTATTGTTTCCAGACTAATTATCTAGGCTAATTAACATATTTGTGGTCTTTGTGCACAAAGACAAGGTTCAACAACCCAACAAATTAGAACTAAATGTCTATGGTCATTTCATTGAGAAAAAACACAATTGGGTTTTGGATATTGACAATTTGATTATGCTATTGGTTCAAGATTTCAAATTTGGTTAATAAACGGTTGCATGAACCCTTCAACTTAAATACATGGGGTTGACATGTAAAGCTCGTGTCAAACCCAACAAGTTCATAATCATAAAAATGGTATATTGGACCGTGCATATTTCATCATCTCAATTAAAATTTAGAATTTACAAGGATCATCGATGTTTAAGCTTTAAACGATTTTCATTTTTTAAAATTCCATGACAAAAATGGGAAAGTTAGTTGTCATATTGATATGCATGATTCCACAAAATAACCAAAGTTTTTGTTGAATCAAACTTGTACTTCACATGTAGGTTGAACAAATATGGTCAAGACATGTTTGAATATTCTAAAAAGAACAAAATTTATTCAAGGTTATCCAAATGATAGAAACACCTCAAAGTCATGTCCAATGTAAATACCAACTTCAAACATGCATGGGCCATTTTTTGATATGTATGCAATAACTAACTAAACATTTAACACTAAAAAAAATGAACAAATTACGAGTTGTGAAAGCCTTGATGACCCCTAATTTCATGTTCCCAAAAGCTTACCATCAGATTCTTGCATCCTTGACAATTGAGCTGTAACACGTCTGGTGTTAATTCATGTTATGGGAGTATTCTATGTATGTCACTTTCTAAGTGGCATGCATCAACCTATTGTGCTTTATAAAAGTTAATTGCAATACATACATTTCAACATGTTTTTATTGCTTTTACTTAGTGATGGCATGAGTTTAAATTTTTTTGAAAAAAACTTACATATGCAAATAAATGAGTTTATAGTATTCTTAAAATTGATTTTTTTGTCAATAAATGTCCTCAGCTTGTGTTTTTTTTATGTTGTTGATATTGTATAATGGTTGAATAACATTGCTAGCCTTTGTTTACCTTTTGTTTGTCCAAGACCAAGTGTGAACTGAAATGAGGTGGACTTGAAAAGTTGATATACTTTCAATGTGAACACATGTAATTTTTAGGTTTTTAGATTTTTGTCATTATTAACTTTCTGCACATAGACAACGAAAAGCTTTTCATCATTGTTTATTTCCTTCGATTATCCATTGTTGTAAGAATTTGAACAGAACATGTGAGGGACAAAAGGTCAATTTGTTGTTTGTGGGTAATGCAAGACTTATCTCAAGGTTGTTGATTGCGGAGGATGGAACTGCATCGATGAAGTTTTGGAAATGGGAAAAGGAAGATAATACAATTGCAAATAAAAGGTAGAAGAAGAAGTGGAATAGATGGATTGATTGAGCTAAGTTATTACCCTAGTTACGTATTTAGGATTTTATGCTAAGCTTATATAGTTGTTGAGTTTTCTTTTGTTACACTAATATATGTTTAATGATAGTGCACTATGTATTTCTTAGCTTTTGTATGAGGGGTTGGTGATGAAATGTGATGACAAAACAAGGTGGTTTGAGTTGTAGAAAATTGGGCATGTAGAAAATCCTAAAACCACACATTTGACTTGGGAACATTTAAGGGTTTTAGTCCAATCTTGGTAGCTGGTTTTATGGAGTGGTGAGCATGAGAAGTATCCTTGAATTGAAGCAAGATGTGAGGACAATCCGAACCTCTATTAATTGGAAAATCAAGTCCATGCCCTAGAGCTTTATGAACATCTTTACTTATTATCTTAGTGGTTTTACATAAACCTAATGATTGCCATTTGCATAGAAATTGTTCCAATATTGAACAACAATATGGTTGGGAAGGGGGATTAATGTTTCGAGGTCATTGAGAAATTGAACCAACGTGATGCATTCCATAATAAGGGGTGCGATTTTAGTAGCTTAAAGGATTGAATGTACAATGAGGGATCTAATTTCTAATTAGACCTCCATAACTTAAGAAATATTGTTTTTTTTTAATAGGAAGTGTGCAACAATTGGTGAAGATTCATCAATAACCTTGATGCATGTAAAATGATGTTCAATTCATATATGTTGTGAGAATTATTATAGCAAGACCAGGGTTTCATTCTTAAGCTTTGGACTTGGCAAGGTTTGGGTTTTTGTTGTATAGCACTTCTTGTTGTTATCTTAGGGCAATAAAGTAATTTAAGTTTCTTTTATTGTTGATTATAATAGATAATGAGTTTGTCTCCTTTAGTTATGAGTATCATTTCTTTTGGTTACATAAGGTTTTTTTTTTCCTCAAATTCCGCAAGTAGGTCACCCATTGAAAATCCTCAACATCAATCAACATTAAATGGCAACAATCCTAGGTGAGCTATAACATTTTTGCAAAAGTGTTGTTGCAAGTGGTAGCCTAGAAAGTGCCTATGTCTAGATGTGATTAATCTAATTACTTTTATTTCAGAAAAATGGCCCAAAAATCACTAAAAATCACAAAATTTTCATGTTTTTTCATCATTCTCTGATTTTTTTTGGCCAAGTTGTGAAAATTTCCCCCCAAAAATAGCATTGTCCAAGGCATGTTAAATTCTTTAAGTGGTATGAAATTGCACAACCTATGTTCAATTGACCCTAATATTTCATTATTAGGTACATGCAATTTAATGGCATTTCATAACTTCCCTAGTAAAAATAAAAATCTAACAAAAAAAATTATTATTTGAATATAGATTCCATATTAATATGTACGGTAACTCTTGCATATTCAATAAAAGAAACACAATAAATATGTCATAAAATTCAAAGAGGTTAAAAGGTTAGAATTTAGAATTATATTTCATGCCATCTTTTGTTATATTTTATGCATATAGTTAATTGTTGATATATGTTTAGATCATGTTTTGACATGTTGTGTTAAAAGTTAAAATCCCAAGGTATATATCAATGTTAATTTAATATAATGTCTATGTAAACATATATTTAGCAAAATACCCATAGACTTAATTGATACATATCAATAAATGTATGGTATGATGTAAACAATTTATCCCAAAACATGAAGTACATATAGTATCAAAAGTAGCAACAAGGTGAATGTAAGCTATAGTGGCTCATTTTAGGCAAATGTAAAACTCCCAAAAGTCCTTAGCATGCTTTTACATATTATCCATATGGATATGGTTTTTAATTCTAAGATTTCATTAGTGTAATCTTTGACCACTACAATTTCACTCACTTATGAAACCTCTTAAAACTAAATGAAAACCCATATTAAAAATGTTGTTGTTAGTTGGTATGGTGAAATCACTTTGGAAATCCTAAAAGAAAAAACCCATAAAATCCATAAGAATATAAACATATAAGCATATTTCAATTATATATCCATTGGGCATAGAAATTTTGACAAACACAAAAATTCATTTCAAAAGGACTTTTGAAAATAAGGTCTAGTTTTGACCTTTTAAAAGTTCATAATTACCATTTGGTTAAGGTTTCACAAAAAAAGATTTCACACTTAATTTTATCGTTTCATTCTTCAACCCATTTTTAATCATTATAAACAATTTGAATTGAAATTCAATATGAATTGTTGAATTTCTTAACAATCCAACCAATTGATCAATCCATTTTTTTATTTCAAAAGTTCACTATTGATAATTAATGAATGCAATACTTTCAAAAAATAATTGTGCAAATGTCTTCATAATCAAGTTGTTAGTTTGAAATGAATCATCATTTAATGCATTAAGATTAAATTATTCACTTTAAACATTTAAACACACAACACCTTGTAGAAATTACCATAGTGACACCAAAAGTGAACCACTATAACTTGCATTCATCCAACATGTAAAATTTCATTCACTTTGAATTCTTCTAAAAATCACATATGGTACTAGGCTTTTAAAACAAAATAAATTATATCAACTATAAACATTAGAAGAAATTTTTTTATTTGCAATCAATTTTTGTAATTAAGAAATTTCATTTGCAAATACTTTTCAATTATAAACAACATTTTTTAGTTACAAAATTTGATTATAAAAAATATTTTTTTCTTTTAATGGAATATACAATTGGTTTATAGTTGTGCCTATTTGTAAATGTACACCAATAATTTTGTTAAAATTGTTTAAACCACCATGTTTGACAGTTTAACATTTTTTATTTAGTAAAAAATTCACTCTATTTTTGTAAAATTATTCAAAAGACACTAACCCAACTACATCTTCAATGGTAACACATTTATAACTTGAGAGGATCATAAGTACTCATCAATATTATCACAACATAATGTACTATCAAATATTTATGTATCATTTAATTTGAGTTTCACAACTTTAAGAAAAATTGAAAGCTTTGATGAAAATTATTGATTATGATTACCTATCTCTTTTGTATGTGAAAAATCTAATGAACCAATTTTCATTTAAACTATTATTTCTTATTCCTTTTGTTAAATTATAATGTTGTTAAAAACTCTTGCAATTAAAAATTTAGTCCCATTGACAATTGAATTTAATCATATGTGCACCAATGTCACAACATAATGGGTTTAGAATGTTATCTATATTTAATTACACATTTCCATCACAACATTTTCAAATATCTAAAAAGGCACATTGAAAATGTGTTGCAATTATCAAATTGCTATTTTTTTGGTTTGTATTATATCATGCAAACACCCACATAAGTTATTGCATGGTACATATTACATGGTCCCTATCTTACAATAATAATAATAAATATTTTTGTGACAATCCCTTTTGCTAGACCAAGTATTACATAATTGTGATCACTTATACATGGACTTCAGTAAACAACATTGGGGCACTTATAAATTAAAAACATATCCCATAAATTAGTGTTTTACTTTTGTCACAACCTAAAGCTTCTAAAGTTTTTGCAAGTGATAATGCATGTAGACTTCTTATATAGACAATCCTTCTTTTTTTTCCATAATTTTAAACCCTAAATTTTTTCAAGGTCATAGGGGTCAAAGTCATAACAATGAAGCTATATTACTAAAAGTGATTGTCTAACATGAGTGCATGTAGAATTGATTACCATTAATGATTATCATATAATGTGAAATTGGGTAAATATGAGTTTCATAATAAAATAAAAGGATTGTCATATGGATCTTTCACATTGGAAACTTTGAAGTGATTAATTCCAATTTTGATAAATGTTCATTTATATATTTAAGGTTTAAACATTGATGATTCATATTCTAATTGTATTTATGTTCAACCAATAATTTAAAAAAATTAACCCTCATACATCTTACCTTTTCCAAGATACAAGGCTATCTAGTTGTCTAAATGCAAGAACTTGAATGTTTGGTTCTATGGCCATCTTTTATTTGTTAACCAAGATTTTCTAGATTGCAATTGGAACTCAAGTTATAAGAGGAAATAACAATAACCAGTTGACAAACATCAAAATTTTATATGTTGACGTTAGAATTAATAATTGGAAAAGAAAGACGTGGCCACCATGAGGTTGCATCAAATAAATGCCTAATTCTTAGTTTATGATGTTATTTTTTCTAATGTAAAACAATATTAAATTAGTTTCATCCATTTCCTTGTGTTGTAATTATTAAAATCTTTGGCCCATTTAAAGTTGTAGAGTTTTATTGATAACTACACATTTATTGATGTTTGTGTAAATAACTGAAGGGGTTTACATATTTACGAAGCACAATAAATTGAAAATATTTTTATTTTCCTCCCTTTGAACTTCAATGAAGTAGGCAACCATGGTGTTATTCTTGTGCTCATGTAATGGAAAATTGATTGGATGAAAAAGTTATATCATAACGATGGTTATTTGGGTGAAAACACACTACTAGGGGGGCCACTTTTGGTATGAAAATGTTTTTTTTTAGTACATTTTGTATTATTTTGAGGTTTGTTTTTTTTTTTTTTTTTTTTTTTTTTTGATTTCATCTAACATCTTGATAAATATGTAAAATGGATTTTAATACAAAGGCTTCCAACATAATTCTTTTTATCTTTCAAATGAAAATAATTTTTCAACGAACTTTTTTTTTCAACAAATTTTTTTCTTCAACGTAATGTTGCTTGTTTGAATGAAAAACTTCATGATCCAAATGTTTTTTGTGAAATCATATGAGTGGAACTTTTCATACGAAATTGAAATGGTATAATCAACTCATATTCAATATATATGACTAAGTACTTTATCAAATGTTGTAATCATTTGAATCATTTTAGAAGTATATTTGCATTTTACAATATATTGGTACATGTATTAATTTTTCACAAATGTATTTAATATCAATCAAAAAATGTAATTTCTTTTGACAATTGCATTATTTGATAGTTGAACTACTTTATTTGAATATAATTTATGACAACATTTTTAAACATTGGGTTGGAGAAAGTTGAAAGTCACACAATTTCAAAGAATTTGTTACAACATTTTTTGACCATTATAGTGTGTTTTAACCCATTTTGGAAACAAAACATATTAATTATAGGTGTCAAGAATGACTTTTGCAAGTGATATGCATGGTGGTGGTGTTTATGATGCAACACAATAGGGAGTGGATGGTGAAATTTATCTTTTTGTGGCTTGTAGATAATATGGAAGGGTGTGTAATAATGCCAAAAGGAATTGATGATGGACCTTGATGGATGGTGTATTCATTGTGTGATTACACTTATGTTGATGTCAATTGAACTTGAAAAATAAGAAGGTTTGAATTGGTGTCATAGTTTGGAACATTTTGTTTTTTTTTTTTCCTTTGGAGCCAAGATGATGTTTTCTATGTTATGTAAACTTGAAATTTTAAGAGTTTGGAAGCTTTTATGTGTACTAGCATAACTTTGTTCTAGGAGTCCTCAAAAGCTATGAAATAAACTCATATCAAATCTAAGATCAAATATGGCTAAATGGAATTTGTTGGGGGTATCTTGTCAAGGTCATGAGCATGTCATATGTTTTGTTGAAAAGGTCCATAATGTTGATTTGTAATGCTATGGAAGCCATGGTGATTGAGTTTGCACTAGAGGCCTTATACAACAAGTAGCAACTTAGAGTGAAGAATCATTAGGAGGCATTAACATAGAATAATGTTGATTTTATGATATGAGTAGAGTGGTTTGTGAATGATATGATTTGGAATACAATTTTTATAACTAGGATTTTTATAAGGTCGTGACAAGTTGAGGACAACCAAAGGTGTTTATAATATTCACAAGTTTTTTAATACATTTTTCTATGTTGTATGTTCATCTAACAAGTGCATTTCAAATTCAACTTAAGTGATGTATTGATGAAATAAAACATGTTTGCAATAATATTGAATGCTTGAATTGTGTATTTTCATCTAAACATAAGTAATTTGGGTGACAAAGGAATAATTTTTGTAACACAACCATGTTAGTTAGAATGAAATAATTTCTTTAATAAGAAGATAATATGAATAAATGGTTGTGATGTTTTGTTGTACATGTAATAAGTTTGACCTTTGTAATTGTAATGGAGAACAAATTAATAGAAGGTATAATATTCATACACACATACATGTATATGAAACGTAATTGAAATATAAATTGAATTTTGTGTGGAAGATTGAATGTAGGAAATGATGGTGTGTGTTAGTTGTATTTTTTTTGTAGGTTCATTACTTGCAAAAGTATAATTTTCTTTGGGTTTTTGTTCTTCCATTTAACTTAAACACCATGTGTTTAGTTAACCAAAATAGACATTATAACCAATTACTACCTAAGTTACATCATGGTAAAACCTTTTAAACACCTCACCTTTCCAAGGTATGGACAAACAACCAATGATTTAAGGCTCACCATGGTTGCTTGGATAAGATGGGCATTATCTCCCCCAATTGCATTATAACTATGCATTACTTATTATATTACAACTATTCATAATCAATCAATTTTTTTGTTCTACCACATACCAATTATGCATCACATTATTATGCATTATTTACATATTTACATTATAAACACATGCCACCAAAAAAATTGTGGGACAAAAGTTGGATTGTATAATCATTTGTACAAACCAAAATGAATATCTACATTTTTTAATCTCCAAAAGTGAACCCCTTGAGAGTCCTCAACTTGAGCCTATTCATATTGTTGTTACAATAATTACAACCTCTGTAATAATATTTAGCTACATGTAACTATTTTCCCAATGTCAGGTTGCCAAATGTTCATTTGTTCAATTGTGTTGCAACTTCATTCAAATACAATATTTGAATACAACTTGCAAAATCATAAGTTGCAATCTCAAGATATGTCTTTGGCCAATTTATCACACTAAGACATGGAATGAACATGGGATCCTTTTGCAATGCAAGGGAATGTTATTTGGTGCACGCATGAGTGTGAACACCACGGAAAATGTAAAATATGGATGAAAATGAATGAATGAAAAAAATGTTGGATGAATGAAAGAACGATGAATTAAAATTGTGGATGAATAGGAAACCTTAGATGACAATTGGATGATTGAAAATAAGAAACGAGTGGAACTTGTGGTTGAAAGATGTGTGAATAATGGATGGAAGTTAGATCAATGAAATATGGGTGAATTGGAAACAAATGAATGGGAAACCAAAGACAATTTGGTTGAATGAATGCAAATGGTAGATAAGTAAAAACTATGAATGAAAGAAGTTGAAATGATTGATGAAATTATATGAATGGAAAACTTGTTAAGGGAAGTTACTATTTGTATTCTTTAAATTTATTTAGAGTCATTATGAAAAAATAGGGTGATTCACAATTGGCCTTGCAATTGGGTTTTTGAGTTATAACTTACAATGAACATTTGCAACTCATTGCAATTCAACATATTTCTATGAGCATGAGTGCTATCAAACAAGTCGCATGAGTTGCAACAAATGTAATTAATATTCATTGTATGTGAAACCATATACCTATGCAATTCATGCAACTCATGCACAACTATATACAAACAACTATTATGCAATTCTAATGCAACTAGTTTGCAACTACAATGAAATGTCATGTTGATGTTAGTTTTCGTCAATCCATCAACATTTGACATGTGTCATTATAGGGATTTTGGGGGAAAATTATTATTTTTTGAAATATTGATCTCAACTAGATCCATTATGATTGTTTTGTTTATATGGTCTTAAATGATGACACATGACACAATAAAAATTGCCAAATGGCATATTAATTGAATTTTGAAAAAATTAAAATAGCTATGTAAATTGATACATAGGCATATGTAGGTAGGATGTACCTACATACCTAGGTTATTTACCTACCTACCTAGCTGATGGCTTCAAGTTGTTTATGTAATTATGTAGTAAGGTAATTCTATGGATATGAAACAAATGTAATAACATTTAAACAAATTTAAAATTGCTTCATTTAATCTCATGCAATTGTTGTAAATTGAAGCAACCAAAAGGCACTAAGTAAATAGAGGACACAAAGGGCATGGACCTAGGTTTGGTAATACAATGTTAAAATATATTATATATATTTCAATTTGAATATATTTTTAAATAATTGATTCCAAAAACTATATATATTTCATTTTGTGAAAAAATCATTTTGAAAAATCATAAATAATATGTATAAATAGTATTTGGATATTTAAAAAAAATTATGAATCAGATTTAATTATATAATTTTTGAATTGACACTATATAAATTTGGATTAATTCAAAAAAAAAATCCTTGACCATGGGGTTTCAATATTTAATGGAACGTGTGAAATAAAAAGGTATTTTTAAATATGTCATGAAACAATAAAATATTTATTACTATAAATGAAAATTTAAAAATTATATTCTAAATATATATTTTTGTTTATTATTCAAACACCTTATTTTCATTCAAGTAGATTAAAAAAATGGTTTGAAAAAAATTACACCTTCTTTTTGCATGTCATTTGGAAAAAAATGGAAAAAATTCCCCTATAAACCTTGGATGGAAGATGGATAATTGAATGATGAATGAAAAACCATGAACAATAGGTGGATGAATGAAACAAATGTATGAATGAGAATTGTGTTTGGATGAAAAATGTGAACTTATGAAATGAAAAATAGTAAAAACATGTAGATGAAAACTACATGAATGATTGATCAAAGGTCGATGAATGAAAACTTTGGATAAACAACAACAAATAAGTCATGATGAACAATTAACTAATTTATTTGAAATGGAATTCATTGTCCTATTTCAAGGTGGTTATTATAGGTAAGATTTTGCATCTAGCCTATTTGCATTCATTGAATGAAATTATATCTTGAAATTCTTCTAAGAGCATGTTAAATTATATATATATATATATATATATATATATATATATATATATATATATATATATATATATATTTATTTGTTTGTTCTTTTCAACTATGTAGTCATTGTGTCCATAAGGACAATGTTGTGTCTAACATCTAAAATTTTATGGCATGTTCCATTTTTAATAATTGACAAAGATTGCACAAATGAAATAGGCTTCACAATGTTGGCAATAGTTAAACATGATGTACAACCCTTGTGTCATGGTGCTTCAACTCCTTTGCATGCGCATAATTTAAAAAAACATGGTGAAATCCTGAATAAGAGAGAACTACAAGACATGGATGAGATTTCATTGGTGCACACTAATTTTATAAGGAGACAAAACAAGAAGATAGGCATGAAATTAATGTGCCAATCCAAGACATAATAATGTATTATAATAATTATGTTAAAAAAACCAAACAAGTTCATGATCAAATGCAACTAGTAGTAAATCATGGTGTCAAATCAAAAGCCTCATCATCAATGTAAGCAAATAGGCATAAGGTTGAAGGGAGATGAAGAAGTTGATTGGTAAAAAAGAATTTTTTTTTGCTTCAACCCTCAATCTATCATTCCAACCTTTACTTCCTTCTTTCCCCTTTTGAAATTCCTTATTAGCCCGAACCAATATTGCGTTTTATTGGGGGTCCTTGCATGGAAGGATGTAAGGAAAAATAAAGAAGCCATAGTTAAAGCCTATCCTTCAAGACATGGATGCAATAGTAGAATAGGGGATGGATTTCGCATAAAATTCCAACACAATAAATAAATAAATTT
>Ga0209611_10013002_pt1 | contig 11551 bp, 7 predicted proteins | sample S1TSphgellanicum_3_FD_187693 | JGI IMG/M metagenome (GOLD analysis project Ga0209611, IMG submission 187693) | Host-associated microbial communities from peat moss isolated from Minnesota, USA - S1T2_Fc - Sphagnum magellanicum MG (SPAdes) (version 2) | ecosystem: Host-associated > Plants > Peat...
CGCCTCGGACCTTTCAAAATCGCCAAATTGGTTGGTCTAGTGGCTTGCCAGTTGGAGCTTCCACCCCAGTTCAAAATCCACAATGTTTTCCATGTCTCCTTGCTTAAGCCCTATCATGAAAACTCGATCCCAGAACGTCATCAAGAACCTTCAGCTCCAGTCAAAATTGAAGGCCAAGAAGAGTTTGAAGTTCAGGAGGTCTTGGACTCCAAGAATATTCGTGGAAAGCTCCTGTACCTTGTCTTTTGGCGAGGTTATCCTCCTTCTGAAGCTACTTGGGAGCCTGCTGGAAACTTAGTTCATGCCCAAGACTTAGTTAATCGGTTTCACCAACGGTATCCTAACAAACCGGCTCCATCTGGAAAATGTCGCTTAAGGAGAGGATAATGTCATGGCCTAGGATATTTTGGGGTACTTTTGGCAATATCATGGCCTAGGATATTTTGGGATACTTTTGACAATATCATGGCCTAGGATATTTTGGGACTAGTATGGTTCAGGGTTATAAAATGAGATAGTTTGGGGAATAACCCTTCAGCAAATCAGCACCAGTTGATGGGTCAATAAAGCTTGTCTTGTCTTGTAATTCTCCACTTGTTTGTAGTCGGTCCATAACATTTTTTTCCCAAAATAATTTTTTTAATACAAAGGAATTTTTGAATGATTTTTTTAATCACAACCCTAGCCTTGGGCTTATGACCAAGGTAAAGGGCTTGCGACCAAGGTAAAGGGCTTGCAAGGGTGCGGGCCAAGACTAAGCTCGAAAGTCGCATTTTCATGCCCCCGAGAGTGCTAAAGAGTGTGAGGGAAAGAACCCTAACACTCCCAAGTGCTCCCATGTTGGGAGTTGGAGTCCTGGTGGACTCCCGAATGTTCAGAGAGTGATTGCAACGGCCAAAACCCAATGGCTCAAGGAGTTTTTCATACCATTGGAAAGCTATTGAAACGTAGATGTCTAAAATGGGCTCGCATGACCCATTTGGACATCTAAAACACAAATTATGGCCAAAAGAAAGGCTAGGAGTCAAATTGGCAATTTGACTCCCGACCACTAAAAGTTGAAAATCACCCTGATTTCCTTGCGTATAGGTGCCGTGCGACATACCATTGAAAAGTTCTCGACAAGGGCTACAACTTTGTTTTAAACCTCATGTCTATTGGAGGTATGCACATAAAGTTATGCGGCCCCGAAGTCGTGGGAATCCCAACTTTGGCAATTTCGGGACTCCCACTTGGGAGTCTCGGGACAAAATGCCATTTGGATGTGGGCCTCGTGGAGAGGCACAAAGTATACATAAGGGGGAAGGTGGTGGCTTCCCTCAAGTCCGAGCGGTGGTGAGTCTTGTGAATCCGAATTTGCCCGTGGTTCGTCCTAGCACCAAAAGTGTTCCAATTATGCATTAACCACCTTGTGTTAGTTTTGTGTAGGTCCGTGTGAGTAGTTGATGTTTATCACTCTTCCTAATCCCATCCGAAACTTCAACATGCCCTTCTACCCCTCAAAGTGCTACGAGCCAGGGAACGTGCCCTGATTATTTGCTTTTCCGTTGTTTTCAGTTTGGATTCACATTTGAGTCCATTAAGGAGCTTGGGGGTGTGTCATTTTTGGGCAACTTGTTATGAAAAATGGTTAAAATTTCCCTAATAAGTCAATTTTTTTCCTTGAATCATTTTTGAATAAATATCAATTTGTAAAAATGTGTAGTTTCGTTGCAAATTCTATGTTTCATCTTGAAAAATGATGATATATGAAATCATATTTTAAAAAATGTTAATTTTAAAAGTTGAATTTAATGTAATATAAATACAATTTTGATCAATACATCATGTATGTTATACGTTATTTATATGGGTAAAACACTCTTAAAATTTGAAATTCTAAATTTTCAAGTGTACATACTTTGGTTTTTCAAAGTTTTAAAATTCCACATTTTTCATCTCATAGTTGAAACTATAGTTCAACCACCCAAAACATGAAAAATGCACAAAAGTTACTATATATTAGCATGGCATGTTCACTTGGAAAAGAGTGTTAGGCCAAACTCTTCTCCATTTGAACATGTTGTAAATAATCAAATTTTTTTTTGGGTAGTTTAAGTGTGATGAATGTATGAGGCTCATGAAAATTCTATGTGTGTAATTCAAGAATTGACTTTTGGGGTATAGTTTGTTGTATGTCCTTGGATAAGGAATGAAGAACTATTGGATGATATGGAAAAACATGGATGCCATGACATTTTTTGGTGACGTGGTGATTTAATGGTTGTTGAGCTTGATAAGCCTTATGGAGGCCCTTCATGGACATGGAATACCGAGATGTGTATGGACTAAGGTTCACAATTGATTCCCCAAGGAAGAAGAAAATGCAAGGAAAATAATTGTAATATGGTTAGTATTGGAACAAGTTTACTTTGTTGGTGAAGTGGATTTATGCATGTTGGAAGTTGTTGGTTAGTTGTTTGATAGTTTGAAGAGGTACTAGGTTTCTATGTTAATTTCAAAACACTAGATCTTGGCATTTTCTTGAAAGATTGTTACATAATAATTCTTAAATTACTTGTTGTGACAATGAAAAACCTATTGAGTGGGCATGGTGAAACATGAGTACACTATTGGGGGGTAGTTGCAAGATAGGGTGGCTCATTTTTTGCATCACATTGGATTTTTTGTAGAGTGTATATCATTCAAATGCAACAAACATATTATGAAAAAAATGAATTTTGACCATGTAATATAGGTTAGATTGCAATCTTTGACAATTTTTTTAATTTCACAAAATGATGACATTACAACTTTGCCATTTCTAGTAATTGTTTATGCCATCAATAATCCATTAAAGTTTCATATGATGTTGAAATGGTTAAGATTTTCAACTTTTACAAGGCTTGTGACATCGCAAATTGTTTGTGTTAATTAAAAGTTTCCCATTTTATGTAAAACTTTTGGTTTAAGTTCAAACACAATAATAGGACCAATATTTTTTAAATGACATGATGTGTTGTTTTAATGTGTGGACATGACAATATTTCAAATATATTATGTAAACATGTGGTATGATTTGAAATGAATCTAATTAGGGTAAAATGCTAAAAAATATTCATTTTAAGTACTATAACTAGTGTTTAAATTTTCAGAAACACTTGAAAAACTCCTATTTTTTTGGAGATTTTTTAAACATATATTTACCCAATAATATAATGCAATATTGTTTTAGGTCATAATAAGGTTTTAATGGTTTTAAAACTTACAAAATGCACTTTTTGTAAACATTCATCTAAATAGGTAGGTGTGGTTTATGTTAGCATGGATGCACCTTTACTTTATTATTAATTATCCTTGATGAATTTCATTCAAATAAAATGACTAGAGTTCAATCTTAGAAAAAAAATGTTTGAAAATTCAATTGTAAAAAAAATAAAATGGAAACAAACATTTTTGGACCCTTGAAATGACAATTGAAATTCAATCATCACAAATTTCATGGGCCACAACTTGGTAATAATTGTCGTGCAAAAATGTTTTTTAGTAGGTTTTTAGGGAATAGACACGGATGTCATTCATCTATTTGTATTGTTTGAACATTAATGTTATGCGCATTGTTTAAACACAATTGTCATATGTTTATTTGTATTGTTTAAACACGGATGTTGTATGGTTATTCATGTTATTTATACACAAAAGTCATGCACACAACTTTCGTGTTTAAATAATGCATCACATTCGTGTTTAAACAATATGAACCTATGAAATAATAAATTTCGCATAGATTTGGAATGAACCCATGAAGCCTATAAATTTGTGATGGTTGGCACGTCCTGATGATTTGGATTTGTATTTCTTTGTGATTAAATTTTGATCGCCATATGGACCAAAACCTAAGTCTAAACAATCATTATGTGATATTTGAATTTTAATTGCCATTGGGATAAAAATTACATTTCTATTCTTTTTTTCTTTTGGGACCCAAGTTGACTTTAAATTGATGTGATTTTGAGTTATATTGGCATCAAAATTGATGTGATTGACATGACATGACAAGTTGTCACATTAATAACCCAGATTAAAACCCACAAAACATGTAATGATTATTTAATTTTTCATGTTTTTAAATGATAAATTAAGTTACTATTCAAATCCATTTGATGTACTATTACAATAATGCTTCAAATACATTATGGAAATAGTTGTGTAAGTTTGAAATAAATCTAATGAATATAAAATACCCAAGAAATATATATTTTTGAAGTGTAATTAATAGTGTTTTCATTGACTAACTTTTTTTAAAAAGTTGCTTGTGAATACTCTATATTCATTTTATATACACACATCATAAATTTATAGGTTTCATATTCGTGCAAAATATATTATTTCATCAGTTCGTATCATTTAAACCTGAATGTCATGCATTATTTAAACATGGAAGTCATGTGCACAACTTTCGTGTGTAACTAACATGAATAGACATACAACATTTGTGTCTATTTCATACAAACTTATGAAAAAGCAAATTTCACATGATTATTATTGTCAAATCATGACCCATGAAATTTGTGATGCATCTAATAACAATATAATGTGACTTTCTTGGGTTCGTATGATTTTACATCAACCAATAAATAGCGATTTAAAAATTATTCTCCTTGATTAATGAATATAATTTTGTTGCATCATCTTGCTAACTCATTGCTTTTTGAAGCAAAACACCAAGAGAGGTTGCACCCTAGTATTATGTTTGCAACCATTTGAAATGATTTCATTTTTGTATCACATTTAGATTATGTAAGAATCATATAAATTAGTCTCTTTTTATAAAATTGAGAAAAAAATCACATGAGACACATTCCAATTCATAAAAGGAGCAAAAGAAATGACAAATTTGTCAAATCGATTTATGGATATCCAATCCAGCTAAACCTTGCAAATTCCTTATTCCCGTGACATGGAGAAAGTACATGCACTTTTGACTAGTCTAATATTATGGAGCTTGCCTTTTCTAAAGATTAGGACAACTTTTGGTTGTAAAGTTTGGAGAACTAACCAATGCCTTCAACATGGTTTCTTGTTTGATTCTTTCAACATTAAATTCATCAACTTCAGAGGCTTTACTAATTATGACAATTTGGTGACAGTTTTCTTACATTCATGAGCCTAGTTTGAACTCTTTATTTTCTCAATTGATATTTCCTCTTAGGAGGAAAACTCACATGCTTTAACGTTGAATCATTTTTAAAGTACAATAGTAGTGGGAAAGACTGCATTATCTCCTCTTCCTCTTGGTGGAGGTGTAAGGGGAAATTTCTCAGGGAGAAGTGGTGAACCAGCACCCATGTTGGTACCATCATAAAAACCCCCAAAATTAAATTGCTTGTAAATATTACAAATATCCCATGCTAAGACTAAATCATGGTCCCTGAGTTCAAATCTAACATTTTTTGGGCTTAATATGGCCACTAAGAGGCCTCTGCTAAAAAAGGTGCAGGTACCAGTGTAGGTGCTGGTTTACCCTGGCCAAAAAGAAACACGGTGAAATGGTTTTCCTTTGACATCAGTTTGATAAAAAAAGAAAGAAAAGAAAGAAACAAGGCTGATTGCTATTGATGTCCAAATTGTCAAAAAAATTCACAAATTTGGCACTCAACGAATTTGTCACAAAATGTCAAACTTTTCAAAACAAATTTGGCACCAAACAAATTTGTGGGAGATTGAATAAAAATGCTGAATTGGGAAGACATTGAATCATCTTCTTCACCTGATTTAATTTTAGAGAGGTCAAGGATGTTGTTGATAAGCTGGAGATAAAGTCACCAGTTGTAACATCACATCCACGAGCTGCCTTTGTTCAGCAAGGAGAGAGATCAGTAGTAGCCAGAACTTCTGCCATGGTCACTACTCCAGAGAGAGGAGACACTAGCTCATTTGACATAGTTGCCAACATTTGCTTCGCTTGCATGGTCTCCTCTGCAAATTAGAGGCTGCAATAATTTCATATCAAAATTTCTTCCCAATTGTCTCTCCTCTGCAAAATTAGAAGCTGCAAGAAAATTTCATGTGAAAGAAAACAGTTAGCAATTTTTTTTAAGAATCTAAAAAGACCAATAAAAAAAACATTTGCTTGTGTAAAAAATCACTGTGCAATCCTCACTCATGATAAAAACTAAAGACCCCAAAATCCATTTAAATTGTTTCTAAATATTACAAATATCCCATGCTTAGGATCCCTGAGTTCAAATCTAATATTTTTTTGGGATTTCTAAGACACATCACTAAGAAAAAGCAAAGGTTGCAGTGACGGGGTAATCATGGCCGAACAGAAACAGGGCGAAATGGTTTTCCTTTGACATCATTTGTCAAAAAAAGGAAAAAAAAAAGAAACAAGGCTGATTGCCGCTTTGCTACCCAGGAAACTTTCCAAATGCTCCTTGGGTAGGTGTCATAGGTAGGGAATGTATGCAATTACTATGTTTGCAGGTAATCAGGTAAGGCACTTGGTGGCAACTAGGTAGGTAAATGTATGTGAATGGTTAGAAAATAGTTCACTGCAGTGAAGAAGACAGCAAAATAAGTGTTTCCTTTCGACCCATCATCCCATCTTGCATGGTTTGCTGGTGAGTGCCAGTTCAAGCTACCAGTGAACCCAAAGTAACAGGTTATTAAAAGAAGCTGGCCGGTCTTTACTTTCTACACTTTATAGAAAGTCCTAACGACTGCCACACGGGCTTTTTGCTTTGAATTTAGTAAGACTTGGAACCACATCTCCTAATTTTTTTTTTAAGCATGATATTATAAAAGCAGAAGCTTTTACATTTAAACATCTTGAGCACAAGTTGACAATTCCAAGTTGTAATGATCCCAGAGGTCCTGATATGATCTAATAATATGATCTAGCCAAAGAAACATAGCATGTTGAACACCCACAAGTAGCAATAATGGATTTAGCAGTTTTCTTTCTTTCTAAAACTTTCTAGAATATGATAGATGTTGCAAAAAAAATAGTCAGTTTTCCACAAAACACCTTTTTAATTATGATCAATCACAAGCTACAACAAAATCTAAGTTTCAATACAGATCTGCCAGATATAGCACATAGTCAGCATAGTATTTGCAGGCAGATCATTTAGAGCAACATTTTAATCACACCTTCCCATATTACATTTTATCAAGGTGTGCAGTAATTTATAGTAAGGTAGTTCTGGTTCAAAAGTACCATATTGTTGAATTAGGTACCATAATTTTCCCAAAACCACTTAATTACTTTTCACTCTTTTGTTAACGCCAGTGCAGCAACCTTCTTCCATGCTGGCCGCGAAGAAATATCCTCCCACCAAGCGTTGACATGTTTCCTGGAGGTAATTGCGGCGCCCTTCTTGGCGACGTTGATGAGGTAAAAAGTGTAAGGGATGTGAGAAAGATCGGCCAAGCTAAAGAAATCGCCTGCCAAGTACTTGTTCTTGGAAAGATGAGCCTCGTAGATGTCCAGAAGCTTCTCGAGCTTGTACGTGTGATCTTTTACAACTGATTCAACTGGCTCCTTCCCCTGCATTGGAGCGAACACCAGTTGGACAACAAGTGGCTCAATTATAGGATTGTAGCTGTGGCTTTCAACTTCTAGCCATTGGTTCACCAGTGCCCTCTCCTCCACTGTCTTCCCAAACAGCGCTGTTCCCTTACCCTCGAACTTCTCGGCAACGTATCTTGCAATGGCACGGGACTCTGCCATCCAAACAGCAGCAGCAGGTTATTGATAAATCATTGAAACCAGCACAGAATTCAGGAGAATTAGGACGTCTTTCAATTAGGCTGCTTGATCACAGCAGCTTTCCATTATATCTTTCCAATTAGCTGTGCTCACAGTCATCCAAACAGCAGCAGGTAATTGTTACATCAGTGAAACCGGCGCAGAATTTAGGAGAAGCTGTGTGTAGCCACAACCCAGTATTTCCAGGGCGTGCACTAATTTGGAAAATCTGGTGCCGTTATAGCTCAAGATCGATGACCACATCTCCAATCGTTAAATTATGGCTTATCATCAGATCAACAAGGACAGAACAATTAACAACAGGCTCTTATATAAGAAACAAAATTTAGGGATAGGCGCTCACCGAAGAGAGTCAAATTTCCATCTTGAAGAACGGGGATCTTTCCGAAAGGCTGTAATACCAGTGAAAACAATTTAGCACGACATCGTTGAATTGGCAAGACCTAGTCCCCTAAACCAATGAAGACGAAATCTCCAACAACATCAAACAGAGAAGAAGCTTGCCATGTCCATCTACACATTTCGGGTACTGCGTCATTTCCAAACGTTAAGAAATGTGATGACATCTCCCAAGCGACCACAGTACTAGGGTGGTTTAGCAGAATTTGTAACTACAAACACCTAGATTTTGCACTCTGTAGGTTGACAAAGAGACGACATCTATCCCTGTAGTTGATTATAACTAACTCGGTGAACAAGAATCTAATGCAAACGAACGTATCGGAAACAAATCATAACACAGTGCCTTCACAGCTCTTGTACATCCTCTGCACTAACAATTGAAGTCAACTTCCAGCAAAGATGGATCTACGTGCAAATCGAGTTCGACCAAACAGCGAACTCAGGGTTATTCCGCAAACAACACTCAAACTACTCCAAAAGAGCAGCAAAACATCGTGCAGGAATGATTAAACACGAACCTGCAATTTCAGGAACTCGGGGCTCTTGTGAGCTCCAACTTGGAGATCGATGGGCACAATCTCATAGCCCTCCTCATCCTTCTCAGCGAGAGTGGTCAGCACTCTGACAGTGCAGGTCGAGTAGGGCATTCCATAGACCTTCATCAGCTTGATCGTCATGTTTCGAATTAGGAAATATTTTGGAACACACTAGAGAAAGATCAAATGTTCTTCTTGCTCTCAAGCTCGCAAACTGAAGATTGACTAGAGAATTTGCAGAATGTAGAAGAAAAATCGATAGTCGAGCAAGAAACAGCAATGCTTAAAGATCAGTGCAGGGAGTGGAGGGAGCGTCTCGGAGTTTTATAGCGATGGCACAGAAACCTTCGCCAGGGGAGCTTGGTCTTTCGTGGACTCACTCTCTCGTTCGTTCGTGAACAGAACAAGATGTTGACCAGTTTTCTGTCTGAACGTGAACAGCGTTTTCCACCCTCATAATTGCGTTGCAATGTTGGGCCAGAGTGAACCAGCATCCACCAGCGCAGCACCATCCACTGGATGCCTGTTATGACTCCAGTTGTGGATGAAACTCAGCTGAGTTGACGTCTGGTTTCACCTTGGTGTTACCATTTTGTAAATAGGTACACTAGGAGGAAAATACCTGACTATTAGGTGATTATATGGTTTATACCAGTGTTGGCATGTTGGATTTCAGCAGGTTCAGATCAGGTTATTAGGTCAGGTTAGAATCTAGGGTCTTTGGATCAAAGGTTTTCAAATTTTAAAAATCATCCTCCGAACTTAATTGAAGAACACGTGTATTTTCAAAATTGAATTAGAACCTGAATCAGAGGTGCTGCCCTATTTTTAAAAGGTTCAGGTTCTCTAGGTACATGTGCACAATTTTATTAAAAAAATAATGAACTTGGTCATACATTGTAAACAAGTTATTGCAAGTTAAATTGATTGTATATAATTAATATTTCATAACCTTTGTGTTGGAGTTTGTATATTAGTTGAACAAATTAATTAAACACTTTTTTTGGGGTTTAGTTGGGGATAATGGAGATGGAACCATGCAACACAAGTTTATATCAATGTTGATAGGTTCTTGGATTTTAGCAAGCTTAGGTCCAAGCCATAAGTTAGGTTCTAGGAACTGGATGTTTCAAATTTTCTTGGAATTGCCATTGGAACCTAATGAGGGAACCAGCCTAGTTTTAAAATAGTATTAAAACTTAAACCAAGGGTGCTGTCCTATCTTCAGAAGATTCTTGTTCTCTAAGTACATATGAACAATTTTATTGAAAAAAATACAAATTCAGACCTGCATTTTAAACAAGTACATTACATTTGATTGGTTGTACATAATTCATATTACATATAATTTTTATATTGAACTATGTGCTCTAGTGGAATAAATTAATAATATACTCAAAATATTTGATTTGATTGTCTGTAATGGACATGAAAGCAGACCTTATCTTTAATCAAACCAACTCCAAATTCTTTGTGAAAATTACTGGAACTAAAGGTTTAAAAAATTCAAAAAACTTGTCTCAAGACCAAACCAGAGAGTCCATCAAAAACAAAAAATAATTAGAACCAAGACTGAAGGTTCCTTTTGAAATCAAGAACTGAACAGCACTGGTTTACACCAATGACCAATGTTGGATAGATATTATAAATAGGAACAAACCTTATAGTTGTTCGGGTGATTCTTAAGATTCATAACCATGATTCTCAAAAAAAATCAAAAAGACAGATTCTGCTGTGTAACCATAGTTCTCAAAAATTGGAAAAAAAAAAAGAAAAAAAAAAAAAAAAAGCCACTCATAAAATTGCTAGTCCTTTATCAGGTCTTTCATTCAAACTGGTGGTCCATTATTCTGGTTTTTTTCAAAAAACCAAAATGACAATTCTCTGATTCTGAAATATTTAAACAATGGGAACTGGGAGTTCTTTATAACTTAAAAAACAACTGCAGAACCATGGTTTATACACTACGCTAAGGGCTGTTTTCATTACCTACCTTCCAAATAGTGCACTGGTGGGTGCCGGTTCACTTCTGGCCTGTTGCATTGGGAACATTCTGATCATGAGAGAGTAATTTTCTCTATTGACTGCCCGGTAATGGATGAGAAATCAAATTATTGACTATTTAAATTATTTGTGGGGTAGAAGGTTGGTGAAGATAAGCTGCCCTTTTGACTGGAAAAAAGTTTGACAGAAGTAGAGAAGGCTCTAAATGAGCTTTCTTTTCTTTTTTTTGGCATGTAACAAAAGGGTTCAACGTTCAAACCCATGGAAAAAGTGAAGAGCCAAAAAGTTGAAATGAACGTTTCTAGGTGGGGCTCCTTAGGTGAACCAGCACCTACAGTCACACTATGGTTAAGAACACCTCAAAAGAAATTTGGACGCTTCTAAACTTTATTATCATCCCATCCTAAAACTAAATCAGGGTGTCTGAGTCCAAAGTTAACATATCCCGGGTTAAATATATAGTCACCAAGAGGCCTCACTCAAAGGCCAGGTGAACCAGCACCTACACTCCTACCTTCACCTTCCTCAGTGAAGCGTTTGAATGGCTATATTTAATCTGGGGAAGTGTTAAATTTGGACTTGGAGACCCCTGTTTCATTACTGGATTGGACATTTTATAAAATTTAGAAGAAACAGAAAAAAATTGAGGTAAATTTTTTTCCATGGGACGAGTGTCAGCCTTTTTTTTTTAACTGGTGATATTTCACCACAAAAGGAAATTCAAAATTCAAAAAATAAGCAATTTTGAAAGTTTTCAATCACATCAAAAGTGAGGGGGGAAAAGTAAAAATCGCCATATTTCTATACTTGGTTTTCAGTGTGTAGCCCAAAATATGGAAGGACAATTAAAAAT
>Ga0209611_10013004_pt1 | contig 11550 bp, 13 predicted proteins | sample S1TSphgellanicum_3_FD_187693 | JGI IMG/M metagenome (GOLD analysis project Ga0209611, IMG submission 187693) | Host-associated microbial communities from peat moss isolated from Minnesota, USA - S1T2_Fc - Sphagnum magellanicum MG (SPAdes) (version 2) | ecosystem: Host-associated > Plants > Peat...
GAGGAAATCGAGACGATCGCGTCGCTCGTGCGCTATCATCGCAAGTCCGCTCCGAAGCCGACCCATGCGGAATGGGCGAGTGCGACCCCGGCCGCGCGCGCGAAGATCGAGGGGCTGGCTGCCCTGCTGCGCATCGCCGACGGGCTCGACCGTCGGCATCTCGGCGTGGTAAGCAGCGTGTCGATTCGCAAGGAGCCGGGCGAAATCGTGTTCGAGCTCGACGCGCTCCAAGACGTCGAGGACGAAATGGCATCGGCCGCCTATAAGGCCGACCTTTTCGTTCGGACGTTCGGCGTGAACGTCTCGTTCGAATCGACCCTACGCGAGAACTACGGCTCGTCGTTCGGCGAGCGGGACCCGACGGCGGCAGAGATAACTTAAGGGTTGCTCATGCACTACGTGAGCCCGCGCGTGCGGGCTCGGGGGGGATCGGGGGGCTTCGCCGCCCCGATTTTCAAAGGATTCCACATGGTGGCCTCGGGCCCGAAGCGCATCCTGGTCGTCGACGATGAATCGGCGATCCTTCAGACACTGCGATTCAATTTAGAGCGCAACGGCTACGCCGTGGCGACCGCGGGCGATGGCCGGACGGCGATCACGCTCGCCGCGAGCGAACGCCCGGACCTGATCATCATGGACATCATGCTGCCGGTCCTCGACGGGATCGAGGCGTGTAAGGAGATCCGCAAGACGAGCGGCGTTCCGATCATCATGCTGACCGCGCGCGATCAGGAGATCGATAAGGTTCTGGCGCTCGAACTCGGTGCGGACGACTACGTCACGAAGCCGTTTTCCCTGCACGAGTTTCTCGCGCGCGTCAAGGCGCGGCTACGTCGCCAGCCCTCGGGCGAGGGTGCCGCGCGCAGCGACGCGATTTCGGTCGCCGACATCGTTCTCGATCCGTCGCGCCAGTCGCTCAGCGTCCGCGGCCGGACCGTGTCGCTCGCGCCGAAGGAATTCAGCCTCCTCCACGTGCTCATGGAGAACCGCGGCCGGGTCGTCACGCGTCAGACGCTGCTCGATAAGGTCTGGGGCTACGATTTCGAAGGCGAACACCAGACGATCAGCGTGCACGTGCGTTGGCTGCGCGAGAAGATCGAACTCGATCCGAACAACCCGCAGCACATCATCACCGTGCGCAGCCGCGGCTACATGTTCAAAGAGTAGCGATGCTCCTCGAATGGATCGCGGCGGCTGCTGCGGTCGTCGTCGCATTCGTCCTCGGGCGCATGCAGCGGCGCGCGAATGCGGCGGCCGACGAACCGTCACGCGATCTCTCCGAGGTGCAGCCGGATTCGCGTTTCGAGCAGCTGCTGCGCTCGTTGACGGTCGGTATCGTGACGGTCGACGGTCGCGGACGCCTCGACTCGATCAACGCGTCGGCCGGGGCGATCTTCGAGGTCGGCGCGCGCCCCGTGCTGGGTCGCGCGATCATCGAGGTCGTGCCGTCGTTCGAACTCGATCGCCGCGTGCGCGAGGCGCTCGACGGGCAGCCGTCGCGCGGGCGTATCTCGCTCAATCGGCCGGCCGGCACGCGGGTGCTCACCGTGGCCACGCTTCCGCTCGACGGCTCGCGCGGGGCGCTCGTGATCGCGAGCGACGAGACGCGACTCTTCGAGCTCGAGCAGACGCGCCGCGACTTCATCTCGAGCGTCTCGCACGAGCTTCGCACGCCGCTCTCCTCGATCAACTTGATGATCGAGACGATCCTCGACAACGACGGCGATATCGAAGCGATCGACATTTTCTTGCCGCGCATCAAACGGGAGGTGGACCGCATGGTGCAGCTCGTTCAAGATCTGCTCGAGCTCGCGCGCGCGGAATCGGGGCAGCTGCGTTTGCGTCGCGAGACGGTCGATCTCGCGACCGTGGGCAACAACATCAAGCGCACCTTCGAGCCGCGCGCGGAGCAACTGGGCGTGGCCCTTACGTTCGAGGGCGACGAAACGCCCATTAGCGGCGATGCCGATCGCCTCGCGCAAGTGTTCGTGAACTTGATCGACAACGCGTTGCGCCACACGCCGGCGGGCGGCAAGGTCGTGGTCTCGGTGAGCGGTCACGACGGCGGCGCGTCGCTCGTGGTTCGCGATAGCGGCGTCGGCATTCCGTACAACGATTTACCGCACGTCTTCGAGCGCTTTTACGTGGTCGATCGGAGTCGCGCGCGTGAATCGACGGGCACGGGCCTCGGGCTCTCCATCGTGAAGCAGGTCGTGGAGGCGCACGGCGGCACGGTGACCGCCGACTCCGAGTACGGGCTCGGCGCGACGTTTACGTGCGTGTTTCCGACGGTGCGGTCGCTGGCCTCGGCGTAAGCGCGCCGAGCCGCTTCCAATCGAACGCAAAGCGCTGCGGCTTGATCGTCGCGAGCAGCGGACGTTCGATGAAATACGTGATGGCCGTGGCGACGACGAGCGTCGCGCTCCATCCGATCGCGAGATAGGGAATCTTCCACGCGGGATCGTCGTGCGGATTCGCCGTCGCCGCGTGCGGAAAATCGTGCTTCCACATCCAGATCATTAGGAGTGTGTGCCAAAGATACACGTTGTACGAAACGATCCCGAGGAAGAGCGTGATGGGATTCGCGATCGCGCGGCGCCAGATGCGATCGGCCAAGCACGAGCACGCGATGATGCCGCCCGCCGCGAGCGCGACGAGGGTACGGCCTTCCAGATCCCAACGCTGCGGCCCGAGCACGACGTACTGCACGGTATCGGCCGACTGCATGATACGAAACGCTCCGACGACGCACATCGCAGCGGCGATCGTGAACACCCACGAGGGGATGGGAGCGCTCCGGACGCGGACCCACACGACGCCGTACGCGGCGAGCATGCCGCTCCCGAAGAGATCGAGATACGCGGGGAGTTGACGGTAGATCGTCTGATCGCCGAGGCAGCAATTCGCGACGGCGTGGCGATAGAAGAATGCGATTGCGAACAATGCGACGGCCGTTGGAATCGGAAGCCGACGAAACGCCCACGCGACCGCAGGAAAGATCGCGTAGAATTGCACTTCGATCGCGAGGCTCCAGAACACGGAGTTCGCGATGCCGTACCCGTCGTCGAAAAAGTTCTGCACGAAGAAGGCGTGCGTGAAAAAATTCGTGAGCAGACCGTGACGGTCGATGTACTCGATCGAGAAGAAAAGCGTCGCGACCAGCGCGATCGCGTACGACGGGACGATCTTGAAGAACCGGCGGCGGGCAAACTCAGGCAGCGTCTCGAGGTTCACCGGCTGGCCGAGCGCCCGGAGCGCGTGCGGGAAGAACAACACGAACCCGCTGATCGCGAAGAAGAGATCGACGCCGAGGTATCCGTCTCGCGGCAGCACGTCCACCGGCAAGCTGTGGCCGAAAAGCGCGAGCTCGGGCGTGAGCCACGAAAAAAGCCACGAGTGGTAGGCGACGACGAGCAGGATCGCGATGCCCCGCAGGCCGTCGACGGCCTCGGTGCCGCTGCGTACGTGTTCCCGCACCCCCGTCTCTTCGTCGCGCGCGGCTCGGGCCCGCCTCGCGCGCGTGGCGTCGTTAAGGTGCCCATAAGGCCACGATAAGCTCGCTCCGCGATACTAGGAACCGTCTACTCGATGGAGTCGGGTGGTAGTCCATGGGGCTTCGCATTAAGGGACCCTTAATCTAGAGTTAAGCGACCCTTATCCTCAGGCTGCCAACATCGACCGGCTCGTCTTGTTTTAGCTCGTCAACAACGCATCCCAGGAGGTTCTTTATGTCCAGGTCCGCACGTCTCGCGGCCATCGCGCTTTGCTCGGTACTCGTTCCGTCCATGGCGTTTGCCGATACGTCGATCTCGGCAGCGGGATCCACCGCGCTTCAGCCGCTCGTACAGGCTGCCGCCGACGAATATCAACAGAAAAATTCCGACGTGAAGATCAGCGTCACCGGCGGCGGCTCGCGCACCGGTCTCTCGCTCGTTTCGTCGAAGGCCGTCGATCTCGGCGACTCCGATATCTTGGCACCCGCAGGCAGCGACGGGCTCGTCGACCATAAGGTCGCGGTCATCGGCTTCTCGGTCGTCGTCAACCCCGCGTCGGGAATCACCGGCCTCACGAAGAAGCAAGTCCAGGACATCTTCACGCTCAAGGTCACGAACTGGAAAGACGTCGGCGGAAAAGATCAGCAGATTACGGTGATCAACCGCCCCGCGAGCTCCGGAACGCGAGCCGTGTTCATGAAGACGCTCATGGGCGATATCACGACGCTGCCGCCGACGCTTACGGAAGACGCGACCGGCACGGTCGTCCAGAAAGTCGCCCAGACCGCGGGCGCCGTCTCGTACGCGTCCTTCTCGGGAACGCACAACGCGACGGGCGTCACCGAAGTCGCGATCGACGGTGCGGCAGCGACCGAGGCGAACGTCATGATCGGCAAGTACCCCTTCTGGTCGTACGAGCATATCTACACGAACGGGCCGCCGTCGAAGGACGTCGATAAATTCATCTCGTTCTTGCAAGATGACACGGCGGTCTTCAAAAAGACCGGCTACATCCAGATCAAAGACATGAAGGTCACGGAAACCAACCGCTAGAGCGCGCACGATCCGGTCCGGGCGGCCTTCGCCGCCCGGACGGTGTCGACGAAAGGGACGACAGGCCACATGGTAGCGGTCCGCGCCAATAAGGCACATCGAGACGAGCGCATAGCGCTCGTCGTTCTCATGTCCTGTAGCGGCGTTTTCGTCATTGCGATCGCGTTGATTCTCGGGTTTCTCGCCTTCAACGGGACGCGTTTATTCTGGGGCGATCACTACTCGCCGATCGCCTTTCTCTTCGGGACGAATTGGGATGGCTTCGGTGGCAGCTACGGCGCGGCGCCCTTCATCCTCGGCTCGCTCGTCGCAACGGGGATGGCGATTCTGATCGGCGGTCCGCTCGGAGTAGCGATCGGCGTGTTCTTTTCGGAACTCGCGCCGAAGCGCGTTGCGAGCGCGTTCAAGCCCGCCATCGAAGTTCTCGTCGGCATCCCATCCGTCGTGTACGGGTGGCTCGGTCTCACGCTTCTCGTACCTGCGATCGCGACGGTGTTTCATTTACCCGACGGCGATGGGTTACTCGCGGCCGGCATCGTCCTTTCCATCATGATCTTGCCGACCGTGATCTCGCTTTCGGAAGACGCGCTCAAGGTCGTGCCGAACTCCATGCGCGAGGGTTCGGCCGCTCTCGGCGCCACGCGATGGGAAACGATCACGAAGGTCTTGATCCCCTCCGCTTCCAGCGGAATCGCCGTCGCCGTGATTCTCGGAATCGCTCGCGCGATCGGAGAGACGCTGGCCGTTCAACTCGTGCTCGGAAACGCGGCGATCATTCCGACGTCGCTCTTGCAGCCGGCATCCGCGCTGACGTCCGAAATCGTCATGGACATGGGCGACGCACCGGACGGATCGGGATTCAAGCACGCGCTCTTCGCGATGGCATTCTTGCTGCTCTTGATCTCGATGGGGCTTATCATTTTGATCCGCTTCGCGCTGCGGAGACGGACGTAGTGGCGCAACTCGCCGTGGCGACACCGGCCGTCGGCCGCCTTCGCAGCAGTAACGCGCGATCGCGTCGCATCGTCGATCGCATCGCGACGGCGGCGCTCTGGATCGCCTCGAGTCTCGTCGTTCTGCTCTTGCTGCTGTTCATCGGCTACGAGTTCGTCCGCGGTGCGAGCGCGATCTCGTGGCACTTCTTGACCGGATCGCCGACGGCGGGCGAAGCCGGAGGTGGCATCGGTCCGCTGATCTTCAACTCGTTTTACATTCTCATTCTTACCCTGCTCTTCACGGTGCCGATCTCCGTGTGTGCCGGCATGTTTCTGCAAGAGTACGCGGTCGGCGGCCGTTTCAAAGCGATCGTGCAGTTCAGCGCCGAGTCGCTTGCGACCGTGCCCTCGATCGTGATGGGCCTCTTCGGTCTCCTCGTTTTCGTCTCGGCGTTCCACTGGCATTTCACGGCGATCGGCGGCGCGCTCACGCTCACGTTGCTCAATCTGCCGGCGATGATGCGCGTGACGCAGGAAGCACTCGCCGGCGTGCCCGCGACGTATCGCGAGGCGTCGATGGGGCTCGGCGCGACGAAATGGCAGACGGTCCTCAAAGTGATTCTGCCGAGCGCGATCGGTCCGTTGACGACGGGCGTGGTGCTCGTCTCCGGCCGCATCTTCGGTGAGACGGCGGCCTTGATCTATACCGCCGGCGCGTCCGTGTCGTACGGGCGCAGCGCGTACGATCTCAACCCGTTCCATACCGCGGAGACGCTCGCCGTCGGACTGTATCAGGTTCATCGCGAAGCGCTCGTTCCCGACGTGGATCGGATCGCGAACGGCTCCGCGCTCGTGTTGCTCGTAATGGTGCTCGTCTTCAACGTGATCGCGCGCGTCGTGGGCCGTCAATTGACGGTTCGGTTTACCGGAAAGGCATGATGACCGAGTCGCAAAGCGTTCCGCTCGAATCGCTCGCGAACAAGATGAAGATCGAGGATCTCAACATCTTCTACGGTTCGTTCCAGGCGATGAAGCACGCGAACCTCGACGTGCCGGATCGCCACGTGATGGCGCTCATCGGTCCCTCGGGTTGCGGGAAGTCGACCTTCTTGCGCGCGCTCAACCGCATGCACGATCTCACGCCGGGAACGCGCGTCGAAGGCAAAGTGACGCTCGACGGCATCGACATCTACGCGCCGACGATCGATCCCGTGACGGTGCGTCATCGCATCGGTATGGTGTTCCAGCGACCGAATCCGTTTCCGAAATCGATCTTCGAGAACGTCGTCTACGGTCCGAAGATCCACGGCGAGACGAACGGAAAGCGTCTTGCGGAGATCGCCGAAAAAAGTCTACGTGCCGCGGCGCTCTGGGATGAAGTGAAAGATCGCCTCAACCGCTCGGCGCTCGACCTTTCCGGTGGGCAACAGCAGCGGCTCTGCATCGCGCGCGTGCTCGCGGTCGAACCGGAAGTGATCCTGATGGACGAGCCCGCCTCGGCGCTCGACCCGATCGCGACCTCGAAGATCGAAGATCTCATCGGCGAGCTGAAGAAGGACTACACGGTCATCATCGTGACTCATTCGATGCAGCAGGCGGCGCGAATCTCGGATTTCACGTCGTTCTTCTTGCTCGGCGAGCTGATTGAGGTCGGCACGACGTCGGATATCTTCACGCGCCCGAAGGACAAGCGCACCGAGGACTACATCACCGGTCGCTACGGATAGTTCCCAGACTTCCCGCGTGGAAGTCGGGATCCCACCATTCGGTTAACGTCTGGTCCGTTTCGTTTACCGGGCTTCGGGTCCGCAAATCAAAGCCACCAAGTAGGATGTGTTGATGCGTTTTCGACTTTTTGTCTTCGCGTGTATCGCCTTTTGTGCGGCGCCGGGTCTGGCCGCGGCCACGGCCTTCGTCGGCCCGTCGGGGTGGTCAGAGGACACGGCGATATCGAGCGATCCCACGCATCCGACGATGCAATGGCACTTGCCTGGGGACCCGGCGACGAGTTTGACCTTTTCGCAGACGACGCGCGCGTACGATGATGCGCTCGCAGCGATTCGGACGAATCTCACAACAAATAAGATCAAGCCGTCCGTCGATAAGGACATCACGTGCCAAGGCAAGGCGGGGCACGTGGTCGAGTTCGCGGCCGGCCCCGACGGTCACAAGATCGTCATCAACCGCACGCTCGTCCCAACCTCGGACGGCGTCATCGCGATCACGTACACGCGCGATGACGGCACCGGCTTCGATTCCGACGTAAAGAAGGCGCTGGACACGTTCTGCGCGGGCTCGCCCTCCTAGTCGACTATCCGACCTTCCCGAGCTTCGTTTTTGGGCGGATGACCCGTTGCAGGGCCGCATCGATGCGTTGCTGGGCCCTCGGGTCGATGCGGTAGTAGACCCAGGTTCCGCGGCGCTCCGATAGCAGAAGGCCCGCTTCGCGGAGCACCTTGAGGTGATGCGAGACCGTCGGCTGGAGCAACGGCACGACGTCCGTGAGGTCGCACACGCAAACCTCGCCGTCGGAGCGCGCGACCGTCGCGAGGATGCGAAGCCGATGCTGATCGGCGAGAGCCTTGAAGAGGCCCTCTTCTTCGGAGAAGTCCGCCATGTGCGATAGGTATACGTCGTTTCTTATTTCGAATCCCATCAATATCGATAAACTTCTATATTGACAAATATCGATATTCAGGCGTAGCATCGGTTCGTCATGAAAATGCATCTCAATCTCGCGACGCGCGATCTGGAAGCTAGCGTCGTTTTCTATCGGACGCTGCTGCAATCCGAACCCTCGAAACACTACGCGGATTACGCGCTCTTTCTGACCGAGTCGCCGGGTCTCGAGCTCGCGCTCGACTTGGATACGGGAACGAAGGTGCTCGAGGGTGCTCACTACGGCGTCGTCGTGGAAACGCCCGAGGAAGTCGAGGCCGCAATCGCGCGCTTTCGGGTCGCCGGTTACGCCGTCGATATCGAGACCGAAGAAACGTGTTGCTACGCCGTTCAGAATAAGGTCTGGGTCACTGATCCCGATGGCCGACGTTGGGAGACGTACTACGTCGTGGCGGAAACCGCGGAGCGCGACGACGATGGCGGCGCGTGTTGCGCGAGCGACGAGAACGAAGCCGAACTCGCCCTTGGGAGCTAGCGTCGAGCGAGGAGTCGTCGGAGGCCTCTCGCTCCTCGATCGCTTCTTGCCGGCTTGGATTCTCGTCGCGATGGCGATTGGGCTGCTCCTCGGCCGATTCGCGCCCGGCGTCGCCGGCGCGCTCGAGACTTTGCGCATCGGCTCGACATCGGTTCCGATCGCTTTCGGACTGCTGTTGATGATGTACCCCGTGCTCGCGAAGGTCCGATATGCGGAGATCGGCGGCATCGCGCGCACGCCTCGCCTCCTCCTTCCATCGCTCGTTCTGAATTGGATCGTCGGTCCCGCCCTAATGTTCGCGCTCGCATGGCTGTTGCTGCCGGACCTCCCGACCTATCGGACGGGGCTCGTCATCGTTGGCCTCGCGCGTTGCATCGCGATGGTGCTAATTTGGAACGACCTTGCGTGCGGCGATCGCGAAGCGGCCGCGCTTCTCGTTGCGATCAACTCCGTCTTTCAAGTCGTCGCGTTTGCATTCTTAGGCTGGCTCTATCTCGATGCGTTGCCCGTCTGGTTGCATCTCGGCCGAGGCACGAGCGTTGCGATCTCGCCGATCACGATCGCGATCTCCGTTCTCGTGTTTCTCGGCATCCCGCTCGTCGCGGGGTATCTCACTCGAACGTATGGAGAGCGCGCGCGCGGCCGCGCCTGGTACGAGTCGAATTTTTTGCCGACGATCGGGCCGATCGCACTTTACGGCCTGTTGTTTACGATCGTCGTTCTTTTCTCGCTGCAAGGGCACGAGATCGCGTCGCGTCCTTTCGACGTCATGCGAATCGCGATTCCGTTGCTCGCTTACTTCGCGATCATGTGGGCGGGATCGTTCGCACTCGGCGTGCTCCTGCGCTTGCCGTACGCTCAGACTTCGACGCTCGCATTCACCGCTGCGGGGAACAATTTCGAACTCGCGATTGCTGTGGCCATCGGAACGTTCGGCGTGACGTCGGGGGAAGCGCTCGCCGGCGTCGTGGGTCCGTTGATCGAGGTTCCGGCGCTCGTCGTGCTCGTGCACGTCTCGCTCTGGGCGCGCAAGCGATTCTACCCAATGCCGCCTCTTCAAACGTTATCTGCCGTGCCCATGCGGGGAAGCGCATCGTGAAGCCGTTCGTTCTCTTCGTTTGCAAACACAACACCGGTCGCAGCCAGATGGCCGAAGCATATCTGCGTCAGTTGGCCGGAGATTCCGTCGAAGTTGCCTCGGCGGGGACGATTGCGGCAGAGAGGCCCGACCCCGGTGTCGTCGCGATCATGGCGGAAGACGGCATCGACATCTCCGCGGCGCGTCCGAAGCTTTTGGACCCCGCTACGGTTCAGCGCGCGGATAGGATCATCACGATGGGCTGCGATGTCGAGGGCGTCCCGCGCATCGATGCAGACTGGGGCCTTCCGGATCCGAAGGGGCAGCCTCCGGCGCGCCTGCGCGAAATTCGCGATCTTGTGAAGCAGAAGGTAGCCGACCTCCTACGGGCGGTCGAAGCGTAAGCACGGCGAGGCCGCGGTTTCCGCGCCGATCAGCTCGCGATTGCTTTCGCGCCGATACCGGGCATTACGAATGCCGGGAGCGCTTCGAACGCCGGCCTCGCGAACAGGTAGCCTTGCATCAGCCGCACGCCGCACGCGCGAAGGGCGAGGTACTCGTCGACGGTTTCGACGCCCTCCGCGACGATCTCGCTGCCCAGGGTTGCCGTGAGTTGCGCCATCAGCGCGACGATCGCTCGTGCGGCGGGGCGCTCGTGGACGTCGCGAATCAGTTCCATATCGAGCTTAACGATGTCGACCGGCAGATCGGCGAGGAGATTGAGCCCGGAGTAGCCGGCCCCGAAATCGTCGATCGCCACTTTAAATGCGCGCGCGCGGTAGTGTTCGATGATCGCACGCAAGTGAGCGCGATCGCGTACCTCTTCCGACTCTACGATCTCGAACATCAGTCGATCGGTCGGAAACCCGACGGCCGCCGCCGTTTTCAGCGTGAGCTGGATGCAAGCTGCCGGGCTGTACACGGCGCCGGGCATAAAATTGATCGAGAGCAGGGCGCCTTGGCTCGGCAGTCCGAGCTTCGCAGCGAGCGTGATGGCCTTTACACGACACATTTGATCGAAGGCGTATCGGTTCTCTTCAGCCTGCTCGAGAACGACGTGCGCAGGCTCGTCGCTCGGACCACGAGCGAGGGCCTCGTATGCGAAGACACGCTCGCGCTCGACGTCGACGATCGGCTGGAAAGCCATCGAGAAATCGAAAGAGAGTGCGAGCCCGTCGCTGCATGCCCCGCAGGTTTGCTTGTCGCGACGCACGCGATCTCCTTAACTGATAAGAAGTACTGTATCTGTCGTCGGTTGGCGTCCGTAGCAAGCTAAGTGCTTGCGAGTCCGTGTTGGTAGCGCCCGACAAAAACGTGACCGGGCACACGTTAGTCCCAGGGTTTCGTCCGCGCATCGTCGCGCCGCCGCACCTCGAGCCAGCGCGCCGCTTCGCTGGCCTCCGGCTCGATGCCCTCGTCACGCAACCGTTCGAGAGCCGCAATAGCACGGGCGCTCGTCCCGAGACGTTGCGCCGCCTGCAGGCGGATCGAGCGATCGTCGTCGGCCGTCAGCGCTTCAAGAGTCGCGAAATAGTCGCTCTTCCCGCGGAGTGCGGCGAAGATGTCCAAGCGCTTCAAGAAAAAGGCGTGGGCAGCGTTGGCGTTACCCGCCTGTTCGTGCTCGCGCTGCTCGGTCGCGGCGATACGCAAGCGCTCGATAAGTTCTTGCGTCGAAAAACGAGAAATATCCGCGCCGAATTCCGGATCGTGCCGAGCGCGCAACTCGTCGATGCGTCGCTTCTTCGGTGCGCTGCGCCGTTCCAGCAGCCTGTTTGATTCTGATTCAACAAGTTCTTCGATCGATCGTTCGTCGGCCGGTTCGTCGATCGCATGCAA
>Ga0209611_10013006_pt1 | contig 11549 bp, 10 predicted proteins | sample S1TSphgellanicum_3_FD_187693 | JGI IMG/M metagenome (GOLD analysis project Ga0209611, IMG submission 187693) | Host-associated microbial communities from peat moss isolated from Minnesota, USA - S1T2_Fc - Sphagnum magellanicum MG (SPAdes) (version 2) | ecosystem: Host-associated > Plants > Peat...
CCTTGTACAATTGTAACCACCAATCCATTCATCCTTTATTTTTTCTCCACCATGTGTATTGAGACGTTTTCCAATTGAGTATTATAGGTAACAAATTGAGCTATTGAGTCAGTCAACTCTTTTGTAGTCATGACCGCCAACCCATCAACCTCCATTTGTGGTTAACATGTCACTATTTCGCCATCTATATCTTCATCTATTTCATTGTCATTTTTTACTCCTTTTTGTGATTGATATGTTGTTTGTGGTTTTTCCCAATATTCACATGTCTATACTTCAAAGTCTTATACCTCATATTCAATAAATTTGTATGGTTTCAATTTGTTAATATTAATTAACACTAGATTTGGTTTGAAATTAATAAATGTCATTAATAATACTATATTATTAAGTAACACATATTATACTTTATAAAGGCCAACCCATTTTCTAATGAACTTCCCAAGATGCAAGTCACTACCCTTTGAAAGAATAGAACAAAATCATTGAAATTGAACCTTTTTATATATTATTTTATTGATTCCACAAGTCCCTATTCCATTGTCGCGTTCTGGATTTCACCTCAAGTTGTAATTTGTCTTGCAACTTCTTTAGTTTTAAACCCTACTTGTTAACATTTTTATAGGGTTCCCTTCTCCATGGTTATTATCGATTATTGATAGTATGTACTATGTATGCATTAAAAGATGTAATCCATAAACAAGCCAGTATGGTGTGTATCCTATAGCTAATTTGTGTGTTGTTATATATGAAAATAAGAACGTTGGTAAATGTTCATCCCAATCCATTTTATTTTCATTTCCCAACTTAGTTAACAATGTTCCCAACACCTTACTAATAGACTTTGCTTGACCATTCCCCTATGGATAATAAATAGTGGAACTAACATGTTTTCAATAAAAACTGATTTGTCAAATATTTGATAACGTCATTAATATAATGCACACCCTAATATATGATTATAATTAGTGGACATCCAACCCTGGTAAAAATGCACTCATACATAAATTTTGTTATCATTGTTACAATATTTGTTTGTAATGCTCTAGCCTCCACCCATTTTGTTAGATAATCTATGGCCACCGATATGTACTTGTTCCATGTATTCCTCCCTATTAGTTTTATTGGTCCTACACAAAATCATGTCCCCATTTCACAAATGGTTCTTTTGGTATGATTATGATTAGCTTAACCAAACTTTATGTAGCCAACTTTCAAGTGCACTAACATGCGTCACATGATTTGGAGAAATAATTGTCATTTTTATACATTGTGGGCCACTAGTACATCCAAAATTTTCTTCTATGTGATTTTTTGTTGTAAAATGTTCTCCTACTATTCCATGCAATTCCGTCATCACCATATATGTTTTTATGGTTGATAAACATTGTCTCAATCTATTGTCATGTCCCATGTTGTACATGACACAATTTTTCGTTGTAAAAGGTTCAACCTTTTAGGCTAGCCTTTGTTTCTATCATGGAGACAAAGACTCTTCCATTTGTCCTATTTATAAAAAAATCTTAACATTATGTAACTATTTTGGTTTTGTAAAAAACAAATTCACACCTATGGTTTCTTCTTGGGCTTTTGTAGGTTTTGTGGTATTCGATAATCTAGACAAGGCATTTACAACTACATGAATTTTGCCCAACTTGTAATGACGTGCCCTCAAACTTGTTAAGAGACTTAAAAAAGGGTCTTTGAATGAAATGATGAAAAAAGAAAAAAATCAAAGCACACTCCTTAACTTGTTGCACTTCTAGGGTAGGAAGTTGTGTTGGAGTTTTGGGATAGGACTAGGACAAACTCACAAAAAAGAGTTCAAAATGAAATCAACTTGCACAACCAAGAAGAAAGGGTGATTTGTGTAATTCAAATGTAAGTGGTGTGGTGGACTTAGTAAGGACAACCTCAAGCACAAACTTTAAACAACCTACCACCTTTGGGAGGAGGCACCACTCCCCTACCTATAGTATATTTTGTGACTCTCCACATGGGTTACATCCAAATGACACTTTTCCCATGACTTGCAAGTGGGAGTTTTAAAATTGGGACTCTCGCATAAATCATTGGGAGTCATTGGGCTTAATTTCTTGCACTTTCCCCCACTTGTGAGAGTGTGTTTCACTTTTGAACACATTATTTTGGCCTCATGTGCCCTTGCACTTCACAATTTATTACAAACCTAATGTTAAGGTTGCGACATTGTTTTCCATTATAATATTGTCATTTAAGATTTTCACATTTTTTTTGCATAAAATTATTGTCACCAAGCTTAGATTTATCTTGAACACTTAGTTTCCCATGCAATTGTTTTCCTTTATTCCATGGCCATCAATTGCGGACTTTTGTGATAGGACCTTGCTTCAAGCTAATTTAGGTGTCCCCAAGCTTCCAACATTTTTTTGGCAAATCTAATAGAGGCCCAGGGAAAATTGTTAAAAGTCTTAAATTAACCTATTTGACAAAGCCTTCATTTCGGAGGCAATTATTCAATCTTTCCTTTCATGAGGAACTTAAGCCAAATCTAATTTTGACCTAAATTATTTGACATGATTTCTTTCCCAACCTTACGCCTTGATCACAATAATGAAACCTAACTAAAGGCATGCTTATCAAAGTATGAAAAGTGACGTTAGGGTTTTCCAAAACCCAAATCCCAAGTTATGTGATTATAATATGCAAATAGGGTCATGATTTCCCACATCAGCCGCCATTACCGACCAACCTTTGATGCACTTTTAAGCACGTGTGTGTCCTCGCAAGCTCACCTTGTTTACCTCTTCTTTTGGGACCAAATTTTTTTTTAACCCCCAAGGTGGGAATCTGATTTTGATTTGAACTTACGCAAGGAAGTCCCATTTGTCGTATGCCATTTCTACAATTTTTTATAGTAATGCTCATTATGTTCATGATGCAATCTCTTGGAAATCTCTAGTCTTTACTTCATTTACAACTTGATGTGATACATTTGTGCAACTTCTTCCCCCATTAAAAAGAAGGTGATGTCTTCATCACACTTTATGTTTTCTTCTTTTTTTGCCGATCTATTATGGAATTCTTCTATGACTTCTTGGCCATGCTCCATGTCTAATTTGTACCAATATGCCTCTATTGGATGATATCCTTTCCACTTGACTAAGTATTCCTACTCCTACTCCCACCCCCTTAGTTGATTTGACTTGAATATGGCCTCCATTTTGAATTTAAGTTCATTGTCAATGAGGTTAGTTGGAGGCCTTGAGTTATATTCTCAATTAGGCCTGAAGTATCATGAACGATTAGTTTCAAAAGCGAAGCATGAAAAATGGAATGACCATTTTAAGGTTTCTAATAATTCCAACTTGTAAATGTCAGGAAATTTCATTTTCGACACATTGAATGGACTTACATATGGGCCTAAAAATTTGTGGTTCAAACCTTTTGACAATTGAAGTTTTTTTAATGTTCAACCATACTTCATTTCCTTGTTCAAAATTCACCTTGCGTTGGGACTTGTTTAGACAATCCTTGTATTGTTTTTATGGCTTTTGAAGATTAACCTTTGCCTTCTCCCATAAGTGTTTCCTTTCTTCACCAAGTTGCGTGACCATTTGCATTTCTTCACTTGCATCGCTTGGGGGTTGCCCATTTGCGACCCAAATCGTAGGCATAATTGGTGATTTGTTTATCACCATTTGAAAAGGTGTGACCTTTGTTACTGAGTTTTTCAAATTGTTGTAGCAAAATCCAACCAACTCCAAATGGCCCATTTAATCTTGTTGATTTGCTACCACATAATTCCTTAAGAATTGTTGGACAACCAAGTTCACCCTTTCGGTTTGGCCATCTATTTGGGGTTGGAATGAGGTGTTCATCTTGAGCTCTAACCCCATGCGATTCCACAAGGTTCATCAAAACTTATTTATGAACTCGAGATCCCAATTTGACATAATATCCTTGGGGAGGCCATGATGGTTGAACACGTGTGTGAAGAACAACCTTCCCGTATCTTGGGTTGTGGCATTTTCATTAGTGGGAATGAAATGTGCCATCTTGCTAAATTGATCCACCACCACCATGATTGCATCAAATCCCCTTGATGGTGGCAAATTCACCATGAAATCCATGGACACACTTTCCCATGACCTTTTAGGAATTAATAACAGTCACAACAATCCTACTTGTTTTTTTTTAATGTTCAATTTTGTTGGCAAATCAAACAAGTCTTCACATATTCATCCGCATTGTCTTTCAAATTAGGCCAATACTAAATCTTCTTGAGGAATGTTATAATGTTCTTCGCACCACCATGGCCAATAAGGGGCCCATCATGACATTCCTTCAATAACACATCCCTAAATCTCCCTTCCTGAACATAAAACCAATTTTGCTTGTACCACAACAATCCACCCGTAAGTGGAAATGTGATTTGATTCCCTTTTGAATGTTTTGTTTTACTTCCTTGGCAAACTCATAACGACGGCTCATTAGTTGAACTTCCTTTTGAAGCTTTATTTTGCCCATGTACATCACCCTAAATTGGTGTTTTCGACTTAGTGCATTGAACACCACATTATCTTTCCAAGGTTTGTGCCGAATGTCCATGTTGAACAAGGCCAATGTGTCTTGCCATCTCACTTGATTTGATGACAACTTTAGTTGAGTTACAAAATATTTCAAGGTGACATTGTTAATCCACACCACATCCTTAGAGCTTATGTAATGGCCCCAAGTTTTGAGGCAATGTATCATGGCTCGCATTTCTTTTTCATTAATTGGCCACCTTTGTTATGTCTCATTCAACTTCTTGCTTTTGAATATGATTAGCCTTCCATCTTGCATTAGGACTCCCCTAATTGCAAAATTAGAGGCATCAAAATGAATTTCAAAATCTTTGTCAAAGTTGGGCAATTTCAACACCAATGCCTTCACCAAAATGCCTTTCAAGGTTTCAAAAGCCTCATTGCACTCTTCATCCCATTCATAAGTTCTAGACGACTTTTTCAAAAGGTCTGTCAAAGGTGTGGCTATCTTTGCAAAGTTCTTGATGAACTTGCAATAATAGGAGGCTAATCTTAAGAACAACCGCAATGTTGGCATTGACCTAGGTGGTTCCCAATCCAAAATTGCTTTCACCTTGTGGTCATCCATTTTCAAACCTTATTGGGTGATCTTATGTCCAAAACAATCCATTTTTGTCACCATGAATTTGCACTTTTCAAACTTGGCATACAATTTGTTTTCTTTTAACCTTTGGAACACCCTTCGAAGGTGCTCCACATGCTTTTCCATAGAGTTGTTATAGACCAAAATGTGATCTATGTAGACGATTATAAAATCATCAAGTCATTTTCGAAAAATGTCGTTCATGAATGTGCAAAATGTGGTGGGTGCATTGGTTAATCCAAAAGGCATCACTAAAAACTCATAAGAGCCATACCTTGTGTGGCAAGTGGTCCTCTCTTTATCCCTTTCCACAATTCAAATTTGGTAAAATCCCAAATGTAGGGCAATCTTACTAAACATGTAAATTACTGTGAAGTCATGCTCTATAGATAATAGTAACCACTTAGTTATTTTCATTGAGACTTGTGGTTTGTTTACTAAGTAGACTAACTTGCCATATGATTTACATAAAACACACATTTATTTCGTAACAAATAATGCCTAATCTTATGCAATGCAAAGACCATAGTTAAGGCTTCCCTTTCTATGGTGCTATAATTTTGTTTAACACTATTAAGAAGTTTGGAAACATACATTACTGGTTTATCATTCTTCCTTGTGATGTTATGTAAAGCTCCCATAGCCAACAATGTTGCATATATATGTGAACATAACACTCCATGTCCCAATTTGGTGGTATTAAAATTTGTGCCTCCATGTATTTCTACTTTATGAGCTCCCAAGCTTTTTGACATTCTTCTATCCACAAAAAACCTTATGTTTTATGTGTGAACTTAGTAATTGGAGCCATAATTGCTGCAAAAATCTTAATATAACATATATAAAACTACGCCATTCCATTGAATACCCAAATCTGCAATGAATCCTATGGTAAGTGCATGCTTGTATTTTCTTTGAATTAAGTAGTTAATTACCCTCTTTCAAATAATAAATCCAATAATCATTTTTTTAAAACCATGAAAATGCATTTTTGGGGTTTAAGCTAATTATGTACTCCATGCACTTTTGAAAGCATAATATGAGCTTTTACAAGTGAATTTCTATGTTCATATATACTATGAAGTCATCCAAGAATATTTTCATATAATTTGTCCAGATATTTTTTTAATGTTTTTGTGATAGCTTTTTGAAATGTTGGAGATCTATTCTTCACTCTAAAAGGCATCACCCTCCAAATAAACACTCTTTAATTTGTGATGAATAATGTCTTATATTTAGGAACTATGAATATATGATAGTACCTAGAATATTCATCCAAAAATGAACATGCTTCACATCCTACCATTGTGTTAAATACCTCATTTGTGAATGGTAATGGAAAAGGATCATTCTTTGTTGTTGAATTCGACTTTATGAAGTTTACATAAATTCTGAACTTCCCATTTTTCTTTGGCATTATCACAATTAATGACAGCCATGTGGCCTCCTCCACAAGTTGTATGAAACATGTTCCTAATAATTATCAATGTTTTACTTCATTGTTGTAATATAATTTGGATCTATACATGTCTTAATGTGCCAGTGGTATGGTTATATCCAATTCAATTGTGTGCTAAGCTAATTTTGGCGAAATGTTTTTCAAATTTTTGTATGTCCATGCAAAGACATCCTTGTATTCTTGAAGAAGTTTCCTTAGCTCCAATACCTTCTTTAGGTGTAACTAAACATTCACCTTCACCGTCTATGGTTCCTCTTTAGTCCCCATATTTAATTTTGTTAAATGATGCTCCTTTGTTAATGTCCATTCAACTATTTGCAACTTTTGAGCCTTCATTTTTGTTAAAGGGTGTAAGCATTGTAAAAGATGCCAATTGGTCATTCCTACTAACAAATCAAAGTAGATTTGGAATTTTTTCTTTTTTAAGCATTTTAATCATGCCATAAATTTTGGGAGGTACTTATCATATTAAATAAGTTCTATATATGGTACTTATTATTATATGTTACTATTCTCATTAATTAATTAATTTATTACAAGTTTATTATTTTGGTTGATATTGCCCATTTTCCCAATTGAGTAATTCAAATGATGTGTTATTATTGTTTGAGCCATTATGTACCTTGATACACATTTTTTGGAATTTGAATTTTTGGATTATGACAATGGGAAGTCCTTCAAAAGTAAATTTTCCAAAAATTCAGATTTGGCATCCAAAACATATTTTTTGACATGATACTAAAGTGCATTGCATGTGCTTAATTCATTAAATCATGCCCCAAACCCTTTCAAAATGCAACACATGAATGAAATTTTCAAATTATTATTTTTTGACCTACTTTCAATATACTTTCTCATAATGTGACCAATTGGTAAATTTTGCAAAATAGATTGAAAGTAGGTTTTACAAAAATTTGATACAACTTTTGAAACTTTCAAAAACTTCAACATATCACATTTGATGGCCTCGTGTAGTTCAAAAGGACAATTTATAAAACATCACTTACTTTCTAATATACTTGTCATAAAATTCTTTTTTTTTACATGTGAGGACTATTTTTATGGTATATTTTAACATGTTTTCACCCCATAATTTCACCTATCTAAAAATTCCCTTACTAATTTTCATAGTTGTCATAGGCACAAAAAGAACTAAACAACAAAATTTCCAAACCACATCAACAAAGGCATGCTTAGTTTAAAATCTAGGTCATAGAATCAAAAAGTCAAAAGCAAAAACATAATGTGGTGCACAATGTGAATATAAAAGGACATTATATTACAAAAACATGACAAGAACATAAAAAGATCATGACAAAGATACATACCCAAAATTAGTGTTGAACAAACTAAAGGCAATGTGAGATTTTACCTTATTTATACCCATTGGGCACCTAGTTCAAGGAAGTTTTTCAAAAAACTTGCAACCTACATGTGGCCCATGTCCATCCATGTGAAAATTAATAATGAACTATGAGTTAACTTAAAATTAACTAAAAGTGAATTGAAATTTAATTATGAATGAATTAAAAGATAATTGGAAATGAATTAAGACTTAATTTAAACTTAATTGATAGTTAATTAAAAAAGAACTAGAAGTGAATTAAGTGATAACTACAAATGAACTAAAAATTAACTAGAAGTTAATTGAGAGTTAATTAAAAATGAATTGAAACTAAATTAAGAATTAGGTACAAGTCAATTACAAATCATGGATGAACATTCATAAGAATGAACTCCATGGTGTGGGCATCCAAAACGGGTAGTTGTTAGCTATAAGGGTTACAATGCCTTTGGCATTACCTAATTCCCTCCCTTTTTTTGCTTGAACCTTGGGCATGGATTACATCCATAGATATAATTGATGTTTCATTTGGGTTTACCACACCTTTTGTTCATACCACCATATTCCATATGTTCTTCATGTTAATGTCTAATGTGTTTTGCGTATTCCTTTAGTTCATATGGCCACCAACTCGTCCAACATTAGAGTTTGACATGCATTTTTGCTCTTCCTTTCTTGGTCTTTGTCCTTTTTTCCAATAGTTGGTGAGAAAGCAAAAAACTTGCACCCATTTTTGTCGTTACACAAATAACACATGATTCGAACTAGGGCTTTAGTTTTTAAAATATATTTGGAAATGGCTTTAAATCCTTCTCCACCTCCATCGGCATGACTACATTGGGCACAAGCACTTGCACATGTAGGGAGTATGTTCAAAAGGTGCGTGCATTAGTTTTAAGCATTTCATCGATCCCATCTAATGACACCACAATAACCTTCTGTTTTTTTCACCCATCGGCAAAGGTTGACATACCTTTCTTTGTTAATAATTTCCATCCAAAGATAGTAGTTACTTTAGATCGGGAGACATATATTTCTACTTTAACACATTCACCATGTCTCTCATTTGGAGATTATTTTGTCCCAAAGGATTTTATAAGTGGTTATAACTTTTTTAAAAATAATGTGAACACATTGAACATAATCATGTTCCCCCATTTATATTCACTATGAGAAATCATGTTTGCCAAGATCACATTACCTTGCAACTAAAACTAAAAAAAAACTCATATATAATTGTTATGCAACTATCCTTTAGGTATTACAACTATTGTGCAATGATCCCCTTAGAAATATGGTGTATTAATAAATAAATTACCACATTAAAAAATTAGCTAGTTGTATTATAATTGCAAGTGAGTTGAAAATGGGTTTTCTATACAATAATTTATATACAGCATACATACATATATAATCAACCATGTTTGATTTTTTCAGAAATTGCATTGTAATTGCATGTGGCAACTACTTTAAAACTATTATAAATGTGTCATTAAAGCAACAACATGTTACAATTAGTCTACAATGTACATACATGCGATCATGCCATGTGTCCACATTTCCACCACCCATTATGGGATACATTTGCAATTAGTTTTCAATTATAATTCCCATTGATGAATTAGTATGGCCACTAGTGCGCCACTATTAAAGTAATATTGTTCAACTATGTTATGACTATAATACAATTATTTATAACTTAATAAGGATACATATTCATCATTCATTTATATTTTCATCATATGTGTTTCATTTTGAGTGATTTAAAATGTTATGGGAGCACTACCTCAAGCAATGAAAAAATAACAAGAAGGGAAATAAACTTTCCAACTTATAAAACACATTTTTTTCTCTTTCTTTAAACCCCTCCTACTTTCAAACTTCATAACTTTCTTATTTTTTATTCATTTAAATGATTTAAATTGCTATAGGAATGCCATTTGAAGTTCTACAAATCATCTTTGAACTTTAATAACAACATACAAAGAATTTTATTGGTGTTTGGTAACCAATCTTTGCAACATTTGGTGGTTTTTAAAAAAAAAATTATTGACACCTTCTACTTTGAGGGGCCATAACTTTTTCAATTTTATTTCGTTTTTGACAATTTTTAGTGCACCAAATGTGCCAATAGGGGAGGTTCAAGTTTTGTTAGACACAAAAAACAATGGATCATTCCCCTTGGATTTGGCTTGCTTTGAACACTTAAATGTTATATTGTAATTCAATTTGCAACTAATGAACAACTAAAAGATTTAACCCACATGTTTTGTCTATGAATCCCTTGTTATAAACTATATAAAAAAGTTTGTTATCTTATGTTTTCACATAAAAATACATGTGCCATTTTGGGATGAGCTTAAAAAAACTTAACCCAAAGGCAAAACATAAAATAAAAAATAAAATTTCATGGTTGTTTTTTAGTGCACATAGTCTTGTGTTTTCCTACCTACTTACATACTTAGGTAAGTATGTAGTTCCTACTTTTTAACCTATTTATGTAGGTATGTAGGTCCTAAACCCTATACAATTAATATGCCATGTGGCAATTATTTTATTGTGCCACATGTCACAATCTTGGACCGTCATTAACAATCATAATGGACAACGGAAATCAATATTTTGAAAAAAGAATTAATGTCCAATTTTTTTCATAATGCCACATATTAAAGTTTAATAACTAGATGATAATGAATGAAATCAACATGACATCATGTGTGTAATTATAATGGAGTTGCATAGTAGTTGAAAATGAGTTGTTTTGACAAAATTGCAATTGAGTTACAATGAATTGCAACTATGTAATTCATGCAACTTGTCCATTAACATTCACAACATATAAATATAATAAGTTGCAAGTGTTTTTTGCAATTCAAAAATCAGTTACAAGGCCAGCTGTAAAACACCTTTTTTTCTCATAATGATTGTGTTTGCTTGTAGTATTTTGATTATTAATTTTGAAAAAATAATCAATCGCATCAAACCCATCATGATTAAAGAGGTCACCTATTAGTTGGTCGTTCACACATTCGGTGTTCACCATTCAATTCAAAAATATATTTGTGGAACATTTTAGTCTTCATTATTTTGGTGTGTCAACATGAGGAAGGTGTGAAAAGGTGGTCCATAGGGTTCGTGCTATGCTGGAATTGCATCCACATTGGGTGTTATTATAAATGGACATTTATAATGCCTTCAATTCCATATCATGGACAACTATTTTTCAAAAGTTACAATTTTAAATTAGTACTTTGGATTATTTTTTCCCATTTGTCCAACAATTTTATGCATGCCCATGCCCACTATATTTTTTGTAAGTTTTCAACATGGGGATTTCATAATCATTTCATTCGAGTTTAGTAAACAACAAGGAAATCTTTTAGGTGGAGTGTTATTCACTTTAACACATCTTCACATTATTTGCCCTATTATAATAGCCCACCCTACTTGGTTTTTTCTTTCACTCTCTGATGATATGCATATTGTTATTCATATTTCAAATGTGGTATCCATTTTTTTACGATTATAGATGGAGTTTGCAACATTAGGACTTTCCATTTAGTTGATGAAATGTGTAACTTGGTCTCTACATGG
>Ga0209611_10013007_pt1 | contig 11548 bp, 6 predicted proteins | sample S1TSphgellanicum_3_FD_187693 | JGI IMG/M metagenome (GOLD analysis project Ga0209611, IMG submission 187693) | Host-associated microbial communities from peat moss isolated from Minnesota, USA - S1T2_Fc - Sphagnum magellanicum MG (SPAdes) (version 2) | ecosystem: Host-associated > Plants > Peat...
TGTTGGGTTGTGATGATCTGTTTCCAGGGATGGGTGTTACTGAGGGATGAGGTGCAATTGATTGAGGATGCCCGTGTAGCTGCCACCCAAATTCGGTGGGAAGCTCGCATCATTGAAGTTGCTGGCGAGAGCAATCAACGTCTGCTGGTTTGCCAAAAGACCTTCTGGAAAGCTTGAAATCTTTAGTATTCTTCCTTTTGCTTCCACAATATACAATTACATTCCAGAAGCTTGCAACCCAAGCAATGTAATCATCATCCTTTGCTCATAGATCAGCAGAGCATCTATCAGAGCATCTATTTACCTAGTAGTAGTAGCACTCTGCCACCAGCCAGCAGCAGCCACAGCACCACCCCACCTCCTCCTCCTGACAGGGCTTTTCCTTCATCAGACTTCATGTTCAACGGTGTGGGATTCTTCAAATTTCAATGCCCCTCCCTCCTGAACTTGATCAGCTCTGTGATCTGATGCAAAAATCTGAACGATCTCCATTTGCTATAATCGGCAGCTGGAAGTTCCAACTGAATACTACAACACAGTGCAAGAAAATCCATCCGAGCAAGCAAGCAAGGACATGTATTCGAGATTCACCGCAGTGAAGAAGAAAAGAAGGCATTGCAAAATGTCTTATGTCCTTTTACAACTACATTGTTTTCTAGCTTCCTTAAGCTTCCAATTCATACTTAAATGTACTACTGATTGCATCTTTATTGAATTAAAACTAACCCGAGTGTGTGATTGATTCATTCATCCCTCTACCACCTTGTTGTGTGATCCAATCTACTGCGGCCTTCTTGTGCTTTCTTGTGTGAACCAATCTACTGATGCCTTCTTGCGCTTTCTTGTGTGACCCAATGTACTGCCGCCTTTTTGCGCTTTCTTGTCTGATTCAATCTAATGCAGCCTTCTTGCGCTTTCTTGTGTGATCCAATCTACTGCCGCCTTCTTGCACTTTCTTGTGCAATCTACTCTGATCTGCCAGCGTCTTCTTGTGTGCAAAATTCAGCATCCATGACAAGGACGTGTTGTGACTATGTTCTGATATGCTAAAATTCAGCGTCCATGACAAGGATATGTTGCAACTATGTTCTGATGCACACCAAAATTCAGCATCCATGATGAGGACATCTTGCAACTATGTTCCTATATGCCAAAATTCAGCATCCATGAGAAGGACATGTTGTGACTATGTTTCAATGTGCCAAAATTCAGCATCCATGAGAAGGACATGTTTGTGACTATGTTTCGGTGTGTCAAAATTCAGCATCCACAACAAAGACATTTAGCGACTATGTTCTGATTTAGGCCCGCTTTAGATGAGGGTCCAGGGTCCAATTTCCTAGAAACCAATTTGGATTGATTTGAAGCAAATTGAATCCTTGAGTTGGACTATACCTTGGTCCCTGGCCTGATTCTTGGTTCTTCAAATCAGGAGCTCTCCTTTTAGCACTGTTTTTCAGTCCAAACCGATTGATTTTCCCTCCAAAACAGGTGCCATGTAGGTTTAGCCTCAATTTGCCACTTTTTGGTCTTGGACCCTCATCTAAAGGCCTTGGGACCAATTTAAAGCTTTCAACCAATAAGAGTGCTTCAATTCATTGGTCCCTAGACCTTAGTAGACCCTCATCTAAAGACCTTGGGACCAATTTAAAGCTTTCAACCAATAAGAGTGCTTCAATTCATTGGTCCCTAGACCTTAGTAGACCCTCATCTAAAGACCTTGGGACCAATTTAAAGCTTTCGACCAATAAGAGTGCTTCAATTCATTGGTCCCTTGACCTTAGTAGACCCTCATCTAAAGTTGCTCCAAGGTTACATAGTTGTTTGTCATTTAATTGAGCATTGTTGGTGTCCCCTAGTCATCATTTAGGACTACATGACTGAGGGTGTTCAACCCTATTCATTGTTGTGACAACATGATTAAGGTTGTTTGAGGGTTAAATATATTGACACAAATTGACCAAAACAATTCTTTTTAAAAAAAGAAGTGAAAGTCTAACTTTGAAAAACTTCAAGGGTACTCACACATATAACAAAAAGCTTGTTTAGCTCAAGGATGTGTCATATTGACCAGATTTAATCAATTATTATATCAAAAATAATAAATTAAAAAATAACTTAACACAATTACTTAACCTTTTGCAGTTTTGCTTTTGAACTTAGTTTTTACTCTTTTATTTGTTTTATTTTTTCTTTGAAACTTGCTTTTTGCATGTAAACTCTCAAACTTGGACTATTGGACTATCATTCTCTACATGTTTTATTATCACTAACAGAAATTCTAAACAAAGTTGGAATTATTCATCTACCCTAGTTCATAGAGAAGACATATTTGAAGCTTAGATCAAAAATAGAAAATGATCATGTAAACCTTGATTAAGTTTAAACTTTGATTTGTCCCCTTTTTGTTCTTGGAAGGAATGTAGAATTCTTATGCATAGTAAGAATCTTTGGGATCTAATAAATGTGCTACCAAAATAGGATGTTCTTTGTTGGTCCTTGTGGATTATGTCCTTGTTAGGATTTATTAATGAATAGTTTCATGCCTTTTAATGGGAACCTAAACCCCATAACCAAATTTTTTTTTTAAAAATTTGCATTTTGTTTATCTTGAGTCTCTGTTTAACCCACCCTCAATAGGTTCATAACCACCATATTTGTTTTCAAGTATGTGTGTAGTCGGTCCTTATTTACATGTAGTCGTAGTCACGACTATCTATCTTCTAGTTCATAGATAGAAAGTCGATTATAGTTGACTACTGTAGCTATGAATTAGTCGACTGTAGATTGTTGTTGTTTACTCCTTGCGAGCCCTCTTCCGGGTGATGGCAGACTCGTTTGCATCATGTTGTTATTGGATGTCATGGGCCACTGGTGTTGCAACTGTAGCCTTGGGCTCACGACCAAGGCAAGGGCTTGCAAGGTTGCGAGCCAAGAAGGAAGCGTGGGAGTGAAGGAAAGTGTGAGGGAATGAACCCTCACACTCCCAAAGGAACTTCCACTTTGGGAGTTGGACTCCCGAATGTTCAGAAAACGATTGCAAGGGTCAAAACCCAATGCCTTGAAGAGTTCTTTATACCATTGGAAAGATATTGAAATGTAGATGTCTAAAATGGGTTCGCATCACCCATTTGGACATCTAAAACACAAGTTATGGCCAAAAAAAAGGTCGGGAGTCAAATTGGCACTTTGACTCCTGACCACTAAAAATCAGGAATTGACCCGATTTTCTTGCATGCAGGTGGCGTGTGACAACTACATAAATTCATAATTGAATTTCAATTTCAAAGGATGTGATTCAAAATTTAATAATATTTGTGACTTGTTATTAAAGATATTTATAATTTGCCCTAATATATCACATTATTTTGTTAATCTTTTTTAATAAATATGTTAAAAGTGTATAAATTAATTTTCCTAGATTTTTATGTTTCATTTTGAAAAATGATCACAATTTCAAATCATGTGAAACATGTTATTTATTTTGAAGTTTTTTTTTTGGTTTTACGAGCTACAATTTTGTTTTAAACACCATATACATTGTACCACATTTATATATCATAAGAGGATTCATGAATTTCAAATATACCTTGAATTTCATTATTTGGCAAAAAGTCAAGTTATTTAATGTTTTTTAATGTGTGTTAAATAATCACCTATTATTACCAAAAAAATGAACATCAAAATGTTTTTAGTATAAAAACTAAAGGGCATTTTGTGAAAGTAATCATTTTTTATGGAAGACCTGTTCAACTTTTGAAGTCCTTTGTTTAAACCAAAACTTAAAATTGAAAGATTTAATAATTCAATCTATATTTTCAACATCCATATTAATCACAAAACAATTTTTTCCATGATTAACAGGTCATTAAGGTGGCATCCCATAGCCATATGTAACAAACATTTGTGTAGATTTGACATTGTTTCTAACTTTTGAAAATGTGATTTTACCCATTGTCAACTTCATTCATTGAATTTGGAATCACATCTTCAAAAAATGGATGAATGTTATTATAATAGTTGAAAATTTGATTTACTCACCTAAATGATATTCACACATCTAAGTAGCTTAGCAACCTATTGATAAACATATTGACAAACATCATAAGTAGTTAAGTATGTTTTTTTTTTTAAAAGATTAAAAATTTGAAATTTTGTGCCTTCAATAACCATTAGACTACCAAATTAACAACTTTTAGACATTTTAGAATCAGCATAAAATAGATTTTTTGGACCCATGAGGCTTGGAGGAATCACTAAAGGTTCAATACATAAGGTATCGACTAGTTTTTGGTTATCACCACCCTTACTAACCACCTTCAATAACTCTTCAAGAAGAACTAACACCACCCTTTGATAGAGGATAAAACCTTTATTTTTGGGATTTGATCACACTCTTTCTTTCTTCATAACTTTAAAACTATTAATTTGTTTGCAACTTTGTAGAAGGATACACTATGTGTCTATTCAAAGTTTTTAAATAAAAAAAAATTGTTAATACATTATGATTATGTAAAAATGCATATTGTATCATTATTTAAAATTATTTTTGCCTATTATATGTGGATGTTTGTTTGAAGACTAAATTCCTAAGAATCATTTGGGGGGGGGGGGGTTATAAAAAGGACTTTCTACAAAAGATAGATTGGGGAAATTGTTCAATTCTTGAAGTTTGTGGGTATTCCTAAATGCCTACTAAATTATTAAAAAAAAAGCCATTGAACTTGTTGCAACAAAATTTCTATTTGGAATTGTGGGACCTTGGTAGTTTGGTTTGATTCTTTTTTCATTTTACAAAATTGTGCTTGAATTCTTTTTTCATTCCCTCAATAATTATTTGGTACATATTCAAAGTTGTTATTTTTTAAAGATTTGTATCATATTTCCATTCAAGTATTTTTGAGTGATCTTCCAAGCTACATTAGTGACCTAAGTACCTAGTCTACTTACTTAAGTTACTTACTTACTTACTTACTTAGCCTCTATACCTTACCTAGGTAGCCTTAATAGGTAGATAGGTAATCTATTATGTACCTAAGAAAATATTAGAACTAAGTACGTAATATGTAGAAGCTTGCCTTACCATTGTTCAAAATCCACATGCCCAATCAAATATTTTCATAGGCTACCTATTGAGGCTATTAAGGCTAGCTACCTAGGTAGCCTTGCATTGGTTACCTACCTATCATGTAGCTATTGGGACCAACTACCTACATAGCCATAATAGGTAGGCTGCCTATTAGGTTATGAATATTAGACCTAAGTGATAAGAAAGTTGAAAATGATGGGTAGTATGTACAAGAGCATATACTAACCTATTTGTACCTAAACTAATGAAAATCATTCATCATCCATCCAATGGATGAACAAAGTTAACCATTTGACTTAAATTATGCCAGATCATCATAAATGTGTGACATGAGCAATGGGACATGCCATGTCATACGATGATATTAACACAAAGCCAAGCAATTTATTATACAAAATCGTAATTAATTAACACAATAAATCAATAATAATAATAATAATAATAATAACCTACCATTGTAGTCAAAATAATATCAACCATACCATTGTAATCAAAATAATATTGAACCAACCATTGTAATTAACCTTTATACTTGGTTGGTCGATGTGGTTAGTAAACCTAATTTTTTTGAAAAAAATAATAAAATTACAATTTTCAAGAAGTCTAATTTTTTTGCCAATTGCAATTTAGTTGATTAAGAAAAACATTTGTCCATTTTGTTGTATTGTAACATTTTACAATTACAATCACAATTATCCATGCTAGAGAACTCCACCAAATACAAATTGATAATTGCTTAGGTATGTGCAATTCTTAAGAAAAAATTAATCCTTCAATCACCTAATCAAACATTTTGTAATCAATCTAAACACAAAATTGTCTTATCCTCAATCACCCGAAAACCCATTTGGTAGTCAAACTGGCCACAAATTAAACATTTTATTGGCCTTGCCTACTACCAAGAAGGCAAGGATATTGTGTTTAGATTCATGATAGAGTATAGTAGCTTAATGGATTTTGGCCCCTAGGTAATAATAAATAACCTATTTTTATATGAGGATTTTTGAAAGATGATATTTTTGGCTTGTGTTGAAACTTGAGATTAGTTATAGAGTTATAGACTAAAGTGTTATGTATCAAAGTCCATTTTGTCCATTTTTACCCATGAATTATTTGTAAAATTCAAATGTGCCCAACACTGAATAAAGGGGGTGTTCTTTGGATGGGGGCGGCCGAGGAGGATTCATTTTCCTTTCAGCCAATAGGAGGGCCCAAGGTGCCTTGCTTTTATTCCTTTCAAATTATAGGGGGACAGGGAAGAATTTTTTTTCAGTTTTCCCTGTTTCCTAATGTGTTCCCATGATGTTCCCTTTAAGTTCTTAATGGGTCTTCACAATGTTCCCCAAGTTCACAATGTGTTCGCTAACATGTTCTCCATATAAGCACCTCACTTTTAGCCCATATGCTTTTGCACTTTCACCTATATAGGTGGGCCCAAAGGGAGGAACTATATAACCTTTTATTTTGAGGAGCCTCCATAGCTTCATTTTTTTGGTAGTAATGGGCCAATCAAATTGGTTTTGGCCCAGAATTTTGGCAGCGTTTGTTGATGAGAGCGAACATTCCGGAGGATTCACCAATCCCGAATTATCGAATCAAACACGTGCGAACACCATTTTTTTATAGTAGTTAAACCCATTTTGCTTGCAAAATGATCAGGAGAAAAGATTGAAAGGACCTTGAGAACTGTTTAGTTAATAGTTTTAAGTTGGGACAATTTTCGTTCGATGGGATAGTAAGAATTTAGAAAACATTATATTTTCAACAGCCACACGTCATGAACATAGCTTGCGTTGCAATCATTTTTGCATCCAATGCAGAGAATTTCAACCCATGATTTGGATGTGGGAATTTCGACCCATCGAGACAAAAAAGTAGGCAATAGATAGAGAAAAAAGATCATTGCAACAATTCTGTATAAACAACATTGGTCGTCATCCTGCCATTCTGGCAGAAAACAAAGACATCATTCACACACGTAGCTTGTGACAAAGCTACATACAATTGGCCATGGGTGAAGACAGGTTTAGGCAAGAAAATGCCAACGGTTTTCATGGTCTGACCCTATGCCTTGTTAATTGTCATAGCAAATGCCAATTGCAAGGGGAATTGGCGCCTTTGTAGGGTGAATGGCCACTTCAAATGATTCATTGTTGTGGTGATGCGCGGTATGTTGACAATATTCCCCGCATGCGCGCCACCAATGATCTGCGCAACGATCAATCTCCGTGCTAGGCGCGAAATGATTAGACGGGTCCCATTACAAAGTCCTGAGGTCACATCAAGATTTCTTAGTAACATAACAGGGACACCAACTTTGAGGGCTAGGTAATGTGGTCGCATACCTGCCAGAGTAATGGTGTTGAGAAATTCTGTGCCAATTGCCATAGCCTGGTCATCCCCCGTTTCCACCGAGTCTGTTGACAAAAATATGTGTTCTTGCCCAGGCACAGCCTCGACAATCTGAGTGTTGAGAGAGTTCACAATTGTATTTTTTGTTGTCAAAATAGCTCGACCGTCCATGTATCCTTGGTTTGCGTAATTGATTGCCAGGGCCGGGAAAACAGTGTGGATGAGGGTCTCTAAAGATGGCGCTTGATGAATTTCTGGGTATAAGACAATCTCGACTCCAATTGAGGGCTTTGCGCCGGCTTCTGGTGGAAAATGATCAATGATGGAAGACTCTTGGCCATTGCCGACTCTTAAAAGGTATTCAGCATATGGCTTGGAGAGGGGATTGGCGCGCAATCTCATGTTTTCGGTGAGAGTCAAGATGCGCACTTGACGCCACAAAACCGAACGCGAAAGGGCCGCAGAAACGATTGCGGCCCGAGAGCCTCTGGACACCACTGGCGGACATTGTCGAAAATCACCCCCAAAGACAACCACTTTACCGCCAAAGGGCGAATCTGGGCACCGCATGATGTCGCGCAAAGTCCGGTCTACCGCCTCGGCACAGTGTCGATGTTGTGCTGGAGCTTCATCCCAAACGATCAACTTTGCTTCCCGGAGTAGCTTAGCAGAATCGCTTTGCACAGGTATCGAACACATTGAATCCCTACCAAGGGCAATTGGGATCTTGAAAACCGAATGTGCGGTTCGTCCACCTTCCAATAGGAGAGCTGCTATGCCAGAAGAGGCAACTGCAATGGCGACATGTCCGTCTCGTCGAACCAATGCCACTAACACTTTATATACAAAGGTTTTGCCTGACCCACCTGGACCGTCTAGGAAAAATACTGCGCCTTCGCCTTGGGCTATTGCGTTGAACATTGTAGTGACAGCTATTTCCTGACAAATGTTGAGCCGCGGGAGATTTTGGTTGATGTAGCCATGGAATATGTCTCTATTGTAGTCAAGTTTTGCAGCCAATTGAGGATTAACACGCAGCATTTTTACAGGCACCAAAGCGAGCGGCATTTTCGGAAAGTCATGCAAGCCTTTGTTTGTCAACGCTAATTTGGCCTCGAGGAATAGTAGGGTATCGTTGTAGGCATCGTCGGCAATGCCTCCATTTGTGATGCATCGATGCCACATATCGTGCGACATATCGTCTCGATATCTTTCCCATAACACTTCCAGATTCAAAGGAGAGCAGAATAGTAAGAGAGTCACAAAGAGATTCCTTAGCCTCTTTGCGTCTTGATCGATACATGCTTCTCGCATGCACGTGTCCCATTCTGCGTCATCCTGTAGTAATCCCAATGTTTTGCAAGCAGTTTGAAACGTCGGATGCTCTATGTCGTCAGCAGTTCGGAGATGTTCGAAAGAGGTTGCGCCCGGTACGACAGTAAAAGTAGGAGGCGGAGGAAGAAGCGTTCACCAGTAACGGGATGTACAAAATACATTTGTCCAACAGCTTTTTCTCCTCGCTGTCGAACTGACCAAACTTTTCCTTGAATTTTCCAAACATGATCAACACGGAAGTCCGCATACACCACGTTCCGCCCATCCGCATTTTGAGCATTATACGCAAAGTAGGCGGTCAAGATGGTTTTTTGGTGGGCAGCACGCTCCGCCATAATGGCCAAATCTTCATTTTCATTAAAAATGACGTTGTGTTGTCCTAGCAAATGAACAACTAATCGAGTCACTAGCGGCCATTCCATATGTTTTTTGAATGAAAGTAAGGAATCGACCCCTTCAGCAGCGCTCAAATATCTGGCATCAACCTATTGCTGGATTTCGTTTATTGGACCGGCAATCACCGCTACAACACGATCAGGACCTTTGTAAACGTATTTAAAAAGGTATTTGACACTCCGAATACTGGCGGACACCTCGACGTTAATATGTGCATTAAACATCTTGGTAAGGTAGGGGTTGTGGGGCACCACCCATCAGTTGTCGTACGCAAAGCCATCTGGAGTCTTTTGAAACGTTCGACCATCGTTTCGTCGACGGTAGACAGGGTAACCGTGTTCGCCTTGTGTTGTCTCCTCGGAGAAAGCTCGCAGATATCGTTTCTTGCATAAATCGTTGACCATGCAAGGTGCGTTGGGGTATTCTTGGCCACACGGTCCGTGCAACAAACATTTTGTGACCGTTTCAAAAAGAGGTGTGTTCTCTAGAAGAGGAAGCTCTGCCGACACTAAGCGATTTATGTCTTCGGTTGTGGAAACTTTCTATTCTGGAGGAAATATAAAGAGCAGATGGATGTGAGGTAGGCCTCGTTTCTGGTATTCCCTTGTCCAGATGTTCCCAATAACTTTGGCGAACCATCCAATTTTTACCACTCCTTTAAGAAGGGTTTTCACTTTCATTTGAATTACGCGCGCAACCAAATCTGGACGGTCAGAAGCTGTTTGGTTGGGCTCGAGCTCTGCGATTATTTCTTGCTAATTCGGGTTGCAAGTGAATGTGAGGAAGACATCTGGAATTCCTTTGCTTCGCACAATAGCCATCGCATCTTGATACGCTTGCATCATGAAACGTGGAGAACCATGAAATGAAGCTGGGAGAATAATTCGCTGACCCACTTGCGCAGGATGTAATTGGAAATCATGTTCGACCATATCTGCCACCCCTTGGTAGAGTTCCGCACGAAGTTGAGCTTGGTTTAGCACCAAAAAGTTAAGAGTGTTCTGCTCTATCTTAGCAGCAATGTCGATGATATACTGTTGAAAAAGGCGACCACCGAAATGTAGAGCAGAGAGTTTGCCACTAAAGTGCATTTTTTGTGCGTAATAAGCCGCCATTGAGACCCTTGTGCGTGCTCCGTCCTGATTGTTCTGTAGCCGTAGAATTTCAGACCACCCGTCCTCCCCAGCAAGGAAAAGCAACGGGTATTGTAAAGGATCGTAAAAAGGTGCTAGCTCATTCCTCTGCTGTAAACCACCTCCATATCGCCGTTATACAATGACATCGCAATTTCCAACCTCTCCTGGCTCGCCAGGAATTATCATTGCAACCTCGTTTGCCGTAGGGGCGTTGTAACGGTGGACATCTCCATTTCCCAGGGTACGGCCAGCTGTAATGCAAATGTGGACCTCCTCTGTAGGGTTTGCGACGAGACGGTCGGTTGCACGAACGAAGATGTTTACATAAGGATTTACACGCCCGAGGATCGTGCGAAGTGTCATAAAATGCGCCGAGCTTAGATTAGGGTTCTGTATCTGCCGATTCAGACTTTCATTTACCGCATCATGCACATAGGCTTGAAGAAAGCGTGGCAATTGCCCTTCTATAGGTTCCATACCACCAATCAAGTGGTAGAATCCTCCTTGCACTTTGTAGGTATGCACTCCTGGTCCAAGCTCGAAGCCCACACTCTGGACCCTTGTGGACGTAAATACAAATGCAACATTATATGAACGAAGATGTTTACGTAATTCAACATTTTGTCGATCTTGTAACATGGCCATGTACTCTGGTGGGGTACGAATGGGAGGCAAAAGAATTTCCCTGAAGCACAGCATTTACTATAGTGTGGTTTTCGAAAAGAGCCCCCCGTGCGCTCTTTGATCCAGAAGCGAGAGCCACAATGGTTGCATTGCTCATTTAAGCGTCCGAACACTTGTCGGTCTACTTGCGGGTTGGCCAAGGGGTACCGCAAATCTCGTAAGGCCATGTGGTGTCCAGCTTGAAGTTGATCTTTTGCGCATGCGACGCGACGTTGTTCAGTGCATCGCGTAATATCTATCATTAGTTAGGTTTGACAGCCCTGCTTTATTTCAAGAGCATGCGTTCTCGTGTGTTGTTCCGTGTTTTCCAATAATCGATGAGCAATATTAGCCATACACTGTGCTTCCTCATGTTGGGCCCCATTAGACGCAACCCTTTCGAGAGCTACTGTAGCACGACGAAATGTTTGACGTTCTCGAGCAACTACTCGCCTTTCTTCATCATTTGCATATTTGCGCGACGCTCCAGGGCCTCGTCTACAATTCTTTCAGTCGGAAACAAAATGGAGTCAGGTTCTAAAATATATTTAACTACCATTACGACATGCGCAAGTCT
>Ga0209611_10013009_pt1 | contig 11546 bp, 11 predicted proteins | sample S1TSphgellanicum_3_FD_187693 | JGI IMG/M metagenome (GOLD analysis project Ga0209611, IMG submission 187693) | Host-associated microbial communities from peat moss isolated from Minnesota, USA - S1T2_Fc - Sphagnum magellanicum MG (SPAdes) (version 2) | ecosystem: Host-associated > Plants > Peat...
AAAGTACATGATGTGAAGGATCCTTTCACATTATTGACAATAAATTATTTTGAAAGAACTTACATTTAGATGCATATTTTGCACCATAACCTCCCAATTATTTAGTTGAAGAATATGTTACTTATAGATATGGTATGTTGAAAAAAAAATAGTCTTATCACATGATCTTACCACATTTAATTGCATTCTCTTTTCACAATTTCAAGTATTAAAATAAAAAAATTATAAGGCATTAAAATTTGACGTGAACACAAACTCATAATTATATTCAATTGGTTTAAATATGTGCATATTAAAAAATAATAATAAGATGATTTTTTAATTTTTTTACATAATATGACCCAAACAATACCTTGTTTGATTACATAATGCAAAATTTTAACACTTAATAACCTTCATATGTTTTGAAAAAGCTCCACTTGGAGAGGGACCTAAAGCATTGGTGTTTCAAAGTAAAAATATAAATTCAAATGTAATAATATTCTAAGCAATCATCTCAAAAAAGATTTAAGATCAATTCACAAAAAGTGGTGGGTAAAGGCCCTAAGGGGAAGGCATTCCTCGAATAAGGGGCCCATGCAAGGCAAAGATGAATGTTGCCCTTAATATGGTAACACTTTCCCCTAAGGACCAAGGATTTCATGTAATAATCAACACAAATTTCATTTTTCCTTGTGATACCTGGCAAATACCCCCATTGGATATTATGAAAACAAATCTGCCAAGTATCTAGAAAAAAAATAGAAAAAAGAAGAAGAGGCAAAGCATTTCAAAAACTAAAACGCTTGCGTGCGTATGATGCCCTAGTGGATGAAGGGCTGCGTGGATTTGAACTGGTAGAAAGTGCCAAAACAATGGACAATTGGTCATCATCAAGCCTTGAGTGTGCTTCTATCTTTCTATGATGTGTTTTCTATTTTCTTGTGTTGTTTGTTGTTTGTAGGAGATGTGCTCTGTTTTGCAATCTTCATGGAATGGGTGAGACTTGGTGTTGATCAAATTGGAGTTTTGTGCTGCCTTTGGATGGGATGTGTAATGGAGGACAATGGATGGCAAGTATAAGGGGGAGCTTCCAATTTGATGAAGCGAAGTTTTCTGCTAGCAAAGTGATCTTGTGTTGTAGAAGGAAGTAAAACTATCACCAATATGTTTGTGTGTTGGAGGTTTGGATTTTTAAAGAAGGGAGTTTGTTAGTTGTTGTAGTGGGAAATGAATGCCCTTGCTGCTGCAGTTAAAACCCTTGGGTAAAAGATTGTGTTTTTCTTTCGTTGCACCATAGCCTTTTCTCGTAGGTTAGACATAATAGATGAATAGTGTAGGGATCAAATGGGGAAAAAGATGAAGGTATGAGGGGTTTCGTGAGTAGTCCACATGACAATTGGGTGAAGTTTTATGTGGCATTTGGGTGGGTTTCATTCTGGAAGATTAGGAGTTGTGAAAGCATTGCCATGCTAGACTAGTTGGCCTCAAGAGAGTGAAGCCGTGAGTTGACCTGATTCTTCATGGTCCATAACTCAATATGATTAAGTCAGACTAAAGGTTATATACTTGAGCATTTGTATTAGGGTTTGGGGTTAATGCAGAGATAATCTCTCCACATTACAACTCTTCACTGTTTTCTTGGCAGCAGAGGAAACTTTAGGTGGCCCTCTCTTTTGGTGACATGCCCATCATGTTGGTGGGCATCAATTTTCAAAACAACATGCCTTGAATTAACACTTTTGTAATGAATAACTATACTTGTAGTTACACTGAGAAAAAACCAAAAAAAAAAAAAAAAAAAAAAAAAAAAAACCTCCAAAAAAACTAAGTTATCCTTTTGTAAAAAAATGTTGAAATATTAAAAAAATAATAATGAAAATTTGCCCTGAAACTAATTCTTGGTGTCACAAGAAAACAAATGAAGTGTCGCAGTGAAGCCAAAGGAGTGGGGTTGTGTGGAAATAAATGAACTGTGCGGCAAGCCTGGAGTTGAAGGCCGGTCTCAAATTTCCGCTCAACCTTGCTCCAAGGGTTTTGCGGATGAGAAGGGCCCCCACAGATTAAAAGTTTAATTCTTGGTCAAGAAGCATAATTTCTCTCACCCAAGGAAGCAATGTGAAGGGAAATTATGTTGATTAAAGCCCACCCATTTTAGTTTTCAATAAAAACTTGTGAGGTCTTTACAAATAAAAGTAAAATTCTACCAATGTTTTATGTCGAGTATCGCCCAAGGTTCCCTTAAATAAGCACCCCCTTGATTCTGCCAGCCTTGGACATGGGCTTATTTCAATACCTTGGGGGCTCTTGAGGTGTTACCCTACTCATCAAGACATGGCTAAATCAACCATGGTATGGAATATTCCAAAACCAACGGACATGAGACTCAAATGACAAAGGTTTCTTGGCCAAGCTTTATTGGAATATTCCTCATAACCATAGGGAATGTATCCTTGGTTAGGAGGACTAGGATGAATATTCAGAAAAAGCCTGGGTTTCATCTAACCCACCCCCCCCTCCCCAACCAAGGGGGTTCTGAATATTCCTCATATTCTTCCTAACCAAGGGTGCATTACCTATGGTTAGGAAAAATATTCGAAAAAGCCCAGGCTTAAGAAGCCTCCCTTCCCTTAAGGAATATTCAAAAGATCCCCAGGATCTCTTGTCCTTGGCCACGAGAATATTCACATGGCCAAGGATAATAAGATACCTGATATTGGGTATTGGAATATTCCGTACATTGCAGGGTAATGGAATGTTGCATACTGGGGGGTATTTGACCTTAGGTTATGGAATATTCCATGCCCTACCGGACAGGGTGAAGAGAGAGAATAGGGGTCTGAGAATATGCCATTCCGGCGTGGAATGTCCGCTGGCACTACAGAAAGGTCTGCGGGGTATTCCGATATGGAATGTTGTATGGCATTTCAAAACGATACACAAAGGTCCCATGGCATTCCGGCATAGAATGTTGGATGACATTTCAAGCCCATACGGAAAAGTCCCTTGGCGCTTCTCACAATCAGGCTGATTGGTGGGTCAATGAGATTCAAGTAGGTAGCTAATAAGTAGGTACCCACCTTCTACTAGGTTAGGTCTCTTCGGAGACATCTGGTACCTACCTGCCTGATTAGGGTTAGGGTTTTGGAGTACGTGATTGGCGCTTCCTGAGCTGCTTCCGTGAGCGTCCTGGTTCTCCTCCTCTGCCTCTTTCCTTCCGGCGTACTGCCTGGCGCACTTTTGTTGCCACCTTGTCTCTGTCTGAGAGCCTCTCTTTCCTCCTGTTTTTGAGGGCATTTCCTCAGTGACAGGAGAAGAAGAAAAGAAACCACGAAAGAAAAACAGAAGCAATTTTCTTCGGCTTTTGGTTTTATTGGAGCTAATGGCGGCCACCAGCTTGGCGTTGCACAAGGTCTCGTGCTGCAGCGGAGAGCATGTCGAGGTCGGCACGGCACATGTTCGGTCGTCCAGGTCGGTCTCGTCCCGCTTTTCTCTTTGTCTTCTTCATCAAATTCTTCTTCTGTGTGGTTATCTCGCTCTCTCTCGCTCTGTTGCCTTGCCCGTTGAAGGCCCGAGGGTTTTGGGCGTCGCGAAGTTGTTATGAGTTCAGAATTGTTTCCGGGGAGGAGAATGAAGTAACCACGTCGGGGCGACGATGAGGAGTTCTTCGGCTCCTATAAAGAAGTGCAAAGTGCTAACCCTATGTGTATCACTTGGCCATTGAGGTGTACCTACCCACAGAAGCTTGTCCTTCATACGCTCCTTCTTCTTTATTGGTTCTAAATCGTGAAGCAGAAATTGAGAAGAGCATGGATTATATGATCCCTGAATGTGATTTGGGAATCCGAGAGGCTGGCAGTCGTTTTTGCAAGTTCCAGAAGCGAAACATTCTGTGATTAGATTTGGAATTTTCAAGGATATTTTTGGGGGATTTCCTTGTCCTTGTATGGATCCATTTGTTCTCATTAGATGCTGCAATAGATGACCATGACATGCAGCTGCAATTGGAGGGCTTGTTTGCGGAATACATGTCTCATCTTGCTCTGTCATTCCACAGGACTGCTCAGGTGTTCCTTTCTGCCAAGTGTTCACAGAGCTTGTCTTTGAACTCATTCTGTGGCCTGAAAAGTGTCGGAGCATCTGCATCCTCTTACTCACTATTCAGGGGACATTCACTGTCCTTGTTCCAAAGACATGCTGTGGTTGTGAGAGATTTGGAGACAGTAGTTGCTCCTGGTCAAGCCCGGGCTGCTGCTTACAAAGTGGCAGTTCTTGGAGCTGCTGGAGGAATTGGTCAACCACTCTCCCTACTTATCAAAATGTCACCCCTGGTTTCTGATCTGAACTTGTACGATATCGCCAACGTCAAGGGTGTTGTTGCTGATCTCAGCCACTGCAACACTCCTGCCAAGGTGTGTAGCGTGTACCTTTCCACAAAGTGGTTCTGTCAGCTGAAGCTTAAAAAAGACATTACCACACTTATTAGGGGAAGTAGCTTTTTCCTCATTCTACTATACGGAGTTTCTTGCCTCATCCAATGTCTGGAGATCTCTGAAGTTTGAAGTTGTCTTTTTTGAGGTTCTCGCAGTTCTTCAGCTGAAACAGATAAGTAAGAACTAAAACCCAGGTGACCTGTACTACCTGTTTGTTAACAGGTGGCAGCATTTACTGGAGCTGATGAGCTTGCAGCAGCTTTAAAAGGTGTGGATGTTGTGGTCATTCCAGCTGGAGTGCCACGCAAGCCTGGCATGACACGTGATGATCTGTTCAACATCAATGCTGGCATTGTGAGGAGTCTAGTAGAGGCTGTTGCAGATAATTGCCCCAATGTAAGTGCCATTGTGACTCTGTCTCTAGTTTTGCCGCTATGCTCATGAACAAAGGTGAGTCCGCCAGTCATAGGATATCTATCAATTGTAGATCTATGTTTGTTGGAGGTCCTAATGTCAGTAACTGTTGTAGTTCATGTGACAGTGAGATGTTGTGCAGCTCCATGATGGGTGTGAGTTTGGAGACACTCCACCTCCAAGATGACACTTTTTGTATTCTTCCATCATGCTGCCATTGAGAGATACAATAATGAGCTGGTATGGTGATGACATCTAGCCAACTGATTGTGAGTGTGTGTCTGCAGGCAATGATCACCATCATCAGTAACCCAGTCAACTCAACTGTGCCCATTGCTGCTGAAGTATTGAAGGCAAAAGGTGTGTATGATCCGAGCAAACTCTTTGGAGTAACCACACTGGATGTGGTGCGTGCCAATACATTTGTGGCAGAGAAGAAGAATTTAAGACTTATTGATGTCGATGTTCCTGTGATTGGAGGACATGCTGGCATAACTATATTGCCATTGCTCTCAAAGACCAGGCCAACTGTGGAGTTCACACCAGAGGAAGTTGAAGAACTTACAGTCCGCATTCAAAATGCTGGGACAGAAGTTGTGGAGGTTTGTTCTTGAAATTGTCCTCTGCTTGGGCTCCTAGAATTAACAACTGCAGTCTGATCAAACATTGTTGAGGTAGGTTTTGACTCAATTTGGGAGGTGACTTTAAACAAGTCTTTGATTTTTGGTGCAGGCAAAAGCAGGTGCAGGTTCTGCAACTCTTTCCATGGTAAGTGCTTTCCAAATTTTTGGTATCTGATAGCTGTGAAAGGGACCTGCAGTGATTCTGGTGAAGATAGTCTCTTGAGAAAAGTCCTGCATATTTGAGTATTGCTAGTTGGATGTTTCAGTACTTTCCCTTGCAGTTGTGTGAGATCGAACTGGAAGGAATTGAGACTGAAGTTGAACAATTACCTCTGATACCAGCTGTAATATAATAGGAGACAAATTTGACATTGCAGGATTTTCACGGCTAATGTCTGGTTTGGATTTGCTTCCATTGCAGGCATATGCTGCTGCAAGATTTGCAGAGTCTTGCATGCGTGCCCTGGATGGTGATCCTGATGTGTATGAGTGTGCCTATGTGCAATCTGAGGTAGCCTATCCTTTCTGTTTGTGGGTTAGGCTTGATCTGAGAATTGTATTTAGTTTTACATGTCATGATGCTTGTATCATTTCCCCTGGGCTGAATGTGGATTGACAAAGCAGTTCTGAATTGATTTGAGTGTGCTGGCCAGGTGACCGACCTGCCATTTTTTGCCACACGTGTGAAGCTGGGAAAGAAAGGGCTTGAGGCTGTAGTCAGTGGGGACTTGGCAGGTTTGACAGAGTATGAGCAGAAGGCGTTGGAAGCACTGAAGCCTGAGTTGAAAGCCAGCATTGAGAAGGGCATTTCTTTTGCCAATAAGCAACCCACTGCAGCTGTCTGATTAACTTGTGTTTCAAGCTTGATGGAAGAGACAAACATGTTCAGCTGCAGCTGGTGGTCAAGAGGAGCAATATAGATCAACACAATGTGAATTGCCTGTTATTTTCATCTGAGCTAGGCATTTATTTCTTTATTATAGAGCTGACTATGAGTCACAACAAAATTTTGTTGAAATGTAGTTAAATCGTCATATTTCGCTGAGGTCATAATAAGGTCATAATAAGACACTCTGTTCATGCTCTCATATTAACCAATAGCATGATCATTTCACCTATTATGGGTCTGTGTTAATGATCCATCGTGTTTCTTTCTGTCAAGGATGTTGCTGGTCACTTTTCTGATTGTGACACTTGGGGGTCCATTCAAATGTAATACATGTCAGTTGTGTTGCACAACACTTGGTTGGATTGCATTATTATCTTTGTTCCAGGTTTCAATTGTGCATGCGAATGGTGTTTGTTAAGATAATCTACCACCTTACACATGGGATTCCACCTGGGATTTGGAAAGTACATGAGAACGATGGGCTGTCATGACTTGCATGGTAATGTTTAACTCATAGCAGTTCCAATTTAGCTCCTCAAATTTTCCACCTAGAACTGCTGGGGGGATATAGATGCTGGCATTTTTGAGGTATTCACAGGAAATACGGATTCTTTCAGAATCATGAAGCATTTCTTAACAGGCTTTTGAGAAGTACAAGAGCTTGTGCACTATATGAGGACTTTGCAGCCGCCATGTGGTTGTAACTTTGAAAAGGCACCTTTTCCTTGCAGGGCACACCATCATCCAGTAGTTTGAAGTCTCAGGCAGGTTTCTTGGTTTCCATTACCTATGAACACTTACAATTGTGTGTTTTTTTCCTATGAGATTGCTTGCATGTCACCACAGTAGAATACTGCATTCCAGAAAAGGGGTTAAACATTTTTTCCTAGAGTTGCTCTTGACCAAACCTGCTTTTCAGATGGTAGTACAGGAGAGTGGGGCACATAATATTGTACACTCAGCTGCACTTTTTGGTGGGCATTTCGATTATGGCAGTGATGACAGAACATACCTGCCTTGCGTGAGATCAATGCAATCACAAGTTACTTGGTATGATAACCATAACGAATTCTTCATATCTGATCATATGTTATATTGCTTGCATTACTGCTATGACTGGTTTTTTATGGGCCTTGTTGTGTTTTTTCATGCTTCAAGCCACTCCAATCCTCTCTGTGAGCAGCTGGTTCAATTTGGTTCCAGAATGGCTTTCGAGGGCAGGAGTGAAGATAATGTGAATCTTGGCATGTTATGCAACAGTAACTCTGTGTCAGATTTTCAAATAGTTCTTTGTTTGAAATTTTTGTCTGACTGATTATAGACTTATTTATACCCAGGTACAGGAGATGCTGAAGTCAGTGGGAGTCATGGAAGCTAAATGGCTACTTGAAGTCATTTAGTCATTCAAATATGACTTTGATAAGGTAAATAGTCTGATACTTTGTGCTTGTCTCATAAGGTTGTGATTGTATTGTACTCATTCATCCTCTTCAATTCAGTTTGGGTTTCAGAAGCGCTATGAAATGATGCATGCCTGTGTGATATCCTTGACTTATGACAAAGAGACTATGGAACTGAACGCATGCCAAACTTGGATGGGTCTTTGTAAACACAATTGTTCATTGAAAATTGCAGATTTGCCTTTAGTGGGATTATGCATTATTCTGCATTACCCACATAATCACACAATTCAGGTGATATATTAATCAATTTATTTTTGACCATGTATTTATCAATATGAAAGCTACTTTGTGAGGTTGGATGAACTGGTGGAAAGGTTTAAAAGAAAAAACCTCATTTGTCATGAATGGTTTAAGTGGATGTATTTTCATTATATAAATCTACATCTTTACTATTGTGTTGGCTATGACTAGATGAACCAGCAGCCCCATTGTGTTTGATGGCAGAGGTCTTGGGATTGCCTCCATAATTTCATCCCTCCTCTAGCACACTAGGGCCTCTCAGAAAAGACCTACTCATCTAGCATTTTCAAAACATAGAGGGTAAAGGAATATGCTAATGCCCACCATTTTAGGCTTTATGGTGTGTTGTAGAGGTAATATGCCTCTCACCTTAAATGCTTGGCACCTATTCATGTACATGAGACAAAAATGTGAATGCTAATGCATGTTCTTAAAAGAGGAGACTTATTTTTAACAAGATCCTTGAGGTATATAAATGGTTTGAGTACTTGGTTGGCTTTATTAAGTGTGGGGTCTACCCAAAATGTGTTAGGTTGTGGGTACCATGTTAGGTAAGTATTGGGGGTTCACACTCAACATGTGTTAGGCCATTGGGTAGCATGTTAGGTGTAACATGGAAAAGGAGGGACCACAATGAACCAGCACCCACCAGTGCACCATGAAGGATGAATGATAAGTAGTCAGGAAACACTTTTCTGTTGGGTTCCAGTTCCCTAGCTAACCATGGTTGTTCACTCAGTTGCTTTTGTTTTTGCCTACCTACGTACTAACAACCCACAAGCAGGTTGTTAGTAGGTAGGTAGTGAAAAAAAACCCTTAACTAATATATAAGCCATCCACTTACCTAGTAATTACCTATTTTCTTACCTATCTGCCAATATATGAGACCTATTTGTTACAGAATAGGTTACTGAGGTGGAACCAAATATTAACTCAGTTGAGGTTCATCCAGAACTGAGTAATAACGGGCATCCAGTGGATGGTGCGCTGGTGGGTGCTGGTTCAGTGTGGCCGGAAGGAAGTTAAACACTGGCTCTGTGTTTTTCCTTTATTTATTATATTTCATATGATACCAAGTACACCCAAATATGTGAACACCCCATATTGTGTACATAACTAGCCATCTTGTATAACATGAGGACAAGGTTGCATTTAATATGGGCTTCAAGTACACCCCCAAGAAAGTAACTCTCCAGCTATCGTGTCAAATAGAACACCAAAACATTGCTGCTTGTCAACATTGCACCAAGTAGGCTACATCCCAAGGAGGCAACACTTGACAAGGTGTTGGCATCATGTATTTAATTGCACAAGTTCTATTTTTCATTAGGGTTTCAGCTGTATAGCTAATCACTAATCACAAGCTTTTAATAATTTATTTAGGGTTTGAGCTGGTCTAATTGTGATGTGTAGTTACTTTGTGTAATTGTTATAGTCAATGTGATGACCAGGTTTTTTTTTTTTGTTGGGTAGCAAAATTTCATCATTTTGGTGTCTTCAAAAGAGGGGTTGTGACTTGTGCAAAGGATTCTTTTGGGGGAAAAATAGTCAAAAGTGTCTATATTTTGAGGGAAAACAAGTTGAAATCACCATATTGAGACCATAAATTCTTCCATGTCGGCAATGTGTAGTGTGGGGTTTCCAAAAAAATTCTAATTTTCTGTCTAACCTGTAGTCAAATTCAGCTAAGTCTTCTTCTCCACAATTGCCATCCACCTACCTCATAAAATTGATGCTAAAATACTTAACTAAAATAAATAATAATAATGATTATAATAATAAGCCCCTAGTGATGACACTTTTTAATGAAGTTATTGGAATTATTGTAATACTTGATGTGATTACAATATCGCCGAAGTTAATGCTAATCAAACGACATTACTACACTAAAGACATTTTACTAGAGGTTCTTCAATATGGCCATCAAATATTTGAATGCAACTTTCCGTTACCAAGTTAGTAACTTGACATTTACATCACCATTAAACAATGTGCTTGAGAACATCTCATCTCCATAGGTGCTTGCAAAAATCGGATCTGCATTTGTGCACCATAGGGTTGCACAAATTGTGCACACTTATGTAGTTAGTATCAATTCAAAATGTTGTGAAGATTGTTATTAAATTACTTGTCTTTAGCATATACATGAACACTACTGGTGTCATGCCCGTATGCATGGTTTCATACATGACGGTCGGTTACGGGCATGTCAATCATGATTATAAGGTTAATGTATGTTCTTAGGTTATTGTATGCTATTAAGTGTTTTAGGGTTATGATTTGTTTAGTGTTTCAGCTTTGTTGATGGCTATATATAAAGCCAAGCCTTTTCCCTTCTCTTGTTAGTTTTTATATAATTTCTTTGTCAAGGACAGTTTCCTCCATAGTCAAACTGGATTTCTAGATGTTCAAGGTGGATACTACATGACCACCGTTTACATACACTACGTTTTATTTCTTTCTTTTCAATTTAATTTTAGAAAAACTCTTCTTTGTCGTTTAATGTTGAAAACAACATATTTTTTTTGGCTTTGAGTTTCTTGGGTTTCTTTTGCTTGTTGGTTTCTTGTGTTATTGAATTGCTGCTACTTCTTCTTCTTTTTCTACTCTTGTACTATAGTTACAATAGGAACAACAACAACCATAACTAGCAATAATGTAAGCGAGGGAAAAGGGACATCGGAAACAAACTACAAGTTATGAAGTTTTGAGTTCCAAAGTTTCCAATGGAGGAAGGAGCGAGCAGCTCCAAAGCTTGTTTTACAAACAATTTTAGGTCTTGGGAGCACGTACACACACACACACACACACACAAGCTTTGATTGTAATACAAGATTTGCACTAGGTGATACAACCCCACATACATTTACTTTCCTTGTACATGCGTTTTGAGGGTAGCATCTCGACTGTGCACTCTTGTGTGTTTTTGAGCTTGTAGTCATGTAGTGAGTTACCTTTGTAGCAGCTTTGGAAGAAGAAGAAAATAATAATAATAATAATAAAACACAAAATCGAATTAAAAAAAAAAAAATCTTTTGCACGCCATCATCGCAGAGCTTGTGGACGCGGACTATTCTATAACGTTGTCATTTGCACAGCCGTTGTCCATTGCCATTTGTTGTCGTCTGTTGTTGTCCATTGTAGTTGTCATCTATTGTTGTTCGTTGTTGTCCGTCGTTGTCGTTGTCCATTGTAGTTATCGTCCGTCCATCGTCATTCGTTGTCGTTGTTGTGGCAGTCGGTTATTGTTGTCGTTCGTCGTTGTTGTTATCCATTGTAGCCACCATTTGTTGCTATCTATCATAGTTTCATCAAGTTTTTTCCGTATGGTTTTGTCCCATTTCGTTCGTCCAGTGCTGTTCGATTTTGTCCATCCGGTGTCATCCGATTTTGTCCGTTCGTCCAATTCTGTCCGTTTGTCCAATTCTGTCCGTTTGTCTAGTTTTGTCCGTTTGGTGTCGTCCGATTCTGTTTGTTCGATGCCATCCGATGCTATTTGGTGCCA
>Ga0209611_10013010_pt1 | contig 11545 bp, 10 predicted proteins | sample S1TSphgellanicum_3_FD_187693 | JGI IMG/M metagenome (GOLD analysis project Ga0209611, IMG submission 187693) | Host-associated microbial communities from peat moss isolated from Minnesota, USA - S1T2_Fc - Sphagnum magellanicum MG (SPAdes) (version 2) | ecosystem: Host-associated > Plants > Peat...
TCACTTTTATATGCCTTGGAAAATGGTGTCTTCCTTTCACCTATATAGGTGGGCCAAAGGGGAGGAACTATATAGTTCAAAATAGAGCATTTTGTTTTGGGGAGTTTCCATTATTTCTTTTTTTTGGAGTGATGGGCCAATCAAATTGGCACGTTGCCCAAAACAAAAAAAAAACTTGGGAGGCACTTCATTTAATTAATAGGAGAGGTGACTATTTCCCCAAATTTATTTCCTTGACATTAACCTAAGCCAAAAAGGTAATTAATAGTTTTGGAAATAGAAATTGCATGTAGCCAATCCGAAGGTGCAGCATCCATTCAGGCGCCCTAACTTTTTAATTTGGGTTTTGGGGGTAAGGGGGATGGAGTCGTGAACGTAGTTTCCATTGCAGCCATTTTTGCATCCAATGCAGGGAATTTCAACTCGTGATTTGGATGTGGGAATTTCGACCCATCGAGAGAGAAAAGTAGGCAAGAGATAGAGAAGAGAGATCATCGCAACAATTCCATATAAACAACGGTGGTCATCATCTTGCCATTCGGGTAGAAAACAGAGACATTATTCACACGCGTAGCTCGTGATAGAGCTACATATAATTGGCCATGGGTGAAGACAGGTTCAGGCAAGTAAATGCCAACAGTTTTCATGGTCTAACCCTATGCCTTGTTAATGGTCATAACGAATGGCAATTGCAAGGGGAATTGGCACCTTTGTAGGGTGAATGGCCACTTCAAACGGTTTGTTGTTGTGGTGATGCGTGGTATGTTATCAATATTCCCCGCATGTGCACCATTAATGATCTGTGTGATGATCAATCTCCGTGGTAGGCGCCAGATGATTATATGGGTCCCATTACAAAGTCTTGAGGCCACATCGAGATTTCTTTGTAAGATAACAGGGACGCCAACTTTGAGGGCCAGACGATGTGGTGGCATACCTGCTAGAGTAATGGTGTTGAAAATTTTTGTGCCAATCGCCATAGCCTGGTCATCCCCTGTTTCCACTGAATCTGTTGACAAAATAATGTGCTATTCCCCGGGCATAGCCTCAACAATTTGAGTGTTGAGAGAGTTTGCGATTATATTTTTTATTGTCAAAATAGCTCGACCATCCATGTATCCTTGGTTTGCGTAATTGATTGCTAGGGTCGAGAAAACAGCGTGGATGAGGGTCTCTAAAGATGGCGCTTGATGGATTTTTGGGTATAAGGTGATATCGATTTCGATTGAAGGCTCTGCGTCGGCTTCTGGTGGAAAATGATCAATGATGGAAAAATTTTGGCCATTACTGACTTTCAGAAGGTACTCAACATACGGCCTGGAGAGGGGATCGGCGTGCAATCTCATGTTTTCCATCAGAGTCAAGACGTGCACTTCATGCCATAAAATCGAACACGAAAAGGTTATAGGAATGATTGCTGCCCGAGAGCCTCTAGACACCACTGGCGGACATTGTCAGAAATCACCCCCAAAGACAACCACTTTACTACCAAAGGGCGAATATGGGCGTCGCATGATGTCGCGCAAAGTTCGGTCTATCACTTTAGCATAGTGTCAGTGTTGTGCTGGAACCTCATCCCAAACGATCAACTTTGCTTCCCAGAGTAGCTCAGTAGAATCGCTTTGCACAAGTATCAAACACATTGAATCCCTACTAAGGGCAATTGGGATCTTGAAAACCGAATGTGCGATTTGTCCACCTTCCAATAAGAAAGTTACTATGTCGGAATAGGCAACCCCGATGGTGACATGTTCGTCTCGTCAAACCAATGCCAATAACACATTATATACAAAGGTTTTGCTTGACCCACTTGGACCGTCTGGGAAAAATATTGCGCCTTCGCCTTGGGCTACTACATTAAACATTGCAGTGACAACTGTTTCTTGAGAAATGTTGAGTCGCGAAAGATTTTGGTTGATGTAGCCATGGAGTACGTCACAATCGTAGTTAAATTCTATGGCCAATTGAAGATTAACATGCAACATTTTTTTAGGTGGCAAAGCCAGCAACATTTCTGGAAAGTCGTGCAAGCCTTTATTCGTTAACGTTAATTTGGCCTTGAGGAGTAGTAGGGTGTCATTATAGGCATCATCGATAGTGCCTGCATTCGTGATGCGTTGATGCCGCATATTATGCGACATATCGTCTCGATATCTTTCCCATAACACTTCCAGATTCAAAGGAGATCATAATAGTAAGAGAGTCACAAAGATATTCCTTAGCCTTTTTGTGTTTTGATCGATACATGTTTCTCGCATGCACATGTCCCATTTTGTGTCATCCTGCAGTAATCCTAGTGCTTTGCAAATAACTTGAAACGTCGGATGCTCTATGTCGTCAACAGTCCAGAGATGTTTGAAAGAGGTCACATTCGGTATGATAGTAAGTAGGAGGTGGAGGAAGAAGCATTCACCAACGGCGAGATGTACGAAATACATTCTCCCAACAACTTTTTCTCCTCATTATTGGGCCGACCAAACTTTTTTTCAAATTTTCCAAACATGATCAACAGGGAAGTCTGCGTACACCACATTTCGCCCATTCGCATTTTGAGCGTTATACGCAAAGTAGGCGGTCAAGGTGGTTTTTTGGCAGGTAGCATGCTCCGCCACAATGGCCAAATCTTCATTTTCATTAAAAATGACGTTGTGCTGTCCTGGCAAATGAATAATTAATCGAGTGACTAGTGGCCATTCCGTATGCTTTTTGAATGAAAGTAAGGAATTGACCCCTTCAGCAACGTTCAAATATCTAACATCAATGTATTGTTGGATCTCGTTTATTGGACCGATAATCACCGCTACAAGATGGTCAGGACCTTTGTAAACATATTTAAAAAGGTATTTGACACTTAGAATACCGGCGCACACCTCGACGTTAATATGTGCATTAAACATCTTGGTAAGGTAGGGGTTGTGGGGCACCACCCATCGATTGTCGTACGCAAAGGCCATCTAGAGGCTTTTGAAATGTTCGACCATCGTTTTGCCGACAATAGATAGGGTAACCGTCTTCGCCTTGTTTTGTCTCCTCAAAGAAAGCTCGCGAATATCGTTTCTTGCATAAACCGTTGACCATGCAGGGTGCATTAGGGTATTTTTGGCCGCACGGTTCGTGCAATAAACATTTTGTGACTGTTTCAAAAAGAGGTGCGTTCTCTACAAGAGGAAGTTTCGCCAACACTAAGCGATATATGTATTCGGTTGTGGAAACTTTTTGCTCTGGAGGAAATATATGGAGCAAATGGATGTGAGGTAGGCCTCATTTCTGGTATTCCCTTGTCCAGATGTTCCCAATAACTTTGGCGAACCATCCAATTTTTGCCATTCCTTTAAGAAAGGCTTTCACCTTCATTTGAAATATGGGGGGGGGACCAAATCTGGACGATCAGAGGCTGTTTGGTTGGGCTCAAGCTCTGCGATGATTTCCTGCCAATTCGGGTTGCAAGTGAATGTGAGGAAGACATCCCAAATTCTTTTGCTTCGCACAATAGCCATCCATCTTGATACATTTGCATCATGAAACATGGAGAACGACGAAATGAAGCTCGGAGAATAATTTGCTGACCCACTTGCGTAGGATCTAATTGGAAATCATGTTTGACCATATTTGCCAACCCTTGGTAAAGTTTCGCACGAAGTTGAGCTTGGTTTAGCACCAAAAGGTTAAAAGTGTTTTGCTTTGTCTTGGCAACAACATCGATGATATATTGTTGAAAAAGGCGACCACCGAGATGCAGAGTGAAGAGTTCGCCACTAAAGTGCACTCTTTTTGCGTAATAAGCCGCCATTGAAACCCTTGTGCGTGCTCCATCCTAATTGTTCTGTAGCTGCAGATTTTCAGACCACCCGTCCTCCCCAGCGAGGAAAAGCAACGGGTATTGTGAAGGATCGTAACAAGGTGTTAACTTGTTCATCCGCTGTAAACCACCTCCATATCACCGTTGTACAATGACATCGCGATTTCCAACTTCTCCTGGTTCATTAGGAATTATCATTGCAACTTCATTTGCCGTAGGGACGTTGTAATGGTGGACATCTCCATTTCCCAGGGTACGGCGAGTTGTAATGCAAATGTGGACCTCCTCTGCAGGGTTTATGGCGAGACGATTAGCTGCATGAACGAAGACGTTTACATAAGGATTTATGCGCCAATGCAGGGAATTTCAACCCATGATTTGGATGTGGGAATTTCGACCCATCGAGACATAAAAGTAGGTAATAGATAGAGAAAAAAAAATCATTGCAACAATTCTGTATAAACAACATTGGTCGTCGTCCTACCATTCGGGGAGAAAACAAAGACGTCATTCACACACGTAGCTCGTGACAAAGCTACATACATTTGGCCATGGGTGAAGACAGGTTCAGGCAAGAAAATGCCAACGGTTTTCATGGTCTGACCCTGCGCCTTGTTAATTGTCATAGCAAATGCCAATTGCAAGGGGAATTGGCGCCTTTGTAGGGTGAATGGCCACTTCAAATGATTCGTTGTTGTGGTGATGCGGGGTATGTTGACAATATTCCCCACATGCGCGCCACCAATGATCTGCGCAACGATCAATCTTCATGCCAGGCGCGAAATGATTAGACGGGTCCCATTACAAACTCCTGAGGTTGCATCGAGATTTCTTAGTAAGATAACAGGGACACCAACTTTGAAGGTCAGGCGATGTGGTGGCATACCTGCTAGAGTAATGGTGTTGAGAAATTCTGCGCCAATCGCCATAGCCTGGTCATCCCTCGTTTCCACCGAGTCTGCTGACAAAAATATGTGTTCTTGCCCAGGCACAACCTCGACAATTTGAGTGTTGAGAGAGTTCACAACTGTATTTTTTGTTGTCAAAATAACTCGACCGTCCATGTATCCTTGGTTTGCGTAATTGATTGTTAGGGCCGGGAAAACAACGTGGATGAGGGTCTCTAAAGATGGCGCTTGATGGATTTCTGGGTATAAGGCAATCTCGACTCTAATTGAGGGCTCCGCATCAGCTTCCGGTGGAAAATGATCAATGATGGAAGACTCTTGGCCATTGTCGACTCTTAGAAGGTACTCAGCATACGGCTTGGAGAGGGGATTGGCGTGTAATCTCATGTTTTCTGTGAAAGTCAAGATGCGCTATCGCAACCCCACTTTGGGGCTAAGTGTGAGAATGCAACTCACACTCCCAAAGATGGGAAAATGGAGTCCTCCAAGACTCCCAAAAACTCAGAAGATGATTTGAGGGATCAAATCTCCTTGCCTTGGCGCGTTCTTTATATCAATGGAAAGCTCTTGAAGCTTAGATGTCCAAAATGGCCTCGCATTGCCCATTTGGACATTTGCAGCCCAAGTTATGGGCAAAAGAAGGGTCGGGAGTCAAACTGCCAGTTTGACTCCCGACCACTAAAAGTCGGGAGTCGACCTTTTCCTGACGTCGCCTCAAAGAGTGCGACACGGCGTTGGAAAGCTCTCAATGAGAGCTACAACTTTGGTTTAGAGCTTGTCTCGATCCGAGTTTGGGCGAGAAGATATGGCCGTCCAAAGTCCCGGGACTCCAACCCGGGATAGTTTCGGGACTCCAACTTGGGAGTTCCGGGAAAAAGAGTCATTCGGATGTAGCCTCCACGGTGAAACGCAGAGAATACTATATGGGGGAAGGTGGTGGTGGCTTCCCTCGAGTCCGGGCCGTGGTGAGTCAAGTAGTCCAAGTTGCTCGTGGCTTGTCCTAACACCCAAAGGTGTTCCCGAATGTTAACTAACCCTCTCGTGGTTGGTTTGGATGGAGATTCAAGCTTGATCTTTTAGTCCATCTTCCTAGTCTAATCCCGAGACTTCTAACACGCCCCTCTACCCCTCTTTAGTGCTGGAAGTCGAGAGTGCCCTTCAAGTCTCAACTTTCCGCAACTCAACATAGTTGAAGCCTCAAGTGGGTTTAACTCGGGACTTGGGAATGCGTCATGCACACTTGACGCTACAAAACCGAACGCGAAAGGGCCATAGAAACGATTGTTGCCCGAGAGCCTCTGGTCACCATTGGCGGACATTGTCGAAAATCACCCCCAAAAACAATCACTTTATTGCCAAAGGGAGAATCTGGGTGCCGCATGATGTCGTGCAAAGTCTGGTCTACCGTCTCGGCACAATGTTGATGTTATGTTGGAGCTTCATCCCAAATGATGAACTTCGCTTCTCGGAGTAGCTCAACAGAATCGCTTTGCACATGTATCGAACACATTGAATCCCTACCAAGGGCAATTGGGATCTTGAAAACCGAATGTGCAGTTCGTCCACCTTCTAATAGGAAAGCTACTATGCCAGAAGAAGCAACCCCAATGGCGACATGTCCATCTCGTCGAACCAATGTCAATAACACTTTATATACAAAGGTTTTGCCTGACCCACCTCGACCGTCTTGGAAAAATACTACGCCTTCACCTTGGGCTATTGCGTTGAACACTGTAGTGACAGTTATTTCCTAACAAATGTTGAGCCGCAGGAGATTTTGGTTGATGTAGCCATGGAGTACGTCTCTATCGTAGTCAAGTTCTGCAACCAATTGAAGATTAACACGCAACATGTTTACAGGCGGCAAAGCGAGTGGTATTTCAGGAAAGTCATGCAAGCCTTTGTTCGTCAAGGCTAATTTGGCCTCGAGGAGTAGTAGGGTATCGTTGTAGGCATCGTCGGCAATGCCTCCATTCGTGATGTGTCAATGTCGCATATTATGCGACATATCGTTTCGATGTCTTTCCCATAACACTTCTGAATTCAAAGGAGAGCAAAATAGTAAGAGAGTCACAAAGAGATTCCTTAGCCTCTTTACGTCTTGATTGATACATGTTTCTCGCATGCACATGTCCCATTCTGCATCATCCAGTAGTAATCCCAATGCTTTGCAAACAGCTGAAACGTCGGATGTTCTATGTCGTCAACAGTCTAGAGATGTTCAAAAGAGGTCGTGCCCAATACGACAATAAGTAGGAGGCGGAGGAAAAAGCGTCCACCAGCAGCGGGATGTACAAAATACATTCGCCCAACAGCTTTTTCTCCTCGCTGTCAAGTTGACCAAACTTTTTCTCGAATTTTCCAAACATGATCAACAGGGAAGTTCGCATACACCACGTTCCGCCCATCCGCATTTTGAACGTTGTACACAAAGTAGGCGGTCAAGGTGGTTTTTTGGTGGGTAGCACGTTCCACCACAACGGCCAAATCTTCATTTTCATTAAAAATGACGTTGTGTTGTCCTGGCAAATGAACAACTAATCGAGTGACTGGCGGCCATTCCATATGTTTTCTAAATGAACGTAAGGAATCGACCCCTTCAGTAGCGTTCAAATATCTAGCGTCAATGTATTGCTGGATTTCGTTTATTGGACCGGCAATCACCGCTACAACACGATCAGGACCTTTGTAAACGTATTTAAAAAGGTATTTGACACTCCGAATATCGGCGGACACCTCGACGTTAATATGTGTATTAAACATCTTGGTAAGGTAGGGGTTGTGGGGCAGCACCCATTGGTTGTCATACGTAAAGCCATCTGGAGTTTTTTGAAACGTTCGACCATCGTTTCGTCAACGGTAGACAAGGTAACCGTCTTCGCCTTGTGTTGTCTCTTCGGAGAAAGCTCGCGGATATCGTTTCTTGCATAAACCATTGACCATGTAGGGTGCATTGGGGTATTTTTGGCCACATGATCCATGCAACAAACATTATGTGACCGTTTCAAAAAGAGTTGTGTTCTTTGGAAGAGGAAGCTCTGCCGACACTAAGTGATCTATGTCTTCGGTTGTGGAAACTTTGTGCTCTGGAGGAAATATATGGAGCAAATGGATGTGAAGTAGGCCTCGTTTTTGGTATTCCCTTGTCTAGATGTTCCCAATAACTTTGGCGAACCATCCAATTTTTGCCACTCCTTTAAGAAGGGCTTTCACTTTCATCTGAAATACGCGAGCAACCAAATCTGGACAGTCAGAAGCTGTTTGGTTGGGCTTGAGCTCCGCGATTATTTCTTGCCAATTTGAGTTGTAAGTGAATGTGAGGAAGACATCTGGAATTCCTTTGCTTCGCACAATAGCCATCCATCTTGATACACTTGCATCATGAAACATGGAGAACGATGAAATGAAGCTCGGAGAATAATTTGCTGACCCACTTGCGCAGGATGTAATCGAAAATCATGTTCGACCATATCTGCCAGCCATTGGTAGAGTTCCACACGAAGTTGAGCTTGGTTTAGCACCAAAAAGTTAAAAGTGTTTTGCTTTGTCTTAGTAACAACGTCGACGATATACTGTTGAAAAAGGCGACCACTGAGATGCAAAGTGAAGAGTTCGCCATTAAAGTGCACTCTTTGTGCGTAATAAGCCACCATTGAGACCCTTGTGCGTGCTCCGTCTTGATTGTTCTGTAGTCGCAAATTCTCAGACTACCCGTCCTCCCCAGTGAGGAAAAGCAACGGGTATTGTAAAGGATCGTAAGAAGGTGCTAGTTCATTCATCCGTTGTAAACCACCTCCATATCGCCGTTGTACAATGACATCGCGATTTCCAACCTCTCATGGCTCACCAAGAATTATCATTGCAACTTCGTTTGCCGTAGGGACGTTGTAATGGTGGACATCTCCATTTCCCAGGGTACGGCGAGTTGTAATGCAAATGTGGACCTCCTCTGCAGGGTTTGCGGCAAGACGATCAACTGCACGAACGAAGATGTTTACATAAGGATTTACGCGCCCGAACATCGTGCGAAGTGTCGTCAAATGCGCCATGCTTAGATTGGGGTTCTGCATTTGTCGATTCAGACCCGCATTTATTACATCATGCACATAGGCCTGAAGAAAGCGTGGCAATTGCCCTTCTATAGGTTCCATACCACCAATCAAGTGGTAGAATCCTCCTTGCACTTTGTAGGTATGCACTCCTGGTCCAAGCTTGAAGCCCACACTCTGGACCCTTGTGGACGTAAATGCAAATGTAGCATTGTATAAACGAAGATGTTTACGTAATTCGGCATTTTGTCGATCTTGTAACATGGCCATGTATTCTGGCGGGGTACGAATAGGAGGCAAAAGAATTTTCCCTGAAGCACAACATTTACTATAGTGTGGTTTTCGAAGAAAGCCCCCCATGCGCTGTTCGATCCAGAAGCGAGAGCCACAATGGTTGCATTGCTCATTCAAGCGTCCGAACACTTGTTGGTCTACTTGCGGGTCGGCTAACGGGTACCGCAAATCTCGTAGGGCCATGTGGCCTTGCTCTGTTTGAAGAGCATGCGCTCTCGTGTGTTGTTCCGTGTTTTCCAATAATCGATGAACAATATTAGCCATACACTGTGCTTCCTCATGTTGGGCCCCATTATATGCAGCCCTTTCGAGAGCTACTGTAGCATGACGAAATCTTTGACATTCTCGAGTAGCTGCTTGCCTTTCTTCATCATTTGATATTTGCGCGACGCTCTAAGGCCTCGTCTACGATTCTTTTAGTCAGAAGCAAAATGGAGTCAGGCTCTAAAAACACAATAACATAATTTCATATTTAACTACCATTACGACAAGCGCAAGTCTAACCTCCGGGTCAACATATCCACGAGCAATGTATCTGTATTCTCTGTATCATATGAAACACTAACCCACTAGAAACACCACACATGGAAGAGCCAAAAGGAGTGAGGAAAAGGTACTTCTTCCATGACAGTATTTGCAGCGCTTGTGCTCCTATTGATTCACATTATTCAACTCTACAACCATGAATGACGTGATGACTCCCATAGCTCCTCCAAAAATTGATGCCACAATTGGGTCAACTTCACTACAACCCCCCACCCAGCAATCTCAAGTTTAGGAGCACATACACCTAACCAAGATGCTCAACCACGCCCACGTTCAAGAGGACATGATTTTCAAGTGACCCAGATCTAGCACATTGAGCACATGCCAAGTACCTTGCATGGTTTCCAATTGCCAAATAGAATCATGAATTGGTGTTAAGTCTCCAACAAACAGAATGAATCATTTGATTATCAAATAGAATATGTATCTGTATTCTCTGTCATTTGAGTATCAGGCAGCCTTTTCCTAGTTAAACAAAACCAATTTAGTTTTAAAGAATCATATGAAGCACTAACCCACCAGAAACACCACACATGGAAGAGCCAAAAGGAATGAGGAAAAAGTACCTCTGCCATGACAATATTTGTAGCACTTGTGTTCCTGTTGTTTCACATTGTTCAACTCTACAACCATGAATGACATGATGACTCTCATAGTTCCTCCAGAAATTGATGCCACAATTGGGTCAACTTCACTGTGGCCCCCCACCTAGCAATCTCAAGTTTAGGAGCACATATAACCTCCTAAGTCAAGACCTCATTGCTAGATAACCATCAAAGTGACTCCTTGTTGGTCCTACTTTGTTGTTCTCTTCATGGAAATGAAAGGTTTGGAAGATAGACCTCGAAATGGTCCAAAATCACAAAACTATTCTTATTGGGCTAAGTGGGCAATTTGTGTGCAATTCATGGCCTTTTAAGTCAAACAATTTTAGATCCAGGGTTAGGGAAGACTGTCAAAACCTGAGCTGAAGTGGAAGATGCATGTTCCTAATGAAGTTTTCATATGATGTGCCCCCAATCCCCAGCTTTAGTTCCAACTACAGTGCATAGAATCCGAGCATAAAAAAACCATAGACAATTAGGAATGGACAGGGTCCTTGTGAAACTCTGAACTCAACTACTCTATTTGAGACTGCTAACACAATTTTGTTTTTGAAGCCTTGGAGACACATCATCTAGCGATGTATCTATAGGTGCTTGATTTTACTCTATGTTGGTTTTAAGTTTTTGCAAGACATTTTTTTTTTGCTTTACATGATGAAAGAGAGTATGGAAAACCAAGAGATTGATGAAGAATCTTACCATGGGAACTGTAAGGCCACCAAAAAGAATAATTCCAGCCTCTAGTGAAAGGCAGCTTGCAAAATACTGCTACAAAGTCTCTCTCCGACCCAATTCCACCAGACTTTTGTATATGTGTTCCTAAATCACAAAAATGCTCCAAATCATCAGCATCATCATCTTCTTCTTCTTTAAATTCTGGTTTTGGGGATGACTACCAAAAATCTCTCTCCAACCAAATTCCTCCAAACTTTTGTTTGTGTGTTCATTAAACACAAAATGCTCCAAATCTTCTTCATATGTTTTTATTTTGTGGGACCACATATTGAGCAATGGTGAAGGTGCTCTGAGTCATTCACATTCATCACTTTCAAAAGTTCTAGTCTATTTTGGGGGGTCTCTCACCCCCACCCCACCCGCCTCCAAATCGAGCTCTGTCCGGCGCTTGTTTCGTTTGAGTGCTGTGTTTGAATGTCCAAGATTGAAGAAAGGCTAGTAATATAAAAACCTATGTACTATATGCCATAGCCATATACCCTTGTAACCAATGGCTCCCATACCATTTCCCACAGGTAAACAACCTGTGATTTTGACCCCAAAAAAAGTTGTTATGCCTAGTTTGGGGATATTCCATTGTGGGTTTCCCTCATTTTGGTTCTTTATTTG
>Ga0209611_10013011_pt1 | contig 11542 bp, 7 predicted proteins | sample S1TSphgellanicum_3_FD_187693 | JGI IMG/M metagenome (GOLD analysis project Ga0209611, IMG submission 187693) | Host-associated microbial communities from peat moss isolated from Minnesota, USA - S1T2_Fc - Sphagnum magellanicum MG (SPAdes) (version 2) | ecosystem: Host-associated > Plants > Peat...
CACCGATCCCGTCGCCCTGTGCCAGCGAAAATCCCGCGAGCGTCGCCGGGATGGCGTTTGTGCCGACGTTTTGCAGCACCGCGCCTTCGCTGCCCGCGGCCCGGAACTGGAACGCGGAGCCCAGGGGGGCGGGCGTCCAGGTTGGCGTGGGATCATAGGTGAGCGCATTGCCGGCCAGCAGCTGGCTCAGCGACAGCGACGTTCCTTCCAGCACCGCGAACGGTGTGCCGGCAAGGCCATGGCCGGTGGTGTCCACCGACAGCGTGGTATTGCCGCCGGCGTCGGTTACTGTAATGAACTGCGCGATGTTGGACAGGTTCGGCAGCGCCAGGGTTTTGTTCAGGATGTTTGCCAGTTCCAGATTGTCGCCGGCGCCGAGCGCAAAGCCGCTGATTTGCTCGGGCAGGATGCCGTTTTGGAGCTGACCCACCAGCACCGTCTCCAGCCCGCCCGGCCGGATCGTGAATGGCGTGTCGAAGGTCGGCGCAATTGCCACCTGGTCGGGCACATACAACATCCCGCCATCCGCGACCAATTGCGCAACGGTTGTCGTCACGCCCTGGAGGAATGCGAACGGCGTGCCCTGCAGGCCTTGCCCGGTCTGGTCGACATACAACATCGTTCCGCCGTTGACCGCCTGACTGGTGATATACTGCGCCACATCGGAGAGGTCGTTATGCGCCAGCGTTTTCTCTAGAATGTCGTCCACGCCGATGAAGTCGCCCGCGGCCGGGTTGAAGTTTGCAAGCTGCTGCACGCCGTTTTCCGGGCTTTGCAGGCATACGCCCTGATTGCCCTGGTCACGGTAGGTTAACGTGACTTTGGTGCATCCCATGACCATCTTGACGGGATTTTGCTCGAGCGGTGCGCCCTGAACGCCGTAGGCAATTGCCGAATTCGCCACCAACTGGGCAATCGATACGTTGGTGTTCAGAAACACCGCTTCCAGGTTGCCGCCCGACCCGGTGCCGGCCGAGTTGAACCACAATTGCGTATTGCCGCCGCTTTGCACAGTGCTGAAGTAATTGCCGATGGACGCCATGGCAGGCATCAGGTTGGCATTCCACAGGATTTGCTGCACATTGATCGCATCGCCGTTGGTCAGCGAGAAATTGGCGACCTGCCATGGTCCCTGCTTGCCCGCGGGACCAGGCAGCACGGCCGTCTCGGCGCCCTCGGAACGATAGGCGAAATCCATGTTGCTCCAACCGACCCCGACCGTGACCTTTGTCGGGTCGAATTCAATTGCATTGTCGGCGAGTAACTGGCTCAGCGACAGGGTGACCCCTTGCAGCACCGCAAATGCCGTGCCCGCTAGTCCCTGTCCGGTCGGGTCGACCGACAGGATGGTGTTCCCGCCCGTGTTGGTAACAGTAATGAAGTTTGCAATGTCGGACAGGTCCGGATGCGCCGTCGTGGCGTTGAGGATATTCGTCAGTTCCAGGATGCACGCGTTGGCCGGGTTGAAGCCGTTGATGATCTGCGGCCCGATGCCCGGCTCCATATGGCCGAGCAGAACCGTTTCCAATCCCGCCGCACGAATCGTGAGCGGCGTGTCGAAGGCCGGCGCCACGCTGATCGCGTCCGGCTGATATTTCATGCCGCCGTCGGCCACCAGTTGGGCGACAGTCGTGCTGACACCTTGCAGCACCGCGAACGGCACGCCTTGCCGGCCCTGACCGGTCTTGTCGAAATACAGCGTGGTGCTGCCATTCGCGACGGCGCTGGTAATGTAGTTCGCCACATCCGACAAATCGACCCGCGCCGGGGTCAGTTCGAGAATGTCGTCAACCCCCACAAAGTCGCCAATGGCCGCATTAAATCCAACAAGCTGCTGCACGCCATGTTCCGGGCTTTGCAGACACACCCCCTCATTTCCGCCGGCGCGATAGGTTATCGTGACTTTGTCGCAGCCCATGTGCATCAGCAGAGGCAGCGGATCCTGCACAATAACGGCAGCGGTTGGCTTTACCGAGAGCTTTGACATTATTTTACCCCACTTTAAGAGACTTTCGGCACCCGTTTTCCAAAGCGCCGATATCGTCGCAGTATGCGGGGTTGGACTTAACGCAGAATGAAGCGGATCACGCGCCAGGTTCGATTTTCGGATCCTCCATCTGGCCGAGGAATGCTTCGAAATCGCGCGCCTCGCGGAAATCGCGATACACGCTGGCAAAGCGGACATAGGCCACTTCATCCACCTCCTTCAACGTGTCCATCACCAGTTCGCCGATCTGGCTGCTGGGGATGTCGGTCTCACCCGAGGCTTCGAGCTGGCGGACGATACCGTTGACGATCCGGTCTATCCGATCCTCCGCGATCGGCCGCTTGCGCAAGGCGATACGGATCGATCTTGAAAGCTTTTCCGCATCGAACGGGACACGGCGGCCATCGGCCTTCGTCACCGACAATTCGCGCAACTGCACCCGCTCGACGGTGGTGAAACGCTGGCCGCAGCTGGTGCAAAAGCGCCGCCGCCGAATGGCCGCGCCATCCTCGGCGGGACGGCTGTCCTTTACCTGGGTATCCTCATGGCCGCAAAACGGGCAGCGCATCAGCGGGCCTGGTCATTCGTCATGGGCGGAGTTTAAGGCCCCGCCATGCAAAAAACCAGGGCGGGAAGCAAAGGAAGGAAGCAGTTCTTTTTTGAAAGAAAGAACCAAGGGACTTTTGCTATTTTGGCGACCAGGCGCCGGCGGTGAAATTGCTGCCGACGGACGCGGTTTTGCATTTGTCGTCGTCGGCATAGTCGCCGGCGGTCGCGCTGCTGTGCGTGGTGTAGAGAAGGTCAATTCCGTTCTTTGTGTAATAATAGGAATTGATCGACCAGGCGGTGATGTTGCCGTTGTCGTCGGTGGAAAATTGCGCTTGCAGCGGAACGATTGCCTTCTTTGCGGTGTCCTTGAAGCTGTGCAATCCGTCGTCGATGACCCAGGATGTGGCCGTAACGGCCTGGTTCGACAGGTTCGGTGCGAGATTGGCGGACAGCACGATCTTCATCGAAAGATGCATGGTCTCCTTCAGGCACCCGTTCGACGGATAGCTGTAGGTATATGGCACACCGGTATAGGTGTAGGTGGACGACGCGTTGGCATTCGCGGCCCCCAGCGCGGCAGTGGCGCCGACGCACGCAAATGCAAAGCGCAAAGAGCGCGAAATCGGCCGGTCCATCACCACGTCCTTCTTCAATCGCCAACCGCCCCACCTGCAATCCGTGCGCGACGCCGCGGGCGGGTGCCGGCCAAAAGTGAAATGACTCAAAATTTAACCGTAATCAACTAAAAAATAACATTCAGAATGTTTTTCTTTCCGCCCGCGTGATGCCAATGAGCAAGCGTTTTTTGGTTCCTCCTTTCAAAAAAGAACTGCTTCCTCCCCTCCCTTACTTTCGCGGATAAATCGGAAACCGCCCGCACAACTCCAGCACACGCACCCCAACAGCATGTTCGACGCCCAGGTTGGCGCCATCGTTGCTGCCCGAAAGCCCGTCCAGCACATCGGCGATCATATCACCGACCTGTACGAACTCGGCGGCGCCAAACCCGCGTGTCGTGGCGGCTGGGCTGCCGAGGCGGATTCCGCTGGTGACCGCCGGCTTTTCGGGGTCGAACGGTATGGCGTTCTTGTTGGCCGTCATATGCGCCCGTTGCAGGCTGGCCTCCGCCGTCTTCCCGGTCACCCGCTTTGGCCGCAGGTCGACGAGCAACAAGTGGCTGTCGGTGCCGCCGGTGACCAGCGCGAGGCCGCGCCCCACCAGGGTTTCCCCGAGCACGCGGGCGTTGTCGGCCACCGACTTCTGGTAGGCGCGGAATTCCGGCCGCAGCGCCTCGCCGAACGCCACCGCCTTGGCGGCGATGACATGCATCAGCGGGCCGCCCTGCAGCCCGGGGAACACCGCCGAATTGAATTTGCGGCCGAGCGCCTCATCGTTCGACAGGATCATGCCGCCGCGCGGGCCGCGCAACGTCTTGTGCGTCGTGGTGGTAACCACATGCGCGTGCGGCAGCGGGCTGGGATACAGGCCGGCAGCGACCAGCCCGGCGAAATGCGCCATATCGACCATGAAATACGCGCCGATTTCGTCGGCCACGGCGCAGATGCGCGGAAAGTCGATGATCCGCGGGTAGGCCGAGCCACCGGCGATGATCATTTTCGGCCGATGCTTGCGGGCCAGGGTCTCCAGTTCCTCATAATCGAGCAGGCCATCCTCGCGGCGGACACCGTATTGCACCGCATTGAACCATTTGCCGGAGAGGTTTGGCGCGGCGCCGTGGGTCAGATGGCCGCCGGCATCCAGCGACATGCCCAGAATGGTGTCGCCCGGCTTGATCAGGGCGAGAAACACCGCCTGGTTGGCCTGCGCGCCGGAATGCGGCTGCACGTTGGCATAGGTGCAGCCGAAAATGCGGCAGGCGCGGTCGATCGCCAGCGTCTCCGCCCTATCCACTTCCTGGCAGCCGCCATAATAGCGCCGGCCGGGGTAGCCCTCGGCGTATTTGTTGGTGAGCACGCTGCCCTGCGCCTCCAGCACCGCCGCCGAGACGATGTTCTCCGAGGCAATCAGCTCGATGCCGTCCTGTTGCCGCACCAGTTCGGCGCCGATCGCGGCGGCCAATTCCGGATCCGTGTCCTGCAGCGGCGCGGCGAAGAAACGCTCCAGCGACTGGGGCAGTGTCTGATCGGTCATGGCGCGGTTTCCATCTGCAAGGTGTCCACAAGGTTCGGATGCGCTCCAATCCCACTCGAAGGGGGCACGGTAAAGGTGACAGGGCAGCCCGGGCACGGCATTCGGGGGGAATCCTTCCCTGGAGGCCCGGCACATAGCATTGCGGATTTGCGCCGCGCGCATGGAGTGGGCACATTCCGGCGACGAGTCTTCCACCCCAGGATGAACATGAGCGCGACAACGACAACGGCCAACCCCCTCTTCGCCCGCAAGCCGATCGAGGCGCTGCATGCCGCCGGCGGCGGCCAGCCGGAATTCAGGCGCACGTTAGGGCCGGTCAGCCTGGTTTGCCTGGGCATCGGCGCTATCATCGGCGCCGGCATCTTTTCGCTCACCGGCATTGCGGCGGCCGACAACGCCGGCCCGGCCCTGGTGATCAGCTTCATCATCGCCGCCATCGGCTGCGGCCTCGCAGGCCTGTGCTACAGCGAGCTGGCCGGCATGATCCCGGCCGCCGGCTCGGCCTACAGCTACGCCTATGCCTCGCTCGGCGAACTGGTCGCCTGGATCATCGGCTGGGCCTTGATACTCGAATATGCCGTGGGCGCGGCGACCGTTTCGGTGTCCTGGTCCGCCTACGCCACCAGCTTCCTCGGCAGTCTCGGCCTTGCACTGCCGCACGCTCTCACGGCCTCGCCGTTCGATCTGGACGCGGCGGGCCATCCGGCACCGGGCCTCGTCAACCTCCCGGCGATGATCATTATCGTGCTGGTGTCCCTGGTGCTGATCCGTGGCATTTCGGAATCTGCCAAGGTCAACGGCGCGATCGTGGCGCTCAAGCTGGCGGTGGTCGCCGCGGTGATCGGTTTCGGCGCCTTTTACATAAAGCCGGCAAACTGGCATCCCTTTCTGCCGCCGAATACCGGCCATTTCGGACATTTCGGCATCTCCGGCGTGCTGCAAGGCGCCTCCACCGTCTTCTTCGCCTATATCGGTTTCGATGCTGTATCCACCGCCGCGCAGGAAGCCAAAGACCCCGGGCGCGACGTACCCATCGGCCTGCTCGGCTCGCTCGCCATTTGCACCGTTCTCTACGTGCTGGTCTGTCTCGTGATCACCGGCCTGGTCAGCTACACCACGCTGCACGTTGCAGCGCCTGTCGCCCTCGCCATCGGCCAAACCAACATGCCGTGGCTGAAGGTCGCCGTGAATGTCGGCGCTATCGCCGGTCTTACGTCCGTCATGCTCGTCATGCTGCTCGGCCAAAGCCGCGTGTTCTACGCCATGGCGCGTGATGGGCTGGTGCCGAAGATTTTCGCAACCGTTCATCCCCACTTCCGCACCCCTTGGCTCTCCAACATCCTCTTCATGGTGTTCGCGGGTGTTGCCGGCGGCTTCCTGCCGATCAGCCTGGTTGGTCACCTCACGTCGTTCGGCACGCTGCTGGCCTTTGTCATCGTCTGTATCGGCGTGCTGGTGCTGCGCCGCACCGATCCCGGCCACCGGCGCGTCTTTGTCACGCCGCTGAGCCCGTGGGTTCCGGCGGCGGGGATCATCGTCTGCAGCACATTGATTTATACCCTGCCGTGGGGAACGCTGGTGCTGGCCTTTGTGTGGCTGGTTATGGGCCTGGGCATCTATTTCACCTACAGCCGCAACCATTCCAGGTTAGCAAAAGGCTGAAGAGCAAAAGTTTTTTGGTTCTTTTTTTCAAAAAAGAACTGCTTCCTTCTGCCTGTTTGGGGTTCGTTTCATGATTGCAGGGCAGTATCCCAGCACGCGCGCGCGGCGAAATCGTTACGACGCCTTCACACGCCGGATGGTTGCGGAACATGCGCTGACCGTGAACGATCTGATCTGGCCGATCTTCATTATCGACGGGCACAACCAGCGCATTCCCGTCGCCAGCATGCCCGGTGTGGACCGGGTGACGCTCGACCTTGTGGCCGCGCACGTTGAGCCGGCGGTGAAGCTTGGCATTCCGGCGGTGGCGCTGTTTCCGGCGACGCCGCCGGAGAAAAAGGATGCGGAAGGCACTGAGAGCGCCAACCCGGACAACCTGATCTGCTCGGCGACACGCCTGCTGAAGAAGGAATTTCCCGAGCTGGGGCTCGTCGGCGACGTGGCGCTCGATCCCTACACCGACCATGGCCACGACGGCGTTATCCGCCATGGCTACGTCGCCAACGACGAAACACTGGAAAAACTCACCCGCCAGGCGGTGATCCAGGCGCAGGCCGGTATCGACATTATCGCGCCATCCGACATGATGGATGGCCGCGTCGCCGCCATCCGCGCGGCACTCGACGCGGATGGCCTGATCCACACCCGCATCATGAGCTACGCCGCGAAATACGCGTCGGCTTTCTATGGTCCGTTTCGCGACGCCCTCGGATCCGCCAAATCCCTGCAAGGCGGCGACAAGAAAACCTACCAGATGGACCCGGCCAACAGCGATGAGGCGTTGCGCGAAGTCGCGCTCGACATCGCCGAAGGCGCAGACATGGTCATGGTGAAACCCGGCATGCCGTACCTGGACATTATTCATCGCGTGAAAACACGTTTTGGTGTGCCGACCTTCGCGTATCAGGTCAGCGGCGAGTACGCGATGCTGGCCGGCGCGATCGAGCGCGGGTGGCTGGACCCGTCGCGCGCAATCCTGGAGGCGCTGCTGTGCTTCAAGCGCGCCGGCGCGGACGGTGTGCTGACCTATTTCGCCATTGATGCCGCGAAGCAACTCCAGGCCTGAATAGCTGCGTCGCGCGTGCAGCCTGACGACATTATTGCCTGTTTTTCGTTTGTCTTATACTTTGTGAGACTGCGCGTCAGCCGTGGCTGCGCGCATGTCCGCGAACCGCCGGCGCCGGTGAGCGGCTCCAAGGCACATGCCGCCGACTGATCGTTTCTTGCGCCGCCGCGTGCGGCGCTCGGGCGCGCGACAAACTCTATACCCACGGAAGCTTGCTGCGGGGGTGGCGATGGTGAAGCGAGCGGACCTGGCGACGTTGCTGGTGGATGACCTGCAGCGCGTGCCCTTCCAGCCAGATGGGTGGCGGCGTTTTGCAACGCGCCTGGGGGAGGCGTTGCACGGGCCGGTGATTTTGGGCACCGTCGATCTGCCGAGCACCTTGCCGATCCGCACCGACCATGTGCTGGTGGATGAAGCCTCAATGGCCGACTATGCGGCCCATTATTACAGCCTGTCGCCGTGGCGCCAATGGACCGAGTCCGCGCCGCTGGGTGCTGTCGCCGGCGGCGCCGCGATCAACCCGTTGCCGCCCGAACTCTACGAGAACACCCAATTCTACGCCGATTTCCTGCGGCCGAACCGCATGCATCACGGCCTGAGCGCCCGCATTAGCCGCGACGCGAGCCAGGCCACCGACCTCGCCGTTCTGCGTCCGCGCGAAAAAGGCCCGATGACGACCTACGAACTGCGTCTCGTGCGATACCTCATGCCGCACGTCCGCCGCGCCCTGCGCGTGCGGCACGCGATCGGCGCGGCCGATCTGACCGGCGCCGGACTGCTGCGGCAGGATATCGGCGTGATGGTCGTGGACCGGCTGGGCCGCGTGCTGTTCGCCAATCCCGCGGCGCATCAGCGTCTGATCGACAGCGACGGACTGACGACGGCGCGGGGCGGCGTGCTGACCGCGCTGCATGCGCCGGCGCAGCCGCGTCTGCGCGCCCTGGTGCGCTATGCCGTCGATGGCGTGGGCCCGTTCGCGCTGCGCGGGGGCGGCGACATGCTGCTGCCGCGGGCGGGCCGGCGGCCGCTGCGGGTGACGATCGTGGCCGCGCCGCTGGGCGGCGCGACGGATGGTCACATGGGCCCCGCGGCACTCATGCTACTACGCGATCCGCCCGCGCCTCCGGCGCCGCTGGTGTTTCGGCGGTTTATTCCGACATAGGAAGGAAGTAGTTCTTTTTTGAAAAAAAGAACCAAAAAACTTTTGTTTATTAGTTGCGCCTTAAACAGATAAAAGTTTTTTGGTTCTTTTTTTCAAAAAAGAACGACTTCCTTCTTCCTACCGCCCCGTCAATATCCGCTCAACCAACTGCTTCACCGTCGGAATAAAGCCGTTCCCATAAAACGGATCACTGGCGAACCGATAAGCATTATGCCCGGAAAACATCAAATTGCGCTCGATGCTTTCCGGGTCGGCGTGTTCGTGCACGATGTCCTGCAGCGTCTTCTGGATGCAGAAGCTGCGCGGGTCGGCCTTCTTTCCCGTGCTGTACTCCGTCGGCTCCTGCGACCAGTTGGAAAAGCGGCAGTGGCTCAGGCAGCCCATGCACTCGACCTGGTCGCGGTTGATTTCGCTCGCCTTGTCCCGATCGACGAAGATCAGCGTGGTGTCGGGCGTGCGCAGCGCCTCGGTATAGCCTGCGTCCTCCCATCCATGCACGCGCGTAAGGTCGCCCGGCGCCAGGTACACTGCCCGCTTGCGCGGACCCACGCCGTATTCCGCCGTGTGCTCGCCCACCGGTTCGAGCGCATACGCAACCTGGCGTTCATTTCGCTCCCGTAGTTCCTCGATAAAGCCGTTATTCACCGCGCTCGAATAGAACCCGGTGGGGCTGAAATGGTTGAGGAACACGTCGCCTTCCTTCAGCGACAGCAGCCGCTGTTTCCAGGCGCGGCTGATCGGGCTTTCCTGCGTCAGCAACGGACGCGTGCCAAACTGGAACGCAATCGGACCGAGATCGGGGTTATCGATCCAGTCCTCCCATTCCTCCAGCCACCACACGCCGCCCGCCATGATGATAGGCGTTTGGTCAAGGCCGAACGTGCGCATCAGTTTGCGCAGCGCCAGCACGCGCGGAAACGGGTCTTCCGGCTTCTGCGGGTCCTCGCCGTTGGACAATCCGTTATGTCCGCCGGCGAGCCAAGGGTCCTCGTAAACCACCCCGCCGAGCAAGCTGGCCGCCTTGTGGTAGGCGCGTTTCCACAACGCATTGAAGGCGCGGGATGACGATACGATAGGATAATAATAAACGTTGAATCTCTGTGCGATATCGGAAAGCCGATACGGCATGCCGGCGCCGCAGGTGAGGCCCTGGATCAGGCCCCTCGCACCTTCCATGACGCCGGTGATGACGCGCTCCGCGCCGCCCATTTCCCACAGGATGTTGGCATGGATGCGGCCACGGCCGGCGGCGAGTTCGTAGGCCTGGCGGGCTTGTGTAATGCCGCCGCGGATAGCGTAGGCGATCAGTTCCTCGTGGCGTTCGCGCCGTGTGCGGCCACCGTAGACTTGCGGGATTGGTTTGCCGGTGTCGTCGAAACTGTCGGCGTTGACGGCCGAGAAGGTGCCGGCGCCGCCGGATGCCGCCCAGTGCCCGGAGGACAGGCCATTGCTGACGGCGACGCCCTTGCCGCCTTCGACGATCGGGAGGATTTCGGCACCGCCCATTCGGATTGCGTTGATTGACTTCATCGACGTCTCCTCGTCGGTCGTCGGTCGGCGGTCGTCGGAATTGCCTGGTTCTCCGATAACCGACGACCGACGACCGCCTTACTCTGCGGCCTCATCCCGCCGTCCGCCGCCCTTCGGCCCCACCTTCTCGGAAATGTCCTCGCCGGTCGCCTGATCAACCACCCGCATCGAAAGTTTCACCTTTCCGCGGTCATCAAAGCCGAGGCATTTCACTCTCACCTGGTCGCCCACATTGACCACGTCGGTCGTGCGATTGACGCGCCCCTGGGTGAGTTCACTGATGTGCACAAGCCCGTCGCGGCTGCCCAGGAAATTGACGAAGGCGCCGAAATCGGCGGTTTTCACCACCTTCCCGGTATACACCGCGCCCACCTCGGGCTCCGCCACAATCCCGCGGATCATGTCGATCGCCTTCTTGCTCGCCTCCTCGGTGGTGGCGGCGATCTTGATGGTGCCGTCATCCTCGATGTCGATCTTGGCGCCGCTCACTTCGACGATTTCACGGATCACCTTGCCGCCGGTGCCGATCACTTCGCGGATCTTTTCCTTCGGCACATTGATGATGGTAATGCGCGGCGCCGTCGGCGCCACATCCGACCGGCTGCCGGTGAGCGCCTTGGCCATCTCGCCCAGAATATGCAAACGCCCGTCCTTCGCCTGGGCGAGCGCGATTTGCATGATTTCCGGTGTGATGGACGTGATCTTGATGTCCATCTGCAGGCTGGTAATGCCCACGTCCGTGCCGGCAACCTTGAAATCCATGTCGCCGAGATGATCCTCGTCGCCAAGAATGTCGGACAGCACGGCGAACGCACGGTCCTCCTTGATCAGGCCCATGGCGATACCGGCGACCGGCCTTTTCAGCGGCACGCCCGCATCCATCAGCGACAACGAGGTGCCGCACACGGTCGCCATCGACGAACTGCCATTGGATTCGAGGATTTCCGAAACAACCCGTAACGTGTACGGAAAGATGTCCTTGCCGGGCAGCAACGGATGCACCGCGCGCCAGGCCAGTTTGCCGTGGCCGATTTCACGCCGCTTGGGGCTGCCGACGCGGCCCGCCTCGCCGACCGAATAGGGCGGGAAATTATAATGCAACATGAAGTTCTCGCGGTATTCACCCTCGAGACAATCGATGATCTGCTCGTCCTGCCCGGTGCCGAGCGTTGCCACGCACAGCGCCTGCGTCTCGCCGCGGGTGAACAGCGCGCTGCCATGCGCGCGCGGCAGAATGCCCACTTCGGCCACGATCGGGCGCACGGTTTTCGTATCGCGTCCGTCGATGCGTAACCCGGTATCCAGAATTGCGTTGCGAACGATGTCCGCCTCCAGATCCTTCAGGATGGTTTTCGCAGCATCGGCGTTCAGCCCTTCCTCGATCAGGGCTGCCACCACCGTTTTCTTGGCGGCGCCGACATGCGCGTAGCGCTCC
>Ga0209611_10013013_pt1 | contig 11542 bp, 9 predicted proteins | sample S1TSphgellanicum_3_FD_187693 | JGI IMG/M metagenome (GOLD analysis project Ga0209611, IMG submission 187693) | Host-associated microbial communities from peat moss isolated from Minnesota, USA - S1T2_Fc - Sphagnum magellanicum MG (SPAdes) (version 2) | ecosystem: Host-associated > Plants > Peat...
ATGAGAAAGAAATGTTTTTGGGCAGTTTTTTTCAAGTTACATGACCTAGAGAGAAATGGACTTTCCTTGGGGAGAATAAAAAATGGTAGCCTCAACCATGTTATCCAAGGGAAAAGGGGAACAACATCTCGATGGGAAGGGGGAACAATTTTTTTGGGGGAACAACTTCTTGAATGTTTGACAAGAAAATATAAAAATAAAAGTTGTTCAAAATAAATGTTCTTTGTACCACTGAAAAGTTCTGAAGCATAGATATCTAAAATGATCTTGCATTTTTTGTTTGCGACTTTAAACTAAAAGCTATGACCAAAAAAAAATTGATAATTAAATTTTCCAAGTTCTTTTGCCCCTTGAGAAGAAGGGGGACTAAATTGCATTATCATGAGGAGGAGGGGAATGGCCTTCAAAGACTATAGTACCTTCTCCATTGCTGAGAAGGGGACTAAATTGCTTTGGGAACCAATTTCTTTCATAAAATAAGTTTTTGAATGTTTGATAAGAAAATTCAAAGGGCAAACGTTGTTTAAATCAAACTTTCTTTATATCATTACAAAGCTCTTGAAGCACAAATATTTAAAATGATATTGCATTTTGAATTTGAGATTATGAACAAAAATTTATGACAAATAAATGTTGAGGTCAAATTTTCTAATGCCTTCTTCCTCCCCCCCTCACACCCCCTTCCCCACCCACACACCCTTGAAAAAAGAGGAATATTGGGTAACTTGCTCCTTGGGGCAAGTTAATCCCTTTCTCGTTGGGAAACAAGGGAACATGATTAGGTCTGTCATTTTATTTTTTCCTCGAAATAAATCCCTTTTTTTTGGGGCATCTAACTTGAAAAAAAATTGCTCAAATGTTATTTTTTTCATCTATTTTTTTATAACAAAAGATCAAACTTTGAACCCTTTGGTTGAAAAGGGAAATTTTAACCACTAAATCTTTTTTTTCCTTTAAAAATATTGTGTATAAAAGATGACTAAAATGTTTATCATAATTTTTTAATTTTTTAATTTTTTTTTGGTATTGTCTTGCAACTGCATCAAGATCGATGCCATATTTAATTCATTCCTCCTATTCAATGTTTGCCATAGGTCACTAATAAATGAAATGTAACTTCAAAAATAAGCTGAAATTGAACTAGTTTGAAGACAAGAAATTAGCCTAAAGAATAAAGACCTTATCAGATTTCCTTAGTGTCACGTCACCCAACATAATTCTTGCCTAAATTAGGGTAGACCAGCCCATCATCAATCGTCTACTTATGGCCAAACACTTATTTATATCTTTATCATATGTGCTTCATTTTGAGGAATTTAAAATGTTATAGGATAGCTACCTCAAGTTCCTGATATCATCTTTGAAGTGCAAAGTAAGAGAATTAATGAAAAAATAGCAAAGAAAAAAAAAGTTTCCCAACTTACAGAATGTGTTTTTTTTTTTTTCTTCTCTTTGAATCTTTCTTACTTTCAAACCTCATAACTTTCTTATTTTTTATTAATTTTAAACGATTTAAAGTGCTATAAGAATATCATTTACAAATCATCTTTGAACTCTAATAACATCTATAATGAATATTTTGGATGTTCAAAAATTGACCTTTGTAATGTTCGGTGGCTTGTTTTTTGGATTTCTTAACCCTTCTTTACTTTGGGGTGTAACTTTTTCATTTTTAATTCGTTTTTAACAATTGTTAGGGTGTCAGATGCACCAAGAGGAGGGGTTCAAATTTTGTTTGGCCATTAGAAACAACAGAGCCCTCCTCTTAGATCCAGCCTGCCCTAAGCTTAAATGTTTGGTCACGGGCCGATGTACCCTAATTGTGGGTGTTTCAAAAAAGCCATATTTTTTCTTGTCCACTCCTACGTCGTTTTGTTTTTTGTCCTCATTTTCAAACCCTAGCTCTTTGGACGCTTTTTGAATCCATCCTCGCTCTCAAACCCTAGCTCTTTGGATGCTTGTTGAATCCATCCTCATTCTCAAACCCTAGCTCTTTGCACGATTGTTGAATGCATCCCCATTCTCAAACCCTAGCTATTTACACGATTGTTGAATCCATTTTCTCTTTTTTTCTAATTTGATTTAGCAATCTGGATTCAATTTGCAAAGATTTTACACCTGAGCTTTCAATGGCAAGAACATCTGTAATAACACTTGCTTGCAAGGTAGTTTCTCCATGGAAGTAAGCATTGGATACTCAAAAGATTCTTCACCTTTGATGCCATCTTTCTGGTTATTAAGATGCAGGCAGCAAAGTTTGTGCTCATTCCCTCATCCTCTGCCAGCTTCTTCTGTTGTTTTGGCTTTTAGACTGTTTCAATTTATATGGGGTTAAACGTCTTGTCACGGTGAATGCAGGATGTGCAGTTAGTGTGTATTGGTAATGACTACTGCCGGTAGCAGTGATGTCAAAGAGCCTGGAAGGAGATGAAATTGGAGAGCTGGGCAATGAAAGCTGACGCGCTCCCAAGTCACGGGGTGAAACCCACTTGAGGGTTTCACAAAGTCAAGTTGCGGAAAGTTGAGATTTGGTAGCACGCTCCCGGCTTCCAACTTTAAAAAGGGGTAGAGGGTCGAATTGGGAGCCCAAGGATTAGACTAGGAAGAGGGACTAGCTCAGCTCGTGTGAATCTGCATCCAAAAAACCAACCAAAACGGGTTAGTTTAACATTCGGGACACCCTTGGGTGTTGGGACTTGCCACGGGCACTTGGACACATAAGACTCACCACGGCCCGGACTTGGGGGAAGCCACCACCTTCCCCCATATAGTATTCTCTGTGGCTGGTCGCGGAGGCTACATCCGAATGGCACAAATTCCCGGGACTCCTGAAATGGAGTCCCGAAATTGTCCTGGCGGGACTCCCGGAACTTTGAACCGCCATAACTCCCGACTGCAAAGTTGGATCGCGACGAGGTCTAAACCAAAGTTGTAGCCCTCATCGAGATCTTTCCAACGCCATGTCGCACACGCAAATCAGACGTTGGGAAGAGGTCGATCCCCGACTTTTAGTGGTCGGGAGTCAAACTGTCAGTTTGACTCCCGGCCCTTCTTTTGCCCATAACTTGGGCTGCAGATGGCCGAATTGCCAATGCGAGGGCATTTTCGATATTTACGTTTCAAGACCTTTCCAATCACATGAAGAACACCCCAATGCAAGGTGTTTTGCCCCTTGCTGTCGAGCTCTAAACCTTCGAGAGTCCCGGAGGACTCCAAATCCCTAACTTTTCCAAGTGTTGGGCTTCACCCGCACACTTGGCCAAAGTACGGGTGCGACAAAAGCTCAGTTGATGTTAATATAGATGGTGATGATGATGATGAAGAAGGTGGAGAAAAAGATGTAAGAGAGGATGGAGAAGATGATGATGAAGAAAAAGAAGAAGAAGAAGCAAAAGATACTGGAAAGGAGCAAGAGGAAGAAGATACTGAAGATGATGATGATGACCTTTTTGAGAAACAGAATGAGGGCTACCTTAAAACCCTGGCTATTAGCCAGCTTTGTACTCCACAGTTGCCTCCCTCCCAATTCCCCCACAAACAAGATTTCTTTGAAGCTACAGGGAGGAGAATGCAGCAGGAGAGAGGTGGGGCTGTGGGTCGTGGACATCGTGATTCCCTACCGGCTAGCTCAATTCCACCAGCCTAGAACCATAACCTTAGCTTTGGATCCGAAGGCTCTTAAATGTCACTTGGTCGTGGTGGAGGAAAACCTGGTAAGGTCTGTCTGTGCCCCTTATTGTGTTCTCCCTCTTTTCCATGTGGTGTTGCACTACACACCATGTTGTCTTGTCCACATCAATTCAGCCCTTGCTGGAATGGTGTTAGAAATGTTACCATCAGACTTGACATCAGAGTGTTATCAAGCTCATTGCTCTACCTAGCTGACAAATCAGTTCAGGAAGTTTGCATCATTTGCATCAAGTTGACATCATTTGCTTTAGACTCCTACACTTTGAACATTTTGATCTATCCAAACGGCAATGCTCCAAAGGTCATGTCCAAACACATTTTACCACCCTCACCTAGCTACACTCAATACTTATAGTCTCCTGTACTATATGCACACAAGCAACAATCATGGGGAGTTAGGTGTGTGACTTTTAAATCATTCTTAATTGCCATCTTTTGAAGCTCATTTTAGTTTGAATTGTCATGGGCATGTTATTGTAGCTGGTCAATACCATACATTTTGCTGTTGAAGTAGGTTTCTAATATTGTGACTGTCACTATTGTTTTGATTTTGTTTCATATTTTTCTCTATTCTTTAGGATTGGCTTTCCTCTTTTTCTGTGTTAGATCAAAATTTCTATATCCCTCTTGTTGGTCATCTCTTAATTCCTATCAGGTTGAATTGTAAGTATGGAGAAGTTCTCAGCACTAGTTATGAAGATATATTTCAAGGTGCCTGGATTAACCCAGATCTGATAATGGCTTCTTCGCATGTTTTTATTTATTAGCAGATGCTCTTGTGGCTGAGATGAAGCTGGGAGCAGTTGGCCACAACAATGACATGTTATGCATAATGTGCCCACCATTTTAGGAACCTTCACACCTTGCAGGCTATACCAGGATGGGTGATGAAAGTGTTCATTTTGACGATCGTTGTCTCCGCAGGTTTCACCGTGCAATTTTGTCAGAGTCAAGTGCAGATTTGAATGAAGGTTTTGAGTCATATGTGAAGAAGAGGGAGGATGGGGCCGCAAGTGGATTTGGTGACTTGCTAGCTTATCTTCGTGGCAAGCAGATTCCATTAGACAATGTTCACTTTGTCACCTCACCAAAAATGTGAGGAATTCTTGCACACCTTTACCATTAAGATATGCACTCACAAAAAAAACCGGTTGGAAGTGGAACTACTATGTAATTATAGTCTAACAAGTAAGGTGGTCCGAGGTAAGTAATGAAATTCACTAAAAATCTAATGCGTTGTGTCCAATTTGAAGATACAAAAACATTGTGAGATAATCGTAACTCACCATGATGGAATATGAAGGAGCCATATGTTGATGTTCAATCCAATGTCACGCTTGATGGTTGGAACCCTTCCATTCCATTTCTCATAACATCTACATATAACCTCTTAATCTAACATGCATTGAAATTTTGGAAAGCTAATATAAAAGGAACCATGTTACAAAATCTCATAAGTTTTTATTTTTAGTTTTAGTTTTTGATCAAGAGTTAAGCTTTGAACTAGAAACCACTTTGCTTAGATTGAAGGAAAAAAACAGACAATTCAACCCCCTATACTGTCAACAAGTGTAGCTCCCTTGCAACAACTCCAATGATGCTGAAATTTGAGGAGAACCTTTTACACCTTTCAAACTAAGACTGATTTAAATTTGACACAAATCCAACGGTGGATTTGAGAGGAACAATTAATTGAAATAAAACTCCAGAGGTTTTGTCATGGAAATCCTTCCATGAACTCCACTACAACACCCTCTACTTCCAACTAGTGTAGCTCCTTGACAGTAAACCCGATGATGCTGAAATTTGGGAAGAGCCTTCTACACCTTCCAAAATAAAACTTATTTCATTTTGACACAAATTCAACAGTGGATTTGGGAGAAACAACTAATTGAACCAAAAATCCAAAGGCTTTGCTACAAATATTTTTTACACACAACTTCCTTCCATGTTTGATTCTTGCACACACCTTTTCCATGAACATCTCTCCACACATGAGAACTAAAAAATTCTTCCTCACACCTCCTCCTCCTCTTTCTTCCCACACAAAATACTCCTCTCCTTTGGTAAGCCTCCATGACCTTCCTTGAGCTTGTTCCCCTTGTCCAATGAAAGCTTTGAAATCCTTTGCTCTAATCAATGGCCTCCTCATCCTTCTAGAGCTAATAAGAATTGAGAATAAATAGCCATCCAATTGAGTTTAGGATGAGAATTCTTACGCCCAATGAGACACAAGAAATATTCCATCCACCAATCAAATAGGATGATAATCCTCATGACTAATGGGATTAGAGGATTCATCCCTTCCTTTATCTTGATGAGGTCTCTTGAGCTTGATCCTTATCCTTTCCGTCCGTTGACCTTCACATCCTACTTTTTCATCCAAATTACTTCAAGTAACTAATTATTAGGATAGTTTATCGGTAGTAACAGTAACGTCCTTGAATTCTTACTTGACTAATTCAATGGTTAAACTAACATCCCCGTGTACCATTTACTCTTTTGATATCCTTTACCTATTTATTTTACCATGCACTAGTTAATTATGTAGTACATAGTAAATTGGAAGTAAAATTTGTATCACAAAAAACCCCCACATACTTCTAGATCCGCCGTCGAAATTAGGGTTTAATGAATCCATTAGATCTACGATGTTCGAGTTTTCATGAGGTTCCGCCGTCACTCCCACACCTTACGCCTACCCTACTCTGTTAATTAAAAAGGCTTCGAGCCCTTCTGAACATAAGTACCACATTGTTTGTACTACCTTCTTGGTTTTTGTTGATGAAGGTGGGAACTAGTCATGGCGGATGATGTTGCTATGCCTTCGAATTCTCCAGTTGCACCAGTAGAACAAGAAGAGCTTGAAGAAACACCATTCGACGTGATTGTTTCTCAACGGCCGCATGAAGAAGAATCGCCCAAGCGAGTGTTGCGCACTCGAGTCGATCGTTTGGCATGGGATCGTCGATTGTCTCCTAACCCACATGCTTTAACAATCTATTTAGAATTCATTCCTGTTCGTGGAGCCGTGCCAAAAAGGTTTGAAGAATGTCAATGCGAAGATGATGATGTCCGTCTCTATTGTCGAAAGTGGGTTCCAGGTGATGGCCATTATCGTTGGCTACGAAGGCCAATCAAGCCCCTTCCCATGGAGCACCGAGCTAAGTACCTCGCTTGCACCATTCGTTGCATTTTAGAATTTTTGTAATTATGATCTATCCTTTAAGTTGGTTATAAAGTTGTAATTCACCTGAGGCTATTCAGGCGGAAATGTTAATACTTAAGTTTGATTTTATTTTATTTAAAAGTCTGATAGAAGTGAAACTAAATAAAGATGTATTAGGATTACATCCTAAAAATCTTACAAGTACATCATTAGTGTTTGAAGATTCTTCTACATACTAACTTAACCTTGTCATGGCAAAATGCTATTGTTAATTATGGGCTTGTATTCCCTATATATTAATAAATCACATCTAATTCTACATCCCCTTTCCCTTTTCTATAACATAAAAGGGATAATGTACTTCAAAAGGTTTACTAGGTGTTTAATTGATTAAGCGCTACATGAACTGAAATAAAGAAGTACTATATGCCTAGAAATATCACAAAAGCTATTCAACTATTAATAATCATTACTTGGAGGCTTATAAGCATTTAAATCATTAGTACTAAGGAAAATTACGGAACTAAAACTTAACTAATTGTTGAACTATAATCCATGTTTCACACCATATTGACACAACCATGTGCGGTAGTCTTAATTTTTAAAAGTTGCATCAGGGTTATTTGAATGGGGTAAGGTTATTAGGGGCTTTTATCAACTTCATAGGGAATGATGAATGTGTTGGGTACGTGGAGGGGTTGTTTTCTTTTATGAAGTGTGTTATTGGTGAATAAGGTGTTGGGTTAGTTCTTTTTTTTAACAAAAAGCCAATAACCATAGTTTTAAAAACTCTATTATGTAATTAGGGATGAAAAATCTCTAGAGGGTTGGGGGTAGAAGTAAACACCAAAATTTGTAGTGTTCAATAACATTGGTCTTATTCTAGTATTTAGTGAGTAGCAAGGATGTTTGAAATTCTTGAAATAGTTGAAGGGATGTTAATGAAAGGTCTAATAGAGTTAGAATAATCTTCAAGCCATTGAACATAAGGTTAATTCGTGACAACTCAACGATTAAATAGATAGTATAATAGTGTGCCAATGGCAACAAGAGTCTCATAATAATTGAAACATTTATTTAGTTTGTGAATGAATTCAGCAAGGAGCTGCAAGTACATGTGAAATCATGGGGTATGCCATAGTGATAGTTCATAACTATAGGAAATTTAGGATGCGTCGGACAGTGCGAACTAAGTAGTTTGCCTTGCTATTAGGAGGTAGTCAATGAATCGAACTGCGCAACCAACGATAGTGTCCAACGCCGGGAACTAAAGACCATGCAAAATTTAAAATATTTTCAGTTTCGTAACAACCTTCACAAACGGTCTCAGGTTCGTCACCAGAAGCGAGGTTGACTTGTAGCAAGATCACTAAGGTGCGAGAGTTCGAAGAAATACGATAATAGTAGGCTCGAAGGGGTTCAACTTCAAGATGAGCACGCACCTTTCGAGGTTCGGGTTCTTCATCACAAGGATGTTGTGTTAAGGTAAGATGTAGAGATGACTTCGGAGGCGGTTCTTCATTCGCTTGTGCGGCTTGCGGCCCGTAAGATGTGACCATGCGTGATGCCATAATTTCAAGGAGAGGAAAAAGGTAAGATCTTCAATTAAAATCAAATCGACAATGGAGGTGTGAAGGACTTGTTACATTGAGGTGCGCAGTCATAATTTATAGATTGAAAAAAATGAAAGAAAGGTGTGAGTAACGACTTAGAACCATGTTAAAGTAAAACCGTAAGGTCAAAGGAAAAAATTGAAGGTTTAAATAAAGTTTGTTGAGGGGGAAATGGTAAAAGGTGAAAAGATGTTTTTCCTTCACCTTCCATTGGCCACCAAGCTTGGAACATTCCATTGGCCACCAAGCTTGGAACATTCCATTGGCCGCCAAGCATGGAACCTTCCATTGGCCACCAAGCTTGGAACATTCCATTGGCCGCCAAGCATGGAACCTTTCATCGGCCACCAAGCTTTGAATCTACCTTCACCTCCCTTCTCCTTTTCTTTAAAAGGCGGATTTGGATCATTGGGAGCTCTCTCTTTTCCCCGGACATAATTTTCATTTGATTTCGAATATTTGTTCCCACAAGCTTCTTAAAGAGGAAAATAATGATTAATCTTGGGAGAGGGGAGAAGGAAGGAACGTAAATGAAAATCTTGTAATAGTTTTGAAGGAATGGGGGTGGGTAATGAGTGAAAGGTAGGATCACACAAAAGAAGAATTAGGAGCTTCACATTGGAGCAAAGGAGACTTTGAAGTGTGTGCTTTACAGGTGAAAAATCCTTTACATTCATGAATAATTTCCATTGAGTCCTTCAATTTTTAAAGCTTAATAATCAGTCGGTGTTGACTAAGGTCTCAAAAATGACCCAACAAATTTTACTAAGACTTAGTCGGTGCTGATTGAAATGAAATGGGTTGTTGACAAGGGCTCAGTTAGTGTCGACTACAATCCATTTGTGCCTTCTATGGGTGTCACTGTTTTGGAATTTAATCGATGTTGACTGAACATTTCCAAGGTTTCTTTCATTGGTTGATGTTGAGTTTCCCTCTGTGCCTAATTCCCAACTGATTCTTAACAAATTGAATTTCTTGGGTTAGGTATTTTTTTCATGTGCTTATTCAATCAAATGCCATTGAGGAAATGCCTAGACTCTTCAACATATGGTGCAATTTAAAGTCTGACATCACTATGTTTTCAAAGGAGCTTGTTAGATACTGGGGTTCGTCTCATTTGGCTTATAATGATCGGTATTTTGATTGCCCTTTAGACTGTACCCCTACTTTAGAGAGGTCCTAGAGCAAGAGAAATTTGATTTGGGATACTTGGAGAAGCTTGCTTCCTCTCAAGGAAATAAGGAGGAAGAAGAAAGATGTTTAAATTTTTAGCACTCCAAGGGCCACTCAAATTCCTGTTGACTTTGAGAACCCTGAACATGATGTAAATCATGAATTGTCAGAGTTCCAGGATTCTTCTAACCATGTTGTTCATGAAAAAGACTCTCTTAGAGCTTTTAGGAATAGTAAGGGTCATGTTATTGAGCCATCATCACACATGCGAAGGAAGAAACGACTTGTGTAGGAGTCGCACAAGACTTCAAATTGGAGATCTCATCTTCAACCACCTCAAAGCCTAGTATTCATTGCTAGCCACGAGACCCCAGGGTTGGTTATGAAGGCTTTCAACATTGATTGGCCTTCACTGGTGAAGACAAAACTTTCAACTCAGAAGTGGCCCCTTAGCTTTCAGGATGTAAAGGATTTCTGGACGAAGGTAATATTGATTCAAGACCTTATTCCTCATCGAATTACCTATTTTTTTCAAATTCATCAATCAAGGTCGTTTTGAATTCTTGTAGGACTCCCCAAAAGACAGAGTAGACCTCATCTTTACTAAAGTCCAAGGAAATTTGCTTGTCCCACATCTGTTGGACCCTATTTCAAATATTCCAAAGTGGAATGCAAGAGTTAACAACTATGTTACGTCCATTTTCAAATTTGCAGACAAGTATCTTGTGAGGGATGGTTGTGTTTTCTCTTTCTACAATGTTGACTTTTGGGTTGTGAAAGACATCAAGTCTTATCTAGAGAACTACAACTTCAAAATTCACTCGAAGTTTGTATTCGTCAACAGTATGCATCGCACAAATCTTGAATTCCCGATGAAAAAGGTAAACATTCTTTGAATTCCACCAAGGCTTGTTACATTTGCATGAGCTCAATACTAACATATTTCTTTATATGTCATAGATTCTCATGAGGAGGGCGCTTCTAATTGTGCACGAGAATGGAAGTTTTGTTTTTTTAAAAGATACCCAGCAAGGACACATTTAGGATGATGATGTGTTCTTCAATTGGACCATTCAAGATATTATGACAATGTCAAGGAGTGGCTTACCTTTTTGAGCTGGACACAAGATCCACTTTGACACTTTCTAATTGTTTATCCCTACCACTACTAGGAAATGCATCCTAGTTCACTATGGGTTTCACTAGATTTTTGTGAATTTGGACATTTTTACCTAGTGAAATTATTTAACACCCTAGTGAACGGGGACTAGTTGCTACGAACAATGACTCGTTTCACTAATACCTAATGAAACAAGGTTACTCTTAAATGAAATACAAATTTACCAAACCAATGTACATATGCATACTCAAGTTAATAATCTCAAACAAACTAAGTTTTTATTGACAAATAATGAAATGTAAAATACAAAATACAAATACAAATTAACTATTGCATTTACATTCACATCACAAAAACTATCATAGGTGTGACATGAAAAGTGAACCACTATAGCTTCCACTCACCCTATTTAACATCATATTAAAACATATTCATTATTTTTTGAATTTTTAAATCTATAATTATAAGTTACAAATTTTCTTTTTTACATCATTTACATTGTACCCTAGTTACATGTAATAAAGGAATATTCATGCTAAAATTCAAATGTATTTTTGAAAAAAAATTAATTACACATTTTTTAATAGTGAATGTTTTTTGAATGTGACTTGCACTTTCATATCATTAGATTTTTTTTTGATGATCAACAAGTTTCAATTAAGAAAATTAACACACTTCACAAAATCACTACCTTTAATACAACAAGTGGTCAATTTTTAAAGTCATTAACTTAAACCAAAACCTAAAGGTGGATTACATGAATTTTTGATGAATTTC